>Ga0307511_10000097_pt1 | contig 76020 bp, 72 predicted proteins | sample 13_EM_MG_FD_200266 | JGI IMG/M metagenome (GOLD analysis project Ga0307511, IMG submission 200266) | Populus trichocarpa ectomycorrhiza microbial communities from riparian zone in the Pacific Northwest, United States - 13_EM | ecosystem: Host-associated > Plants > Roots > Unclassified | place...
AGATGGAGCCAGCTTACGCGGGGTTGCATCGCGCTGATCGCGCTTGCAACCCCTCGCTACCCTCTTTTGGCCGCTAGCGCGGCGTTTGTTCGCGTCATATGACCGGCGCTCCTCCATTCGCCGCCCTCCCACCACCGTTCACCGGTCTTCCGCAGACAAGCTCCGTGGCCCTCCGTATCTTGCCCTCGACGTTCGACGAAAGGATTCAGTCATGAATACATTGGTCACACAGAAACCTGCTCCTGCCATCGGCGGCGTGAAGCTGATCGCGGGTATTTTCTTCACTGTCCTCGGCGTGCTGCTCACGCTCGACAACCTCGATCTGCTCGATGCGGATCGATTTCTTCCCTTCTGGCCCGTGGTCTTCATCGCCATCGGAATCCTGAAGTTTCAGGATCGCCGTAGCCGGATGATGGCCATTCTCGCCATCGGCATTGGCGCGTTGCTGATCGTTTTCAACAACGACTGGCTGCAGTTCTCCATCTTCGACTTCTGGCCGGTAGTTCTCATCCTGGCCGGACTGGGGATCGTCGCCCATGCCTTCGGATTTCGCGCTCCGGACATCTCCGGCGAATCATCGGGAACGATCTGGGCCGTCTTCGGCGTGCGCAAGGAAGCCGTCACCGCGCGCAACTACGCCGGCGGCCGGATCATCTCGTTCATGGGCGGCTGCGAGCTCGATCTGACCAAAGCGGACATGGAGCAGGGCTCCGCCGAGCTCGAAGTCCTCGTCGTGTGGGGCGGCATCGAGATCAAAGTCCCCGAGGGATGGGAAGTCATCGGGAACACCATACCGATCATGGGCGGGGCGGACATTCGGACGAAAGCCGCGCCCGGTGGCCGGCGGCTCATCGTCAACGGCACGGCCATCATGGGCGGCATCGACATCAAGAGCGTTGCCACGGAGGCGATATGAACGGCGAACGCAAACGTATCGACGGCGACCAGATCTTCTGGGGACTCTTTCTCGTCGCAGCGGGATCAGCCCTTCTCCTCAGCCGGCTCGGGATCGCCAACTTCCACTGGATGTTCCGCAATCTCTGGCCGCTCTTCATCGTGACCATCGGCGTGTCGAAGCTCTTTCACCGCAAAACAGTCTGGTCAGGTCTCTGGATGATCACGCTCGGCGCGTGGTTCCAAGCGGTGACGCTGCACTACCAGGGCCTTACCTACGAGTCGTCGTGGCCGCTGCTGCTGGTCATTCTCGGCGCGGGAATCATCGTCCGGACCATCGTCGAGGCCGCGCGGCGTCGCGACACAAGGGAACAGGAGAATCATCATGTCTGAAGAAGATCGCCGTCGCATGGTCATCGACGTTGATGGCGTTTCGAAAGTCGACCTCCGGATTCGCCCGCGCAACCGCGGCGACAACCCGTGGGCCCGGCTGGTGTGGGGCGCGGCCTTTCTCGCCGCCGGCGTGATCGGATGGCTCGATCACACCGACAAGCTGGTCGCCACTGACTATCTGCAGTGGTGGCCTCTCGTGCTCATCGGTCTCGGACTGGCGCACATCCCGTCGCGTCAATGGATCTCGGTCGCAGTGCTGCTCTTTCTCGGCCTGCTATTTCTGCCGCCGCTGCCGTTCCTGCCGCATCTTCACCTACGCGCGATTCTCGGCATCTGGCCGCTGTTAATCAGCGCCGGCGGAGTTTCGTTGATCCGTCAGGCCATGCGACCAGCGGCAAGAGATTCGACGCGAGAAAACTCGTTTCACACCGTAGCCATCATGGGCGGAGTCGGTCGCGGAGTTGCCTCGAGCGATTTCGTTGGCGGCGATGCGGTCGCGGTGATGGGCGGATGTGAGATCAACCTCGCCGGCGCGAAGATCACGAAGGAAGCCGTCATCGATGTGCTGGCCTTCTGGGGCGGGATCGAGATCCGCGTCCCACGTGGCTGGCGGATCGAGAACCAGGCCCTTCCCATCCTCGGCGGCATCGTCGACAAGACCGATCAGGATGTCCCTGCCGGCGCGCCGACGCTCATCATCCGCGGCACCGCGATCATGGGCGGTGTCGAAATCAAACATCCGAAGAGGTAAGCCATGGCTACGACACGAAAAGCATTGAGCCGCGGCGCGCTGGCTTTGTACGCGGTGGCGGCCGTCACCGCCGCCGCAACGGCAAGCTCCGCATTTTTCCTGTGGGCGCGCGGAAATCCGGCCGGCTTGGCGGTTGCCGCTGCGCTTCCGCCGTCGCTGCTCCTCGGGTTCATCGCGCTGGCGTCGCGATTCCTCTGCAGTGCATTGCCGCTGCGAAGCACGTCGCGGATGTCGATCGCCATCGCTCACGCCGGATCGGCAGCGGCGGCAAGCGGTCTGTGGGTGCTGACCTGGCAGTCGTGGGTTCCGGCGCTCAATCGCCAACTGGCGGCGAAACTGACGCCCGACTATTCGATTCTCTTCGGACTGGCCGTGCTCATCTATCTCGCCGCCGTTGCCGTGCACTACCTCTTCCTGGAGATCGACGCGGTGCGCGACGCGGAGGACGAAGTGCTGCACTACCGCGTCCTGGCGCGCGAAGCCGAGCTGCGCGCGTTCAAGGCCCAGGTCGATCCGCATTTTCTGTTCAACAGCCTCAATGCCGTTGCTTCGATGTGCGGATCGCGTCCGCTCGAAGCGCGCGAGATGGCGCAAAGGCTGGCCGATTTTTTTCGATTGATCCTCCGTCTCGGCGCGCTGGAGCGCATCACCCTGGCGGAGGAGATTGATCTCGTGCAACGCTATCTGGCCATCGAAAAAGTACGCTTCGGCGAACGCCTGACGACGCACATCGACGTCGATGAAGGCGCCTCGCAATGCATGGTCCCGCCATTGCTGCTCCAGCCGCTGGTGGAAAATGCAGTCCGGCACGGCCTGGCCTCGATGCTCGAAGGAGGAACGATCAACATCGTGGCCACGCTCGAGGATCACATGCTTCGCATCCTGATCGACAATCCCGCCGATCCCGATCGCGCCGACGCGCGCGGCGAAGGAGTCGGACTGGAGAATGCGCGCGGACGGCTCAGTGCCGTTTCGGAAGGACAAGCAGTGCTGCAAGCGCGCGAAGCCGAAGGCCAGTTTCGCGTCGTCATCGAGTTGCCGCGATGATCAGAATCGTAATCGTCGACGACGAACTGCCGGCGCGCGAGCTTCTGCGCGAATTTCTGTCGGCCGATGAGGACTGCGAGATCGTCGCCGAGTGCGCGAACGGATTCGAAGCGGTCAAAGCGGTCGCCCAGCACGATCCCGATCTGTTGCTGCTCGACATCCAGATGCCGAAGCTCGATGGCTTCGAAGTGCTGGAGCTGCTCGACCGTTCTCCAATTGTCGTCTTCGTGACCGCTCACGACGAGCATGCGCTGCGAGCGTTCGAGGTCCACGCCCTCGACTACCTGCTCAAGCCGCTGTCGGAGGAACGCTTCCGCCAGGTCATGGAGCGGGTCAAGCGGGCGGCGGGACATCACGACCGCCAGCCGGTTGCCTCATTGGCAACCTCGCTCCGCGCGCGTCCACTGCAACGCGTCGTCGTGCGTGGCGAAGATGGCGCAATCCAGGTCGTACCGGTATCGCGTCTCGATTACGTCGAAGCCGCCGACGACGGGATCTTTATCGCCACAGGCGGTGTGAAGCATCGCAAGCAACAACCGATTGGCGAGCTTGCGCAGCAGCTCGATCCCGCTCGTTTCGTCCGCATCCATCGGGCGTACGTGGTCAATATCGAGCGCATTGAGAAGATCGAGCTGTATGCGAAAGACAGCCGCGTGGCGATCCTTCGCGATGGCACGCGGCTGCCGGCGAGTCGCAGCGGGTATCAACGGCTGCGCGAGTTGTTGTGAATAGTCTGTACCTCAGAAGATGCGTGCTGAACCTCTGGCGACAGCGGGATTCATCGCGTCACAAAGAAGCCGCGGAGCGGCGCAATCTAGGTAGCCCACGGCGTGAGCCGTGGGAAATGGAATCGTTCAAGTATCCAGCCGCGGAGCGGCGACATCTCAGAATTTGCCGACCTCCGAAATGTCGCCGCTCCGCGGCTGGAGTTCGGCTCGAATCACGTTCCCACGGCTCACGCCGTGGGCTACCTAGATGACGCCGCTCCGCGGCTTGGTTCTTCACCGGAACCAACCCGAAACCACCTCGAACATCTCAGGATTAGCGCGTTTGAATGCGTCTCCCGGCCCGCAATAGCCGATGAGGATTCCCATCGCGATCGAGTAGCAGGCGAGTGCGGCGACGGCCAAGCGCAGCGGAACGATGCGAATGTTGAGGGCGCGCAAACTGGCCAATCCTGATTCGATGCAGACCACGGCCGAGGCGCTGAGCAGCATCATGAAATCGAGCGAGTAGCGCGACACGATCCACCAGCAGGCCGATAGGCCGAACAGAATCAGCCACGCGCCGGACAGGACTTGCATGGCAGTGCGAAGGCCGGTGTCGGACACGCTGCGAGCGAGGCCGAGCAGAAAGAGGATGGCGAACAGCGTCCCGAAGATCATCAGCGGCGCCATTGGGACGATGCCGATGATCTGCTCGGTCATGTGTCCGGGCGTCGGCCAGGAGACTGCGGAATCGAGTCTGGCCGGCTGCGCATCGACGAATGGAAAATCGCTTCGGATGTGGATCGGCCAGAAGACGTAGTGCATGACGTTGTTTCCGAAGCGGGCCAGCTCCGGAAAACTGCACAGGCTGCAGACCTTGCGACCGTCCATCGACACGTGCGTCAGTTGATAGCGGATGCCGAACTCCAGCGGGTCGCCGAAGCGCGCCGCGTTGTACCAGAGCATCGCTGCCGCTACGACGACGAGCGGGATGATGAAGGCGAGCAGCGTCTTGAGTTTCCGCGAGGCGGCGAGCATCACGATTGCCGCAAGAGGAACCAGTACGACCAGGTTCGGTCGCGCGGCGATGGCCAGCGCGAGCCAGAGGCCGACCCAAATCGCACGTCGCGCCGACGGCGACTCGTTGAATCGGAGCAGGGCATAGGCCCAGGTCGCAGTCATGGCCATCCCGGTCAGGATCGGGATCTCGTACATGTGAATGGCCGTCAGAACAAACGCCGCGACGTTGCCGAGACCGATGAACAGGATCCAGAGCGGAAAGGGGATGAGTGGATGTCTTCCTGAAAGTGCTCGCTTCGCGAATGCCACCGCGGCAAGAAACGCCCACACGCTGAAGATGACCGCTACCAGCTCATCCGGCGGATAAGCGCGGCGCACCAAACGCAGAGGCATGTAGGCGAGAAGGACCGGAAGCGGCGACGAGTAGAGGTAGTACTTTCCGTTGAGATAGCTCGCATCCCAGAGGTAGTAGATCCCGTCGCGCGCTTTCATGTCATAGGGATTCGGGAGCGCCGCCAGCCGCGCATCGACGTTCCGCGCGATGTGCAACTGTCCTCGAAAGAATCCCTCGGCCAGACTGGCGTAGTAGGTATCGTCCGCGATCGTCAGGCGCCGGAAATCGAACCTGCCGTGACTCGCGAAAAACGCGTAGCACGCAAGAACGCTGACGATCGCAAGGACGACCGGAATCGATCGGGCAAGACGTTTCATGATGCGTGGCGAGGATACAGCGCGCCGGTTGCCGCGTGAGTCAATCAGACTCATCGAACGCGGCGATTGGCCTCAGTGACCGCGTCGTTTTGCTCCTCCATTTCCGTTCCCCTACACACGAGCACGCCTGGCACAACCGTTTCTCTATTCGCCCTCACAACAACAAGAGCAGTTCAGGAGGGCGATATGAGACGCGTAGTCAGTGGAGTTGTGTTCGTACTGCTGGTCGCGACAAGTGTTCAGGCGCAACGAAGGAATGGGGATGGCAGGATGCCACCGCCGCAAACGCCGCCGCCCACGGCGTCACCAGCGGCGGGGCAGCCACTGGCCGGCTTGACGGTCGCGCAGCGCGCGCAGTTCGCGGACGGGCTGGATGAGTTCAGCGGAGAAGAGGATGTGAATGACGGGCTGGGTCCCCTCTTCAACGAACGGTCCTGCGTGGCCTGTCACAGCGTCCCGGCTGTCGGCGGAGGCAGCACGCGTACGGTGACCCGTTTCGCGCGCCGCGCCAATGGCGTTTTCGACGCGCTCGCCAACCTCGGCGGGTCGCTGATGCAGGATCACGCCATCGGACCCGCCGACGGCTCGCTGCATACATTCAACGCCGAGGTCGTGCCGGCGACGGCCAACATCAGCATTCATCGCCGCACGCCGCCGCTGTTCGGACTTGGTCTGATCGACGCCACGCCGGACTCTGACTTCCTCGCCCTCGTGCAGCAGGAAGCGGCGCGACGCGATGGGACCACCGGCCGGGCCCCGTTCGTCGACAACATCCGCGCCGGGATGAAGACGGTCGGCAAGTTCGGATGGAAAGGGCAGAACCCGACGCTCTTCCAGTTCGCCGGCGATGCCTACGTCAACGAGATGGGCATCACCTCTCCCGATTTTCCCAACGAGAACTGTCCGCAGGGCAATTGCAGCGAGCTGACCTTCAATCCAGCTCCCGGCATCAACGACGACGGCGCTGGCCCTCTGGCGCTGGCCAACTACATGACGTTGCTCGCCGCGCCGCCTCGTGGTGCGCAGAATCGCGATACCGACGATGGCGAATCGACGTTCGATCGCATCGGCTGCACGGCCTGTCACGTGGCCACATTCCGCAGCGGATCGAGCCCAATCGCCGCTCTCGATCGAAAGACGTACCACCCGTACTCCGATTTTCTGCTGCACGACATGGGAGCGCTGGGCGACGGCATCGAAATGGGCGACGCCAACGGTCGGGAGATGCGCACCGCGCCGTTGTGGGGATTGCGATTCATCACCACGTATCTGCACGACGGCCGTGCCGCCACGCTCGATCAGGCCATCCTCGGGCACGACGGTCAGGGTCGCGCTGCCCGCGACCAGTTCGCCAATCTCGCACCTGACGCGAAGGCAAAGCTGCTCGCGTTTCTGCGGTCGTTGTAGGGGAGGTTACTTCGCCAGTGCCGCCAGCCGGTTCAGGTTCACGTACGTCTGGTGGCCGAGGAAGATAACAAGAGCGAAATAAGCGATGGCGATGAACACCCGTTGCGCGGGCGTCACGTCATAAAACGCCTTGTCATCTTTCTCGCGGACGATCGACAGATAAACCTGAAACGCCACCAGCACGATGATGACCAGCATCAGCGGATTGGGCTGCCTCACCGCTTTGTAGATCAGCACTCCGCCGCCGAACACCCACATCCACTTCGTCACGGCGGCGGAGATGCGGCCGCCGTCCAGCATCCCGATCGGCAGCAGGTTGATCAGATTCACGCCGAAGCCGGCCGCGGCGATGGCCAGATACAGCGGCTGATCGGTCCACTTGTAGACCTGCAGGAAGACCAGCGAGGCAAACGTGCCAGCGATCGGACCGGCCAGTCCGATCTGGGCGTCGTCGTAGGCCGACCGCGGCTGATCCTTCAGCGTGACCGCGCCGCCGATGAAGGGGATGAAGACCATGATCCCGGCGTGTAGTCCCTTGGCGCGGATGGCCACGGCGTGTCCGATCTCGTGGATGAGGATGATGCTGACGAAGCCGACCACGATCGGCAGCGGCGCCTGCGTGGTCATGGCCCAGATGGAGAGCGCCATCGAGCCGCCGGCCACAGCGAACTGCGTCAAGCCGAAACCTTCGAACGGATTGACGGCGTAGCCGCGGAAGAAATCGTAGACGACGAATACGAGCGCCTTCAGCTTGAGCAGGACGAAGCCGATGGTGATGGCGGCGCCGGAGAGGAACTTGGCCAGCGGATGGCGCTTCGGCAAATCGTCGTCGGGCGGGATCGAATCGGCCTCGTGAGCAGGCGAAATTTCAGGGGTGGCCGCGCCGGAATCCATTGAAGAGCCGCGCGATAGAACGCCCGGCCGGGTGCTATATTCCGCGCCGTGCCGGTGCCGTCCGTCGACGATTTGCGGCGCGATCTGCGGGAGCGAGGCTACCTCTCGCACGCCATCGAACGGTGGTTCGCGCACGACCCCTGGCAGTCCAGGGCCTTCTGGCTCGAACTGGCCACGGTGGCCGCCAAAGCCTCCCTCCTCATCGCCCTCTTCGCGATCGTTCCCCTCGTCGCCGTCATGCTCTTTCGCAACCATCCACTCTCCGCCGGCGAGACGCTGCTCATGTCTCTGCTGTATGGAGTGACGGGATTCGTCGTTTCATTACTCCTTCTCGTCACAATCGCGTTGATTCTCAAACTCCGCCCGGCCATCGTCATCGACACGCCCCGCGCGCTGCTGGCCATTTCCTTCGCCGCGGCATCGCTTCTCGCCGCTCCCATCGCACTCTGGTGGTACCGCTTTCCGTCAGCGCCCGGCTGGCCCGAGCTGTTGACCGGCATCGCCGCCATGGCCGCCTTCTTTCTGATCGCCACGATCGCCATCTCCGCGGCGCTGCTTTCGTTCTCCATTTACGAACTGCAGCGCGTGCCGGCCATTCACCAGAAGCCTCGCGGCGTGGCCATGACCATCGCGGCGTCGATATTGATCGCGTTCCTTTTCCTGCCCACGTTCGCTGCGCAGGATAGTCGCACATCGGCAGCTCCCCCGATTCAGGTGATCACGACGCCGAGCTCCCGCCGTGTGGCGCTGGTGGCAGTGGACGGATTGACGTGGGACATCTACCGAACCCGTCCCGATCTGGCAAAATCGCTTCCATCCGCCTATGCCGTCGCTTCGCTTCGCGGCGGTTCCGCCACCGAACGATGGGCATCCCTCGGCACCGGGGTGAAGACCTACCTGCACGGCGTGCGGTCGGTCGAGGGTGTGCGGCTGCGCGGCGGCCGGCATCTCCTGCAGACGGTTTCGCAGAGCGACATCGTCCTTCGCGATCTCGCCAAAGAGATCGGACTGGCGCAGGGCGAGCCGTTGCCGCCCACGGTGCGCAAACGTGACTTCGTCTGGGAGATCTTTGCGACCCGCGGCATTCCGAGCGTGGCCGTGAACTGGTGGACGTCGCCCGACGCGCACACCGGCGCGCTCGATTCGATCGGACAGGTGTCGATCTTCGCCGTCCCCCCGCGCAAACGGATGACCCCGTCCGGTTTCGCGCTGCACGTCGACGCCGAGGCGTCCCAACGTCTTTTCCGCGCCATCGACAGCGATCAGGCTCGCTTCGCCACCGTCTATCTGCCGGCGCTCGACATCGTTCTGAACCGCCTGACGATGGATCCTTCCGAGAAGCTGACCGCCTCGGTATCCGCACTCGACGGCGTCGTGGCCACGATCGCGGCGTTGCGCAGCCGAGGATTCGACGTGATCGTCGCAGGCATGCCGGGCGACAAACAGCCCGGCGCGGCGGTGCTGGCATCGACGCTGCCGCTGGCGTCGTCCACGACGCCGTTCGACGTCGCGCCGACTCTTTGCTCGCTGATGGGATTTCCGCCGTCGATCGAGATGTCCGGTTTCACGCTGGCCGGCAATGAGCCAACCCGCATCCCTACCTACGGCGCGCGCATCACCAACGCGCCGTCTGCAAAAGTTAATGAGGAGTACTACGAAAATCTGAGATCGTTGGGGTACATACGATGAGAAAACTTGCACTGCTGCTTCTGCCGCTTCTTGTTGCCACCACCGTCTTCGCACAGCATCCCTTGCGCTTCGAAGACCTCGTCTCCTTCCACCGAATCGGCGCGCCGCAGGTGTCGCCGGACGGGCAATGGATCGCCTACGACATCTCGACGCCCGACCTGGCCACGAACAAAAGCACGAGCGCCGTCTATCTCGTGCCTGCCGCCGGCGGAACGCCGAAACTGATCAGCGACGACAAGCATCAGGACAACGGTCCGGCCTGGTCGCACGACGGCAAGACGATCGCCTACGTTTCCAATCGCGACGGCGGCGCGCATCAGGTATTTCTCTACACCGTCGCCACCGGCAAGACGGCCAAAGCCGGCGAAGTTCCGGGAGGCGCGGGAAGTGTGAAATGGAATCCCGACAACTCCGCGGTCGTAGTCGTCTCCGACATCTATCCCGACTGCGGCGTCGACCCGGCCTGCGTGACAAACAAGACCACTGCCGAGTCGAGCGCGCCGAGCAAGGCACGCATCATCACCAGTCTCCTGTACCGCCATTGGAAATCGTGGACGCCGGCCACGCGCAGCCACATCGTCTACATCCCGCTGTGGGTCGGCTCCACCGGCGATCTGACGCCCGGCGAATTCGATGCGCCGCCTTTCTCCGTCGGCGGCGGCGATGAATTCGACGTCTCGCCGGATGGCAGAGAAGTGGTCTACGCCCGGAACACCGACAAGCGGCAGGAGGTGTCGACCAACTCCGATCTCTTCACCGCGCAGATCGCCGGCGGCACGCCCAAGCGGCTGACCACGCGCACCGGCGCCGACACCAGCCCCCGCTACTCGCCGGACGGTCACTGGATCGCCTATCGCTCGCAGGCCCGGGCCGGCTACGAATCCGATCTGTGGGAGCTGTGGCTCTACAACCGGCTGGACGGCACGTCGCACCGCATCACCTCGAAGTTCGACGACTGGGTCGAGTCGTACGCCTGGGCGCCGGACAGCAAGTCGATCTACTTCACGGCGCCGATGAAGTCGAAGACGGCAATCTACGAAACAGCGCTCGACGACAGCGCTCCGAAGTTGCTGTGGCAGGGCGGATCGGCGGATGCACTGGCCGTCAGCCCTGACGGCAAGACGATCTATTTCGATGCATCGTCACTGACCGGTCCAAACGATATCTACGCGTTGACTAAGATTGCCGGCGGCGCGCGGGCCGTGAAAATCACGCACGAAAACGATTCGCTGTTGTCGCAAATCACCGCCGGCGCGACGCAGGACTATTGGTACACCGGCGCCGCGGGAGCGCGCGTTCAGGCGCTGTTGATCAAGCCGCCGAATTTCGATGCCTCGAAGAAGTACCCGGCCATCGTGCTCATTCACGGCGGACCGCAGGGTGGCTGGGGCGACGCCTGGTCGTATCGATGGAACCCGCAGATGTTCGCCGCCCGCGGCTACGTCGTCTTCATGCCCAATCCGCGCGGATCGTACGGTTACGGCCAGAAGTTCGTCGAAGAGATCTCCGGCGACTGGGGCGGCAAGGCCTACGTCGACATCATGAACGGCGTCGAGAAGCTGGCGGCCATGCCCTTCGTCGATGGCACCCGCATCGGCGCAGCGGGCGGATCCTACGGCGGCTACATGGTCGACTGGATCCTGGGACACACCGATCGCTTCAAGGCACTCGTTTCGCACGCCGGCGTCTACGACCTGAAGTCGGAGTACGGCGTCACCGAGGAGCTGTGGTTTCCGGAATGGGAATTCAAAGGCAATCCGTGGGACAACCCCGAGCTGTACCAGCGCTGGTCGCCGGACAACTACGTGAAGAACTTCAAGACCCCAACGCTCGTCTCGCACGGCGAGCTCGATTTCCGCGTCCCCATCAATCAGGGCCTCGAGCTGTTCACCGCCCTGCAGCGCCGCGAAGTCCCATCGAAACTGCTCTACTTCCCGGACGAAGGTCACTGGGTATTGAAGCCGCAGAATTCGAAGCTCTGGTACCAGACCGTCGGCGACTGGTTCGATCAGTATCTGAAGCAGTAAGCGCTTTGACGCGTATTGCGTCGATTAACGAATAAGGAGGAGGACCCATGAAACTGCAACGGTTTGTCATCGCTCTTCTCATCATCACGGCCATCACCACGGGATTCGTTGCGGGGCGCGCCAGCGCCGATCAGCCGCGCATGCAGGCGGCGCTCGATCATCTGAGACGTGCTCGCACGGAGCTGGAACGTGCCGATCGCGATAAAGGCGGTCATCGCGAGGCAGCGCTCCGTCTCACCAAAGAAGCGATCGATGAGGTCGAGCGCGGTCTCCGCTTCGACCGCAGGCACTAGGCCGGCACGGCACAATGAAAACGCCTGCCGTGCGCGCTGCGCGGCAGGCGTTTGACAACTTCGCTCACGGATGCTTACGCGCGTCCGACGTTCGACCCCGGCGTGCCGGCGCCGATCCCGCCGGTGCCGCCTTCGCCGGGCCCGAGGGCCGGACGGGCGACGGTCGAGGTGATACCGACCGCTTCGGCGTACTTCAGATACGTATCGATCGAAGCGATGACGACGCGCGCTTCAACCGTGATCAGGTCGATGCCGACGAGCGAGATCCTGACCCATGCATCGACGACGATGCCTTTATCGAGGATCCGGTCGAGTACGTCGATAAGACTAGTGCCGCCTGGTGCGCGTTCGACTGCCATGACTTACCTGCCTTTCCTCTCGTCTGCTTTTGTTTGCGAAGTCCGCGGAAGCGCTCGTGCTTCGAGCTTCTGCTCCAGCTCATTCACGCGCGCCTTCAACGCGTCGTATTCGTCGTTGCTGGCGATGTTTGGTCCGGCCGAATAGAACCGGTCCGAGCGCCACCAGTTGATGCCGATCGCTTCCGCCTTGTCGATCGAGCAGATGACCAGCCGGAGCTGAATGGTCAGAAGCTCGACGTTCGCCAGGGACACTTTGATGTCCCCTGCAACGACGAGACCTTTGTCGAGGATCTTGTCCAGAATGTCGACAAGTCCCTGCGGCTGTCGTTGCTCGATCGGCATGCGTCGCGAACAGTAGTCGCGGGGAGGAAGCGCGTCAAGAAAGTTTCAAGGCGAATGTTGAATGTTGAGTGTTCAACGTTGAATGTTGAATGGTCCCGTCCGCTTCTGCTTGGTTCTCATTCGACATTCAACATTCACCATTGAACATTCAACATTTGCTTTTGACACACGAAATGACCGAACCAGCGCACCCGTTTCCAAACCCCAGTGACGCACAAATCCCCCTTCCGCCTCCTCCTCGAACCGTTGGCCATCGCCATCGTCCTGGCCCTCGGCGTGCGCGCAGCGCTGCGGCTCTACGTCATCCCATCGTCGTCGATGACGCCGACGCTCGTGCCGGGCGATCACATCGTCGTCACGCCGTATCGCTTCAACTCAAAGCCGGAGCGTGGCGACGTCATCGTCTTCCGCTCGACGCGCACGAACGATGAGCTGATGATCAAACGGGTCATCGCCGTGGCCGGCGATCTGATCGAGACCCGCGCCGGACGCGTCATCGTCAGCGGCCACGCCCTCCCCGAACCGTACGTCGCCGCGCAAGCCTCGACGGGCCTCATCTCCCCGCAGATCGTTCCCGCCGACAGCTATTTCGTCCTCGGCGACAACCGCGCGGACTCCCTCGACAGCCGAAGCTGGGGCGCGCTGCCACGCGATCTGATCGTGGGACGGGCACGAATGGTCCTGTGGACAGGTACCGCGGGAGTGGGAAGCCGGCAGTCGGGCGTCGTAGCTGCCGCCCCTTCCTCGACAACCGACAACCGACAACCGACAACGTCGCGCAGCGCACGCCTCTTCAAGCTCATCCAATAGGTATACTCACTCCCGACGGAGGTCGTTATGCGCATGAGTCGTCGCGAGCGCGGTGAGAGTCAGTTGGGATGCCTGGTCGGGCTCATCCTTCTCGGCCTGGCCATCTTCGTAGCGTGGAAGATGATTCCCGTGAAAGTGAAGGCGGCCGAGCTGCGACAGACAGTCGTCGACGAAGCCAAATCCGCCGGCACGCACAACGACGACCGCATCCGCGCCGCAATCATGGCCAAGGCCCGCGAGGACAATCTCCCGTTGAAAGAGGAAGACATCAAGATCGTGCGCGGCAACGGCGAGATCACCGTCACGGTCACCTACACCATCCCCATCGTCTTCCCCGGCTACACCTACCAGTGGCACCTCGAGCACGAAGCCAAGAACCCGATCTTCTAGGAGCACGATGGCCATCAACATCAAGATTCGCGACAACGGTCCCTACCTCGTCGAAGGCGAGTTCACCCTCACCGACGCCCAGGGCAATCCGGTCGAAGTGAAAAAACCGGCGCTCTGCCGCTGCGGCGGATCGACGATGAAGCCGTTCTGCGACGGCACGCACTCGAAGATCGGCTTCAAAGGCGCCAACGAAGCAGTGCAGGAAACCGATCACTCGTCTGGCGGAACGTCTTCCACCTGAAAGACGACGGTCTCCCAACCCGTCAACGCGTTCATCGGCCTGCCACTCTCGTTTTCCCGTTCCTGAATGAATTCGATGTCGTTCATGGGACGGGACAGAGATCAAGCCCCGCGCCGGAGGGTTGGCTCTCTACGGAGGCCTGAATTGGCGTCAAAGAGCACGCGATCACGCCATCTTTTTTGACGTAGGAGCAAAAGCCACAAACGCCGAAGCGCTGCTGGCTCGGCGGCGTCTCGCCGCAGGGGATTGGGCGCCGAGACGGCGCCCGGCCAGCCGGCGAGGACGCCAGCGCTCCTACGTTGTCGTCGTCTCCGGCGGCGGCGGTGGAGGCTCCGTCTCCGTAGCCGGCGGCGCCGTGTCCGTCGAAGTCGATGTCGTCGTAGGCTCCGGCGTGGCCGTATCCGTCGGCGGCGTCTGCTCCAACGCCGTGTCGACCGTCGCAGTCGTCTCCGTCGTCGTAGGCGCCACAGCCTCCGGCTTCTTCTCCGTCAGCACTTCCTTCTCGAATAGATATCCCCAGCGCTTCATGCGCGACAGAACCATGCGCTGGCGAAAGCGCAAACGCTTGTTCGGCGACGCGGGACTCATCAACCGCGGATTGGGAAGGCATCCCGCCAGCAGCGCGGCCTGCTGCGCCGAAAGCGATGCCGCCGAGGTGTGAAAGTACGACTGTGCCGCCGCCTCGGCGCCGTACACGTGCTCGCCCATTTCGACGACGTTGAGATACAGCTCGAGGATCCGCTTCTTCGACAGATGGCTCTCCAGCGATCGCGCGATGAAGTACTCCTTCACCTTCCGAAACGGATTGCGCGACGGCGAGAGGTAGAGATTCTTGGCCAGTTGCTGCGTGATCGTCGAACCGCCGTGCGTCATCTTCTTGCGCGCCCAGTCTTTGCGAATCGCTTCCTGCAGCGCGTCGACGTCGACGCCGCCGTGCTCGTAGAACGTATCGTCCTCGGCGACGAGCACGCCGCGGCGCAGGTACGGCGAGATCTGCGCATACGGCACCCAGCGATAGTCGATGGCGTCGCTCTTCCCCGCCGCGCGCAGCTCGGACTTACGCCGTTCCATGAACGCCGTGGTCGTTGGAGACTTCGTGGCCAGCGCGGCAACATCGGGGAAGGTGATCCACTCGTATCCAACGAATACGACGATGGCGACGACGATTACGAGAAGGATGCGGCGAAACACGGTCGCAAGATTCTATGATGATGGGACATGACTCCCGTCATCGTATTGACCACGGTCAATCCTGATTTCGACGCGCGCACACTCGCTCGCGAGCTCGTCGAGGCGCGGCTGGCTGCCTGCGTCAACATCGTCCCCGGCATCACCTCGGTCTATCGATGGGAGGGAGCCGTCAGCGAGGATGCTGAGCAGCTTCTCATCATCAAGACCGTCGACGATAACCTTCACGATTTGCGAGAAGCGCTCTTCGCCCGCCATCCGTACGACGTGCCGGAGTTTGTCGTGTTGCCGATCGAGTCGGTGTCAGACGCGTACGGCGCCTGGCTTCTGGAATCGACGACGCGCTGACGGGAACACTGCCGCGATCATCAGCAAGGCGAGCGTGACGAACGAGATGTTGCGTCCGCGCGTGAACGATTCCGGCAGGTATTGCAGCTTGACGTGGTGACGCCCTTTCGGAACGAACACGCCGAGGAAGGCGTGGTTCGCGAAGCGAGTTTGAACGCGGCGGCCATCGATGTAGGCGCGCCACCCCTTCCACGCCGACTGCGATGCCACCACCCAGCCGTCGGCAGCCATGTCGGCGTCGATCAGTAGGCCGAGGCCGTCGCGATGCAGCGTCAGGGCTCCCGGTCCGTTCGCGATCTCGTGCGGCGCAACCTCCGGCGCTTCGATCCAGGCCATGTCCGAAAAATCCTTCGCCACGGCCATCCCGTTGATCACCGGCACTCCGTTCTGTTCGTAGCGCACGCGGCGCGGCACGAACGCCCGCGGCAGCACGCGCGTGTTCTCGAACAGCTTCGCGCTGCGGTCCTTCATCACCTCGCGCCAGCCCGGGCCCACGTTCACGCTGCTCGGGACGATTGCGTATTTGATGTTGAGGAACGAGAGAAACGGTGGCTGAAGATCGCCGATGGCGTTGAACGAGACCGGCTGCGGGATCGACCAGACCGGATAGGTATCGAACAGCCGCGCGAACGTCATCGCCTCATAGCCGCGCGGATCCTCGATCTGGTAGAGCGCCGCGGAATCGGGGATGAGAACGAAGTGCTCGCCGGCTACACGAAACGGTTCCGGGGCGTTCTTCGGAATCGCCTCCATGATCGGAATCTTCGGATAGAACGCGCGCTGCGGCAGGGAGGGATACATCGATCCGTCCACGACGATGCGTTGCCCGAGGACGAGGATCAGGATCAGAGGCAACGCGATGCGGAGTGGGATTCGCGCGGCAAGAAGGATGGCGATGATGACCAGCGGCAAAAGCTCAGCGAAGGCGACGATGCGGATGACGTTCGGATCGACGCCGGCGTGCATCTCGTGCGACCAGGTAAGCCAGGTTCCGGCGCCGAGTGCGATCGCGCTCGCCGCCAGCACGATCGCTGCGCGCTTCCGCCCGGTGACGGTCAATTGATCGACTGTCAGTCCCGCCAGAACCGACATCGCGCACGCCGCGGCAAAGGCCAGCCGTTCGTTGAGCGCCATATCCAGCAATGGCAATCTGTGCAATATATTGCTCACTGGCGGTGCGTCGAATCCTGCGCACAGGCAGACCAGAGCCAGCGCGAAGAAGAACCATGTCTCTTTTCGTCTCCATGCGATGAGCAACGACACGAGGGAGAGCGCAACGATCACGCTCCCCGTTCGTGCGGTCTGCGGATCCCACTCCGGCGTGAACGAATCGCGCCACGGCTGGCCGCCCCAGAACGGAAAGACCGTGTTCGCGGCGCGGCGCACGGTCCGCTCCGGCATGTAGGGGAGCGGCATGCTCTTGAATTCAGCGCGCGAATGGATGTCGGTCGTCTGCTGTGACGCCTCAAGGAACGGGAAAAGAAAAATCGCCGTCAGCAGCAAGGCCACGATCCCCGCACCGCAGGGGAGGAGCATGACGCGGCCGATCCGTTTGCGCGTCATTGCGATCTCGAAGAGGCCATACGCTGCGCCGACCACCGTCACGTGCAGTAACGACTCGGGATGACCCGAGAGGATCAATAGCGTCAGCGCGATCATCAGAATCACGCTGCTACGTATCGTGGCTTCGCGCACGACGAGCCGGACGGCGAAGAAAACCAGCGGCAGAAACGCCCACGCCCTGGCCAGCGGCCAGCCGACGAAGAAGGCCATGTTCCCGCTGAACATCCATCCGGCCGCGGTGACGAGCGCGGCCAGCTCGCTGCATCCGAGCGAGCGCAGAAAAACGAACGCTCCGAAGCCTGCCAGGAAGAACGTCATCGCCGCCGCGAAGGTTAGGCTCGGCGCGAGTGGAATGAGCATTCCGATCAGGTTGAATGGATCGTACGGAGCCGGCTGCGCGGCCGCCGCCAGGATGTCGCCGCAGAGCATGAACGGATTCAGCAACGGCCATTCGCCGTGCGCGAAGGCGGTCCGCACCGCGCTGCGCCAGGGGATGATCTGGCAGTAGAGATCGGAAAGCGTTCCGTTGTGCACTTTCGGCACGCCGAACTCTGCCGCGTAGGCATTCAGCGGCTCCGACATGTACGGCAGATCGACCGGCGCATAGACCTTCCCCGTCAGCAGCGCCCGCCCCGTAAAGCACAGCGGCAGAAGGACCAACACGATGGCCGCCGTCCGCGACACCGGCTGCACGAACCGGTGCCAGACGACGATCAACCCGATCGTCGCCGCCAGATAAAGAAGGATGGCTGCCAAGGTCGCGGAGCTATACGCGAACCCCCGCAGAGCGTCAAGTTTGCTACGAGCAGTGGATTGGGAAGAGGGGTGGTGGGAGTGGAGTTAGAGTTGCGGTCGCGAGGGTTCGCGGTTGCGCAGTCTCGCGGTCGCTCCATTCAACACCGCGAGACCGCGCAACCTCGAGACCACGCGACCACAACCCAACATGGAATCCATCGTCATCCGCGGTGCCCGCGAGCACAACCTCAAGAACATCGACGTCGTCGTTCCGCGCAACAAGTTCGTCGTCATCACCGGCGTTTCGGGATCGGGCAAATCGTCGCTGGCCTTCGACACCATTTTCGCCGAGGGGCAGCGGAGGTACGTCGAGTCGTTGTCCGCGTATGCCCGGCAGTTTCTCGAACAGATGGAGAAGCCGGACGTCGACTCCATCGAAGGGCTTTCGCCGGCCATCTCCATCGAACAGCGGACCACGTCGCGCAACCCGCGCTCGACGGTCGGCACCGTCACCGAGATCTACGACTACCTGCGACTGCTCTACGCCTCGATCGGAGTGCCGCACTGCACGAGTTGCGGTCAGGAGATCCGGCCGCAGACCATCCAGCAGATGGTCGACCGGCTGCTGATGCTGGCGGCCGGCACCAAGTTCACCATCCTCGCGCCCTACATCCGCGGCAAGAAGGGCGAGTACCGCAAGCAGATGTTGCAGATGGTGAAGGAAGGCTTCACCCGCGCCATCGTGGACGGAACCACGATCGAACTTGCCGATCCGCCGGTGCTCGACAAACAGAAAAAGCACACCATCGACGTCGTCATCGACCGTCTCGTGGTCAAGGACGGAATCCAGCAGCGACTTGCCGACTCGCTCGAAACCGCCACGCGCGTGTCGAAGGGCCTCGTCAAGATCCTCTACCAGGAGGGGAATCGCGAGGAGCTGTTGTCGCAGTCCTACGCCTGCCCTGACTGCGGTGTCTCCATCGGCGAGATCACGCCACGCCTCTTCTCCTTCAACTCACCCTACGGCGCCTGCCCGCGCTGCTCCGGCCTGGGCGTTCTGCTCGAAGTCGATGAGAAGAAGATCGTCCCCGACTGGACGAAGTCGGTCGAAGACGGTGCCATCGCCATCTGGAAGGAAGGCGCGGAGAACTGGCGGCTCCGGCAGATCCACACGCTAGCGAAGCACTACAAGTTCAAGATCGATGCGCCGTGGCAGGCGCTGCCGGAGAAGGCACGCCAGATCATCCTTCACGGCTCGAACGAGAAGATCAAATTCCAGTTCAGCGGCTCGGAGAGCACCTATTCGTACAGCGGCACGTACGAGGGGATCGTGCCGATGCTGGCCCGCCGCTACAAAGAAACCGACAACGATGACATCCGCGAAGAGGTCGCGCGGTTCATGACGCCGATGAATTGCCCCGAGTGCAAGGGGCGTCGCCTCAAGCCGGAAGCGTTGGCGGTGACCGTTGCCGATCGTCCGATCGACAAGATCGTGGCGCTGCAGCTCAAAGATGCGGAAGACTTTTTCAAGACGATCGATCTCACGCCGCGCGAGGAGCAGATCGCCGGCAAGATTCTGAAAGAGGTCCGCGACCGCCTCGGGTTCCTCTGCTCCGTCGGCGTCGGCTATCTCATGCTCGACCGCAGCGCGGCCACGCTCTCCGGCGGTGAAGGGCAGCGCATCCGGCTGGCCACGCAGATCGGCTCGAAGTTGATGGGCGTGCTGTACGTTCTCGACGAGCCCTCCATCGGTCTGCATCAGCGCGACAACCGCAAGCTGATCGATTCCCTCGTCGAGCTTCGCGACCTCGGCAACACGGTCATCGTCGTCGAGCACGATGAAGAGACGATCGAGACCGCCGACCACATCATCGACCTCGGTCCGCGCGCAGGTGTTCACGGCGGTGAAGTCGTGGCCGAGGGTTCGCTCGAACAGATCAAAACCTTCCCCTCGTCGCTGACGGCGAAATACCTCCGCGGCGAAGCGTCGATCGCGGTCCCGGCAAAGCGGCGCCCGATCACCGACAACAAGCTGGTCATCCGCGGCGCGACGCAGAACAACCTCAAGAACCTCGACGTCACCATCCCGCTGGGCGTCTTCATTGCCGTCACCGGTGTGAGCGGCTCGGGAAAGTCGACGCTGGTCAACGACATCCTCTACAAAGCGTTGTCGCGCCATTTCTTCGATGCCGTCGACACGCCCGGCGCGCACGATCGCATCGATGGCCTCGAGCTGATCGACAAGGTCATCGACATCGATCAGTCGCCGATCGGCCGGACGCCGCGCTCGAATCCCGCCACCTACACGCAGCTCTTCACCGAGATCCGCAACCTGATGGCGCAAACGCCCGAAGCGCGCATGCGCGGTTATGGACCGGGGCGGTTCTCGTTCAACGTGAAGGGCGGCCGCTGCGAGGCGTGCAAGGGCGACGGGCAGATCAAGATCGAAATGCACTTTCTCCCCGACATCTACGTCACCTGCGACGTCTGCAGCGGCAAGCGCTACAACCGCGAGACGCTGCAGGTCACGTACAAAGGTTCGTCCATCGCGGAGATCCTCGACATGACCGTCGAGCAGGGGCTGGAGATGTTCCGCAACATCCCCCGCATCGCCAACATCCTGCGCACGCTCGACGAGGTCGGTCTCGGCTACATCAAGCTCGGCCAGTCATCGACCACGCTTTCCGGCGGCGAAGCGCAGCGCGTGAAGCTGGCCAAAGAGCTTGCCAAACGCGCCACCGGCCGTACGCTCTACATCCTCGACGAGCCCACGACGGGCTTGCATTTCGACGACGTCGCCAAACTCCTGCACCTCATGCACGGCCTCGTCGATCGCGGCAACACAGTCGTCGTGATCGAGCACAACCTCGACGTCATCAAGACCGCCGATCACGTCATCGACCTCGGCCCCGAGGGCGGCGACGGCGGCGGTTGGATCATCGCCACGGGAACGCCCGAGCAGATTGCCAAGACGCCGGATACTCCGACCGGCCAGTATCTGAAGAAGATGCTGGCCAAGCGAACTGCGCGGGTTTGATCAGGCGCTCCAGATCGCGATCGACTCGATCTGGTAGTCGTTGCCCATGAACGTGACCAGATCGCCGGTGGCGTGTCCGAGAAGCGCTTTGGCGACATCGGACTGATTCGAGTAGACGCCGTGCTCCGGTGCGGACTCCCAAGGACCGAGAATGGTCACTTCGCGGCGGACATCGCCGTTCGTCAGCGCGACTTTCGTGCCGACGCGCACCACCGAAGTATCGACCTGATCGGGATTCAGCACCTGCACGCGCGAGATCTCGGAGGCCAGCTCGCCGACGCGCGCGGAGAGATATTCGGCCCGTGCGCGTGCCGCCTTGTATTCGAAGTTCTCGCGCAGATCACCCATCTCGCGCGCAGCCTGCAGCGCCCGCGAGTTGGCAGGGATCTCGACAGTCTTGAGATTCGTCAGCTCGGCGCGCTTCTGGTCGAGCATCTGGGACGTGGCGTAAACCGGCTCGGCTTCGGGCTCGCGCAGGTGCGGGAACTTCATCAACGCCGCGTGTTTGGCCGTCTCGCGGCGGTACTCCTCGATGGCGCCGTAGCGGTCGAGCGTGTCGACGAGCTTGCGAGCCTGCTCTTCGTTGTCGACGCCGCTGATGATGCGCAGCACCAGGCCGCCGTGATCGAACATGTCCTTGAGCCGGGCCCGAACGGCGGAGAACTCGTCGGAGTTGATGGCGTCGATGATCTGGAAGAGGAGGTTGTAGGTTGCCTTCTCCGTCAGCGTGTCCTGTTCGTTGAGCTGCTTCACGAACCAGTAGAAAGCGCGCGGATGGCGGCGCGGATAGCGGAGCGTTTCGTCGATCAGACGGTCGCGCAGCTCGGTGTGACCGGCCTCTTCGAGTGCGTTGATGATGAGCGTGAGGATGCGCGGCTCTTCATCGAGGAAGAACACCTCGCTGTAGACCTTGGGCCATTCGGGATGAATCTCGCGTACCTGCCCGAGGGCGCGCTCGCGAAGCGGCTTGTCGCTCACTGCGGCGATGACGCGTGAGGCCAGCGCGCCGGTGATGAGCGATTTTGGATCGAGTTGCGCGGTGTATTCGCCGGGCAGCGTCTCCAGCGTGGCCGCAATCTGCCAGGCCGTAGCCGGATCTCGCGGCGCGAGCCTGGCAGCCTCGGAGGCCAGTTTCGCGGAGATGTAGTCCGCAAGATCCTTGCTGCGTGCGCTGTGCTTGCGCGCCAGGTCGAGCTTCGCTTTCGGATCGGCGCGATCGAAGTCGCGCTTGATGGCCTGGTCGGCTTCGCCTGTCGAGGAGCTCCACGAATACGTTGCCTTCGCCCCGCTGCCGCTGATGACGATCTGCGGATTCTTGCGCGCCGAGGTCCACCACGAGCTCCATTTCTCCTCAGGGACGATGCCGATGACGGCGTCGCGCACTTCGGCCATCTGCATCGGCCGTCCGAAGCTCTGCAGGATGCGCGAAAAAAATTGCGACGGCGATTTCTTGGCCTCGGCGCGAACTGCTTCGTTGTCAGTGAATTTCTCGCGAAGGACATGGCCTGCCGGAAGCGGCACGAGGTATTTGGCTGCCGCGCCGATCGGAACAGGAACGCGTTTGTCCTTCTCGAAATCGAGCCGGGCGATGCCGAGGTCGGGATTCAACTCCGTGACGATGCCGGCGCCGCGGCCGGCCATGAAGTACATCTCCCCCTCGTCGTATTTGAGCCAGGTCTCGATCTTCTCCGCTTTCTCAACAGGATTGCTGGTCGGATCGCTGAAGCCGGCAAATTCGTAGACGCGCTGAAAGTTTTTGTGCGTTCCGTGCGCGCCGCGGAGCGCCTGCTCGATCTGCGGGCGCAGCGTGGCCGGATGCTTGGAAAGACGTCCGAGCTCTTTCAGCACCTGCAGCCGCAGCGGCCACCGTTTCTTCTCCAGCAGCGTGTCGGAGAGAAGGCCGAGGAGCGTGTCGGATTGCGTGCGCTGCTCCGATTTGCGGAGCAGCCTGGCGATGGCGATGAATGAGTCGGTGTCGCTCGGATCGTTGTCGAGCTGCGACATCCAGAGGGACTCGAGTTCGTCGAATTTCTTTTGGTCGATCAGGCGCTGGGCATCGTCGCGGAACGGCAAAGTCGAAGTCCCCCCGGGCGGAATGAGCGCGCCATTGTATTGCAGCTTGCGATTCAGCTCTTCGCGGCATCGAGCCTGCCTCATCCGGACATCTGGGCATCTGTTTCGCTAGTGAGGATGCAGGAGGAAACAATGCGAATCTTCTCGCGAATCGCAGGGCTCGTTGTTCTGACGTGCCTGCTTTCAGTCTCAGCCGCACAAGCAAAGACCCGAATTTACGTCCGGATCGGCCCGCCGCCCGTCGTAGTGGAGAGGGCTGTGGCCGCACCTGGTCCCGGCTATGTCTGGGTTCCCGGCTATCAACAGTGGAACGGATCGAGATACGTGTGGGTGCAGGGCACGTGGTCGCGTCCGCCGCATCGCCATGCGCGATGGACAGCAGGCCGGTGGGTACATGAGCGCCGCGGGTATTACTGGCGCGAAGGTCAGTGGCGGTAGGCGGGCAAGCTAGAATCAGCTCCTGTTGTCAGGCGAGATCACAGAAGGAACGAGCGAACGCATCCGCGCTTTCCGCTTGGGTCTCGCCACATTTGCCATCCTCGCTCTCGAGCTGGCCATCATCCGCTGGATGTCGCATCAGGTACGGATCTTCGCGTACCTGAACAACGTCCTGCTGATGGCCAGTTTCCTTGGCATGGGACTCGGCGTCGCGATCGGACGCCGTCGTCCGAGGCTGATTGACTTCGCCCTACCGTCGCTCGGCGTCCTGGCGGCGATCCTCACCTTCTCCGCGCAACTGCATCTGCTGCGAATTGCCTTCCCCGATCCGACGCTCTCGATCTGGGGAGCCGAAGTGCTGCGCGGGAATGAGACCTTCCTTCTCAATCTGGTGAAGATCGTGGCGCTCTTCGCGCTCGTAGTCTGGATCTTCATCTGCGCCGGCAGCATCGTTGGACCGCTCTTCTCCAGTCTTCGCCCGCTGCGCGCCTACACCGCCGATCTCGCCGGCTCACTCCTCGGCGTGATCGCCATGACCATCGCCGCAGCCCTAGGCACGACGCCTCCAATCTGGCTGGCGCTGGCTGTGATCCCGTTGGTGATTCTGTCGCCGCGCATTCTGTCGATCGTCTGCGCCATCGCCGTCGTCGTGCTCGCGCAGTTCTCTGTCCAGCACGCGCTTTTCTCTCCGTACAACCGGCTGGACATCGGCTACTCGACGGTGATTCCGGGCAAACCGCTGGCGCTGGCCGCGAACCGCGATGCGCATCAGCTCCTTCTCGATCTGACGATCCCGAATATCACCAATCCGCAGTACACGGAGCAACAGCAGCGCTTCCTGCTGAAGTACCGCTACATGTACGACCTGCCGTTCCGCGTGCCGGTTGGAAAACGAAGCGCGCTCGTCGTCGGTGCGGGAACCGGCAACGACGTCGCTGCCGCTCTGCGCAACGGATTCGGCAAGGTTGTCTCCGTCGACATCGATCCGACCATCATCAACATCGGCAAGCGCTTCCACCCCGAGCATCCGTACAGTGATCCGCGCGCGGTGCCGGTGGTGAACGATGCGCGGGCCTATCTCGAGCAGCATCCTGACGAGCGATTCGACGTGGTCTGCTTCGGCCTGCTCGACTCGCACGCCATGTTCTCGTCGATGGCCTCGCTACGGCTCGACAACTACGTCTACACAGTCGAGTCGATGCGATCGGCCTGGCGGCACGTCGCGCCGGGCGGTGCACTCAGCGTTTCGTTTTCCGTCTATGCCGGCAACTGGATCGCCGACCGGATCTTCGCCGTGATGACCGAGGCGACCGGGCAAAAGCCGAGGGTTTTTGCGTTTCCGGCGACGACCGCGAAAACCTTCATCGTGACCAAGGGCGAGACGCGGCTGCCGCCTCCGCCCGTGGTTTTCGAAGTCCCGATGAGCACCGACCTCGATGCCACGCGCGTAACGACCGATGATTGGCCGTTTCTCTACCTGCGGCCGGATACGTTTCCGACCGGCTACGTGACGATGCTGATCTGCATCCTGGTCATCGCCGCAGCCGGCGCGCGCATCGCCTTCGGCAAACGGCTTTACGGCAGCGGCTTCGATCCGGTGCTGTTCCTGATGGGCGCGGCCTTCCTGCTGATCGAAACGCGCGGCGTGACGGACCTGTCGCTCCTCTTCGGCTCGACATGGATCGTCAACAGCTCCGTCTTCGCAGGCGTTCTGGTGATGGCGCTGGCGGCGAACCTGGCCGTGCAGCGCTTCCAGCCGCGCGATCTGACGCAGTACTTCATCGCCCTTTTCGCCGCGCTACTGCTCAGCTACCTCGTTCGCCCGTCGAACCTGCTCACGCTTCCGCTGCTCGGGCGCGGCGTGGTGGGCGGACTGCTCAATGCGTTGCCGATCGGCTTCGCCGGCGTCATTTTCTCGACATTGCTGTCGCGCTCCGAAGACGCAACCTCATCGCTCGGATCGAATCTGGTCGGAGCGATGGCGGGTGGCTGTCTGGAGTACGCGTCGATCGTGACGGGGCTGCGGTTTCTCACCGCAATCGCCATCGCGCTCTACGGAGCAGCGTTCGTGCTCGTGGCGCGAAAGCGTGGCCGCGCCGGGGCTACCGGCGCAACTTGACGATGGCTTTGAACACGTCGAACGGCAGCTCTTCGGCGTGAACGATGTTGCGAAGGTGATGCAGTGTGGCGCGTCGCTCTTTCAAATCGTCGAGCGAGATGTTGTGCTTCCGAAGTACCTCATGTGCTTTCTGGTCAGGCATAGGACACGGGCAAACGGGGCTGGACCGCCATCTATTTCGCTTGCATTCATAAAGTACTTGACATTATTCGAATGGAGATGCATTTTAGGCGCATGCGACGCCTTGCTTTTCTCCTCCTCTACGTCCTGACCATCATCGCCTGTCACTACGGTCCGAGCTCGCCTGCCGCTGCAGCAGCATCCGGCGGCGACGTCGAGGGCATGAAGCGGATGCTCGACACGGGTCTCGATCCCAATGCGCGAGATTCTGCAGGCTACACGCCGCTGATCGCCGCCGCGCGCGCAGGCAACGCGCCGATCATCCGCCTGCTGGCCAGCCGCAAGGCCGATCCGAATCTTCCGGACGCCGCGGTCAATTCCTGGACGCCGCTCCTGCACGCCGTCCACAAGGCCCAGCCGGCCTCGGTCACCGCTCTCCTCGACGCCGGCGCCAATCCGAACGCGGCCGATAGGAGCGGAGCCACACCATTGATGATGGCCGCCGGCTACGGCTACACCGACATCGTGCAGATCCTTCTCGCTCACGGCGCCAATCCGCGCCTGACCATGAACAATGGCGTGACTGCAATCGACCTGGCCCGCTCCGGCGTCCCCGACATCGATCGCTTCACGGTCTTCGATTGCCAGGAGGGAACGGTGAAGGCACTACTCGCCGCTGACCCGAAGCTGGCGGATCACACCGCCAAGCTACCGGGTGTCGCGCGCATGCTCATGCGCACGAAGCGCTGCGGAGCGTAGGGCCCAGCCGCGCTGGGCCGAACTCCCGTGGGCGGCGATTCACACCCGCAACCCAATCTTCCCGAAGTGATCCCCTTTCAGCGCCCGATGAGCATTGGCGGCATCCTCCAGCGGAAACACGCGATCGATGACCGGACGAATCCGTCCCGCGCGAAGATCGTCACCGAATCGGTTGATGAATGACGCGATGATCGCCGCCTTCTCCTCTTTCGGCCGCGCGCGCAGCGTCGAGCCGATGATCTGCTGACGTTTGCTCAGAAGCGAACCAACGTTCAGCTCGATCGTACCGGGCCCGCCCATCGATCCGATGACGACGACGCGTCCGCCGATAGCAAGACATTCGAGATCGCGTGACAGGTAGCGCGCGCCGATGTGATCGAGGATCACATTCACGCCGCGTGCGCGCTCGACGTAATCCTCCTCGTTGTAGTTGATCGCTTCATCGGCGCCGTGCGCGATGCAGCGCTCGCACTTTTCGCGCGAGCCGACCGTCACGATCACGCGCAGCCCGGCCAGTTTGGCCAGTGTCGTGGCCGCAGTGCCGACGCCGCTTCCGCCACCGTGAATCAGAAGCGTCTCGGCCGCGCGTGCGCGAGCCAGTTCAAACACATTCAGATACGCGGTCAGAAAAACTTCGGGCATCGCGCCGGCTTCCTGATCCGTCAGCACTTCCGGAATTCGCATCGCGGAGTTGTGATGAACGACGACTTCCTCCGCGTATCCGCCGCCGGCCAGCAGCGCCATCGCCCGTTCGCCTACGTTCCAGCCGCGCACGTCGGCCCCCACTTCGATCACTTCGCCCGCGCACTCCAGGCCGAGGATTGGTGAAGCGCCGGCAGGAGGTGGATAGTGCCCTTCGCGTTGCAACAGATCGGCGCGATTGACCGCCGTCGCGCGCACGCGGATGCGAAGCTCGTCTACGCCGAGTGGAGGCGAAGCCACTTCGCCGATTCGTAGTGTCGATTCGTCGCCGAAATGATCGAACACGATGGCGCGCATATCGCCAGTGAGTGTATCGTCTCCCACCCGATGCCAGACGCGATCGCCTGCCGCAATCTGCGCAAGTACTTCGCCGACGTGAAAGCGGTCGATGGGCTCGATCTGTCCGTTGCCAACGGCGAGTGTTTCGGTCTTCTCGGCCCGAACGGCGCAGGAAAGACGACGACGATCGAGATCCTGGAAGGACTCACGGAGCCCGACGCCGGCGACGTCGAGATCCTCGGGCTGACCTGGGGCAAACAGGAGCGCGAGCTGCGTGAACGGATCGGCATCTCGCTGCAGGAAACGCAACTCACCGAGAAGCTGACCGTCTTCGAGACGCTGCGCCTTTTTCGCTCGTTCTATCGCGCCGGTCCGGACCCCGAGGATTTGCTGCGCGATCTTTCGCTCGACGAGAAACGCGATGCCCGCGTCGGCAAACTCTCCGGAGGCCAGCGTCAGCGGCTGGCAGTGGCCTGCGCGCTGGTCGGCAATCCGGACGTTCTCTTCCTCGACGAGCCGACTACCGGCCTCGATCCGCAAAGCCGGCTGCAGTTGTGGGACATCGTGCAGACCTTCCGAAAGAAGGGCGGAACGGTTCTCCTGACGACGCACTACATGGAAGAAGCGGAACGGCTTTGCGATCGGGTAGCCATCGTCGATCACGGCCATCTCATCGCCCTCGGTACGCCCAACGAGTTGATCGCCAAGCTGCAGGCGCGCAACGTCATCGAGTTCACCAGCGAGCCGCCGCTCGATCAGGCCGTCGTCGAGTCGATCACTAGCTGTGCCGGCGTCACACCGCATCACGGCGGCTGGCTGCTGCGCGTGCATTCGCTCGCTGAAGCGGTTCCGGGACTGATCAACGTCGTCGAACAGCGGGGATCGAAACTCGTCTCGCTCTCGACACACGAAGCGACGCTCGAGGATGTCTTCGTCTCGCTCACCGGAAGGGAGCTTCGCGATGCCTGAGAAGACCCGCATCCGGCCGCCCATCATCGAGCTGGCCTCGACGCGCACGAAAGAGTTTCTGCGCGAGAGCGAGGCCATCTTCTGGGTATTCGGTTTCCCGCTGATCCTGGCGCTGGCGCTCGGATTTGCCTTCCGCGAAAAACCGCCTGACCGCGTACCGGTCGCTGTAGTCGCTGGTCCGAATGCGCAACAACGACTGGCCGCGCTGCAGAAATCGCCGTCGTTGCTTCCGCGCATCATGAGCGAACAGGAAGCGCGAGATGCGCTGCGGCGCGGCAAGGTTTCTGTTCTCATCGAAGGGACGGACACCATCGTTTACCGCCTCGACGCCACGCGTCCCGATGCGTTGAGTGCGCGACGCGAAGCCGACGATGCGCTGCAAACGGCCGCCGGACGTCGCGACGTTCTTCGCACACACGAGGAGCGCGTTCACGAGCAGGGCGCGCGCTACATCGATTTCCTGATTCCCGGTCTTCTCGGCATGAACCTGATGGGAACCGGGATGTGGAGCATGGGCTTCACCATCGCCAACGCGCGCATGAAGAAGCTGCTCAAGCGCCTCGTGGCCACGCCGATGCGCAAGACCGACTATCTGCTGGCGCAGTTTCTGTCGCGCCTGATCTGGCTGCTCATCGAGACCACCGTGCTCGTTGCATTCGGCTGGCTCGTCTTCGGCGTGCGCGTGAATGGCTCGATCGCAGTGCTGGCCATTCTCTGCATCGTCGGCGGCTACGCCTTCTCCGGCCTCGGACTTCTGACCGCATCGCGCGCGAAAACACTGGAGGCAGTCAGCGGTCTGATGAACTTCATCATGATGCCGATGTGGCTCTGCTCCGGAGTCTTCTTCTCCTACGAGCGATTCCCTGATTCGGTGAAGCCGGTCATCCGGCTTCTGCCTCTCACACTGTTGAACGATGCATTGCGCGCAGTCATCAATGATGCCGCCAGCCTTTCGCAAATTGCTTCGAAGCTTGCAATGCTCGCAGTGTGGGGCGTCGTCACATTCACGATCGGCTTGAAGGTTTTCCGCTGGCAATGAAACGACTCGCGACTATCGCTTTTCTGTTTCTCGCGGCCTGCGCGACCACCACTCCTAACGAGCCGGACGCGACCATCCTCCTGAATCTCGATCGCGAATTCGCGAAACAGTCGGCCGCGCGGGGCGCGATCGTCTGGACCGAGATGATGGCTCCGGACGCTTCGAAACCGGCCAACGGCGGACGCGTTCTCGTCGGACCGCAGGAGATCGGCGACAACATGCTGGCCGCGTTCGCGAGCGGCTTCACCCTCGCCTGGGAACCGACGCGTGCCGAGATCTCGCGCGGAGGAAAGCTCGGCTACACGTGGGGCCGCTATCACTCCGTTTTCCACGGCACGGCGCGCGACGGAACGTACATGACCGTCTGGCAGAAGCAGCCGGACGGCAAGTGGAAGGTGCTCTTCGATACGGGAGATCCGGATTGAAAATCGCCACCTGGAACGTGAATGGGATCCGCGCCCGCGAGACGCAGTTTCAGGAGTGGGTCGCCGGCGCGCAGCCTGATGTGATCTGTCTGCAGGAGATCAAGGCGTCGATCGCGCAGGTCCCCGAATCGATCTGCAACCTCGGCGGGTACTGGTGCTACTGGCACGGCGCGGCCGCGTACTCCGGCGTCGCGCTGCACATGCGCCGCGAGACGTTCCCCGAGGAGCCGAAGTTCACGCATCCGCAATTCGATCACGAGACGCGCATCGTCGAGGCCCGCTCTGGCGACACGGTCTTCGCCTCCGTCTACGTTCCGAACGGCGGCAAGGACTACGTCGCCAAGGTCGACTTCATGAAATCGCTGATCGGCTACGCCCGCGCGCAACGCGAGCTGGGACTGAAACTCGTCATCTGCGGCGATTACAACATCGCCCGAACGGACGCGGACGTTCATCCCAAAGAGCGCAAGCCGAACATCATCGGCCAGCGTCCCGAAGAGCGCGATCTGCTCGAAGCGATGTTGAAGGAAGGCCTCGTCGACGTCGGACGCAAGCTCTATCCCGACGCCGACGATTACTTCACCTGGTGGGCACCCTGGCGCAACCTCCGCCAGCGCAACATCGGCTGGCGGCTCGACTACGTGCTCGCCAGCGAATCGCTCGCGGAGCGGGCGGTGTCGTGTCCGTCGTATCGCGAGATCGGGACGAGCGATCACGCGCCGGTGGTGGCGACGTTCGAGTGAGCTCACACCCCGAGCACTTTGATGAGCTTCGCGGTTGGATATACGCCGGTAGGAAAGCCATCGAAGTCATGGTCGTTTGACCAGATCGGTATGCCGAGTTTCAACGCCAACGCCGCCAGTGGAACGTCGTCCGGATCGCGGTCTGCCATCAAAGCTCGGGCCGCAAAAAGCTGGGTGGCGTAGCCGCGCTTTGGATAGACCTCGAAGGTCAATAGCGCGAGCATGTCGAGAAGAGCTTCCTCGGGGATTTCATATCGGGCCGCGAACTCCGGAATGTATTCGAGCACCTCGGCAATATTCTCCTCCGTTGTCACAATCGTGAGATCCGGCGCGCGGAACACTCGAAGCGCGGCTTTTCCGGCAATCGCTGAGAGGAGGACGTTGCTATCGGCGGCGACGCTTCTTAAATTCGGCGAAGTCACGCTCGATCTCCTCTTCGGAGATGCCTTTCGCGTCGAGTTGCCTCCCGATGTCCGCCGCTAGTGAGAGAAACAACTTTCGCCGAACCTCCAGCGGGATTTTTGCCGGGTCCCGCAATGGATACATGACAGCGGCTGGCTTGCCGTGCTTCGTGACAAGCACGGATTCGTCGCTGTCGATCAGCTTTGCGATGTTGCTGCGAAATTCGCGAATCGTTGTGGTCTTCACCCAATAACGCCCCTCAAGACGAAGAAAGTAACAACGAGCCGATGGTACACGATTGTGTACACGGTTGTGAACTAGTGCCGCTGATCTGCGAGAGTAGAATGAAACGGTGCAGCAATCGCGCAGGCAGTACACGCTCGACGACTACTTTTCGTTGCAGCGAGGCATCGAGGTCAAACTCGAGTACTTCAATGGCGAGATCTACGTCATGGCAGGCGGATCTGCGGGCCACAATCGAATCAGCCGCAACGTTCTGAAGATCATCGATGCTGCTCTGGCGGGTTCTTCCTGCGAGGCCTTCGGCAGTGACATGCGCGTGAGCACGCCGTCCGGTCTCTACACGTACCCGGACGCGTCCATCGTCTGCGGTCCGAAGGTCAGCGATGCAACGGAGACGATCAGCAATCCGATCGTCATCGTCGAGGTCCTCTCCGACTCCACGCGCAACTACGACCGCGGCGACAAGTTCGAGCTCTATCGATCAATTCAGACGCTGCGGCACTACGTCTTGATCGAGCAGAATTTCATTCAGGTCGAGCACCGGCGCTTTCAACCTGATGGCTCGTGGTCCTCCGAGATCAGCGAGTCGCTGGATCAGATCGTCCACCTTTCCGAAGCCGGCGTCGATCTGCACTTGACGGGGATCTACGACGGCGTCGAAGCCGCTCATTAGCAGCAAAAAGGCGGACCGAAGTCCGCCTCGGTTCGACTGCTGTCGTTAGCCCCTACTCCAGCACCACGATCACAACCCGGCGATTCTCTGCTCGTCCCTTCTTCGTCTTGTTCGACGCGGCGGGGAGCGTGTCGCCGTAGGAGATCGTCGACATGCGGTTGAGCGGGAGCTGGGCGCCGCGGGAGAGGTAGCGGCGGACTTCGTCGGCGCGGCGTTCGCCGAGCTCGTCGTTCAGCTTGCGGCCGCCGGTGTCATCGGTGTGGCCCTGGATCTCGATGTAGTACTGCTCATCGAGCGCCTTCACCTTGCCGGCGAAATCATCGAGTGCGGCTTGCGCGTCCTTGTTCAGCTCATACGAATTGACCTTGAACTTGATGCGGTCTTCCTTGAACGTCTGCTGGAAAACGACCTTGCCCTTGGCCAGCACGCCTGCGTCCTGAGCGCGCTTGAGTGCGTCCTTCGCTTCCTGGCTGAGCTGCGCGATCGCGGCGTCGTTCTGCGAGAGATGAGCATCCGTCGCCTTCTGCTTCGTCTGCAGATCTTCGACCTGTCCTTCCACCGACTCGATTTTCTTCGACGACTGCGCCTGTGCCTCGGCGATCTTCTGATCGACCGACTTCGACGTCGCGCAGGCGCCGAGCAATGCGGCCAGTGCCGTGGCCGTGAGGATGCGGAATCCAATCTTCTGGGTCATCAACTTCCCTTCCTTTCCGTGTGTTTGTTTCGGGAGGCGACCAGGGGAGGTTCGGTGCCGAGGTATCCCGCCCGGACCCGCACGGCGCGGACGCGGCCGTTGAGCTTGAGCGAGATCGTCCGGTACTTTACCCCACCCTTTCCGGTGGGCGCGAACCCGATCAGGTACTGCGCGCGGAGGTCGCCTTCGATGTGCGAGACGGCTTCCGCGATCTATTGGGGCGTATTTCCGAGATAGAGCTTGCCGCCAGTGAGCGTTGCCACTTCATTCAACAGGCCGATGTCCGACAGATCCTCGCGCGGTTGCTTTCTGTCGACGGTTGTTGCGACAGGCTCGCGCAAGCCGAGCGAATAGATCGGCACGGCGATTCCCTGCAGTTGCTGGGCCAGAGCACCGCGCGTCAGCGACGACGCGTTATCGATCCCGTCGCTCAGAAGAATGATCGCTCGCGACGGATTACGGCCGAGCCGGCTTCGCTCCGGCATCGTCGCCAGCGCGTCGAAAAACGCCGTCTTCCCATACGGATCGATCTTCGCCAGCGCGCGGGTAATGTCGGCAGGATTCTCCGTGAACGGCACGACCTCTTTCGCCTTCGACTCGGCGAAGACGTACAGCGCGAAATCGTCGCCCGCCCGGCGATGTGCGATGAGTGCTCCGATGGCGGCGCGCGCCGAATCCATCTTGCCGGCCAGCGCCATGGAGCCGGAGCCGTCCAGCAGGATCGTGAACGAGACCGGCGCATTCACCGACTTCTCGAACATGTCGCTCTTGACCGGTGCGCCGTCGACCATCAGATCGAACTCAGCATTGCGAAGGTCGGTGATCGGCAGACCCTTATCGCCGAGGACTGTGAAGGGGATCATCACGTAGCCGACCGAGACGGATTCGGACATCGGGGCCACGTTCTGACCAATGCTTTGGCTAAATGCCGGGACCGCACCGAGCGCGATCATCGCAACCATGACTAGCCGGCTCATGCGCGTAATGAACAAATAACTATCCACGCCGCATTTCGGAGCTACGTCATCTTCAGCGGGATGAACTTCTCGTCGTCCTGCTGAATCCGCTCCCATTTCAGGAAGTCATAGTAGCCGCAGCGTTTGAAGTCGGGATATTCGTGGCAAACACCGGGGCGGGCGTTGTAGATCGTGCAGCGGCGCGCCTTCGTGTCGAGGAACATGCAGACGCTGCCGTAGATTTTGTCTTTCTGGTGGCGGAGAACTCGTTCATTCTCGACGGTTTTCGTGAAGCGTTTCGTGGCCACCTCGGGATCGATATCGAAATGCTTTGCCAGGCGATTGATGTCGCGCTTGGTGACGATGATCCGGTCGTAGCTGCAGCAGTACGCCGGGCATTTCGAACAGTCGTACAAAGCCATCGGAGTGAGTGTACGGGAAGTAGTAGCCACTGGCCACTGTCCTATGATGCCTTCATGGGTCACCTGACCGACGATCCGATCGATGGCGCCGCGCTCGTGAAGCGCGTGATGCGGCCATCGGACGGCGCGTATGTGTTGTTCGAGGGCGTGGTCCGCAATCATCACGACGGCAAGGCGGTCGAGTCGATCTTTTATGACGCCTATCGGCCGATGGCGGAGAAAGAGATCGCGAGAATCGTCGATGAAGTGCGCAGTGTGTATGCCGAGGTCGCGATCGCGGTCGTACACCGGCTCGGGCATCTCATCGTCGGTGACACCTCGATCGCAATCGTCGCTGCATCGCCGCATCGTGCCGAGGTTTTTGCCGCGTGCAGGATGACGATCGATCGAATCAAAGAGACTGTTCCGATCTGGAAGAAAGAGCGCGGGCCGGATGGAGAGGAGTGGGTCGGATGGCAGGGGAAGTGTTGATCCGATGACTTCTCACGACGTCACCGATCGTCAGCTTCCGCGCGGCGCCGGTTCCGCCGCGGAGGTTCCGCCGGTTCCTGCGGCCAGCGTGATCCTCCTTCGCGATTCGCCGCTGGAAGTGCTGATGATCCGGCGTCATGCAAAGTCGACGTTCATCCCCGACGCCTGGGTCTTTCCGGGCGGAGTAGTCGAAGCGAGCGATTACGACCTCGGCGATGGCACAGAGCTCGGCACGATGCGCGTCGCCGCAGCGCGTGAATTGTTCGAGGAGAGCGGTATCTGGCTTGGCGCGCCGCTCGATGATGCAGATGCAAAACGTCGCGCGCTGCTGGCCGGGGAGATTACGTTTGCAACGCTCGTAAGCGAATCACCGCTCGATTTCAAGCAACTCGTCTGGACCTCACGCTGGATTACACCGATCGGTGTGCCGAAGCGGTTCGACACGTACTTTTTCCTTGCTGCCGCCGGCCGCGACGCCATCGCCTCGGCGGAAAACGTCGAAGCGGTTGAGGTCACTTGGATTGCGCCGTCCGAGGCGATCGACAAACTGCAGATCGTTTTTCCGACGCTGAAGAACCTCGAAGCAATCGCCGGATTCAGCTCAACGAGCGAGTTGCTCGCTTCCCGCCGAGGAGTGGAAATCGCGACCACGCGGCCGGTGCTGGTCGTCGAAGACGGCAGGAAGAAGATCATTCTCCCGTGATCATTCGCGACATCACCGCGCCCAACCCCGGCCCATTCACACTCGACGGAACGCGCACCTACCTTCTCGGCGATTCGGCGCTCATCGATCCTGGTCCAGCGATCGACGCGCATGTCGAGGCGATCCGCGAGGCGATGCCGGGGCTGCACACAATCCTCATCACGCATCGCCACGCCGATCACGCACCGGCCGCGATGCCGCTCAAGCGAGCGACTGGCGCGCGAGTCCTCGCGCCGAGCGGCGTGCTCGATGACACACTCGTCGATCAACGCCTGAATGACGGCGACACGATTGCGATCGAGAATGAAACTCTCGAAGTCATAGCCACGCCAGGTCACACGAGTGAGCATGTCTGCTTTCTGACCGAGGCCGGCGATCTCTTCACCGGCGACACAATCCTCGGCTACGGCACGACGGCGATCTTTCCGCCGGACGGAAACATGACCGATTACCTCCGATCGCTCCACAAATTGCGCGATCGGAATCCGCGACGCATTTTTTCCGCGCATGGCCCGACTCGCGACGATGCCGTCGCGCTGATCGACGAGTACATCGCGCACCGGCTCGAGCGCGAGCGGCAGGTGATTGACGCGCTGCGCGAACGGGTGCGCTCGATCTCGCAATTGCGAGCGGCGATCTATCCGGATCTCGATCCGCGTCTCGAAGGTGCCGCCGAGATACAGCTCAGCGCGCATCTGATCAAGTTGAGGGACGAGGGACGTGTCGTGGACCACGACGGCGAATATCGTCTTGTGCGCTGATAGAGTTCGGCGCGTGCGAGCGATATTTGCAGAGGTCTAGCCCATGGCCGCTGAATTGCCGAAAACCTTAGCTGAGACGAGCGAGTACAAATTGACGTCGCGATACGACGACGTCATCGCGTTCGTCCACTCCATCCAGTCGATCGATCCCGGCATTCGCGTCGAGACCTTTGCCACGACGAACGCGGGACGCGCGCTGCCGCTCGTGATCGTTGGCCCGGCAGGCGTCGTCGATCCGCGCAGCGCACGCGCCAGTGGACTGCCCATCCTCTTCATCATGGCCAACATTCACGCTGGCGAAGTGGAGGGGAAAGAGGCCGCGCAGATGCTGTTGCGAGATCTCGTCTCCTCGCATCGCAAACTGCGCGAGAAAGTCATCGTCCTCATCGCTCCGATCTACAACGCCGACGGCAACGAGAAGATCGCCACTGACCATCGCACCTCGCAGGTCGGTCCGCCGGACGGCGTCGGCGTGCGTGAGAACGGGCAGGGGCTCGATCTCAATCGCGACTTCATGAAACTCGAGACGCCTGAGGCGCGCTGCCTGATTCACAACGTCATCGATCGCTGGGATCCGCTCATCACCGTCGATCTGCACACAACCAACGGCTCGTATCACGGCTACCAGCTCACCTATGCGCCGATGCTGACGCCGAATGCGGACGACGATCTCATCGACTTCGAGCGCGAGACGCTCCTTCCCGAGATCCGCGCGCAGATGAAGAAGCGCCACGGCAAGGAGATCTACTACTACGGCAATTTCGAAGATCAGCTCAAACCGGAGAAGGGCTGGTTCACCTTCGACAACCGGCCGCGATTCGGCAACAACTACGCCGGGCTGCGCAACCGCTTCGTGATTCTTTCCGAGGCTTACAGCTACATCGACTTCCAGGCCCGCGTCGAGGTGACGTATCAGTTCGTGCACGAGATCCTCGCTGCCGTTGCGGATTACGGAACGAAGATGATGCGTATTGCCGCGCGCGCCGACGATCGCGTCCGCAAGGGCAAGCTGAAGAAATTGGGCGTCCGATTCAAGATCAAGCCGTGGCGCGAAAACGTCCCGATTCTCTGGGAGCGGGCCACGGAAGCGCAGCCGGGAGAAGGCGTCGAGGATCCCGAGACGGGCACCGGCGCGCGCATCGTCCGCAGCGGCGTGATCGTCCCGATGAAGATGACCGACTTCGGCATCTTCGCACCGACCGAGAAGTCGGATGTGCCGTACGCATTCGTGATCGACGCCCGAGCGAAGAACGTCGCCGAAAATCTGCGCACGCACGGCATCGTCGTAGAGCGCCTGAACGCGCCGGCGCAGTTACGCGTCGATCAGTTCGTCATCGCCAAAGCCGAACACGCCGAGGAAGAGTTTCAGAAGCATCACGAGCTGACGCTGACCGGCAAGTGGAAGAGCCGCGACGTCTCGTTCGACGCGGGCACATTCATCGTCCGCACCGATCAGCCGCTGGCCCGTCTTGCGTTCTATCTTCTCGACCCGCGCAGTGACGACAGTCTCTTCACCTGGGGTCTCTTCGACGATCTTCTCGGCGACATTGCGCCGGTATTCAAATTGATGAAAGTGACGCCGTTGAGCGCAACACGCGACGCGGCGCCGGGAGCGGAATGAACCACAAAGACTTCATCGAGATTCACGACTACAACGCCGCCGAGGTTCGCGAGATCTTCGAGACTGCGCGCGACATGAAAGCGCATCCGGACAAATACCGCGATGCGCTGAAGGGCCAGACGCTGGCCATGATTTTCGAGAAATCGTCGACACGAACGCGCGTCTCCTTCGAAGTGGGGATGTTCCAGATGGGCGGCCACGCGCTGTTTCTTTCGTCGCGCGACATCCAGCTCGGACGCGGCGAGCCGATCTACGACACGGCCAAAGTTCTCTCGCGCTACGTCAACGGCATCATGGCCCGCACCTTCGCCCACAAGACCGTCACCGAGCTGGCCGAGTACGCCAGCGTGCCGGTCATCAACGGCCTGACCGATCTCTCGCATCCGACGCAGGCCCTCACCGATTACTTCACCGCCTGGGAGCACCTCGGCGAACTGAAAGGCCGCAAGCTGGCCTACATCGGCGACGGTAACAACATGGCCCACTCGCTGATGTTCGGCGCGCCGAAACTCGGGATGAACATCGCCATCGCCACGCCCGCGGGATACGCGCCGGACATGGAAGTGGTGGCCAAGTCGCAGGCCGACGCGGATTACGCCGGAACGCGCGTCGTCGTCACGAACTCGATCGAAGACGCCGTGCGCGACGCCGACGTCGTCGAGACCGATGTCTGGGCCTCGATGGGCCAGGAGGCAGAAGCGCAGAAACGTCAGCGCGATTTCGAAGGATGGCAGGTCGACACGCGCGTCATGTCCTTTGCCAAGAAGGACGCCATCTTCATGCACTGCCTCCCGGCGCATCGCGGCGAAGAGGTTGCTGCCGAGGTCATCGACTCCGAGCGATCGGTGATCTATGACGAGGCCGAGAATCGCCTGCACGTGCAGAAGGCGATCATGTATTTGTTGATGAAACGCTAGCCCATGTCCGACGCCCAAACTCGCCACACGCGCGGACTGATCATCGTGATCATCCTCGGCGTGATTTTCTTCGCGCTGCTGGCGCTACTGGTCCTGCGCGGCGGGAAGAAGTCGGACGCGCCGGCGGCATCGTCGGAAACGCTGTCAGTCCTCTCGCTCCGCCTGCGCATGCGTACACAGCCGACTGCGAATGCGCCGGTTGTGGCCACGGCGACGAACGGCGAGAAGATGATCGTCGTCGAAGATCGCGGCGCCTGGGTTCGCGTGCAGGACGAGGACGGGATGAGCGGCTGGGCGGAGCGCAATTCGCTGGAGCGCACCTCGGAGCGCGAACGCCGACTGGCGCGCTACTCGGCCATCCGCAAGTTGCCGGCGCTCAATGCTCTCGTCAGCGCGCGGACGCCGCTGTATGCCGGTCCCGGCATCTTCTACCCGATCATTGGCGAGCTGCCGCCGGAGACGCAGGTGAAGGTCTACACGCGCGATCACGATTTCTACGCCATCGATCACGACAACCAGATCGCGTACGCGGACGTCGACGCCATCGACGTCAGCTCCGTCGGAACGCGCCAGGTCGAAGTGCATACGGACACGACGGCCACTGACACAGCGGCTACTGCCACATCCCCGGTGCCGACGGAAACGCAGCCGCCAACCGAAACGACTGCGCCGGTGAATGTCGCCGAGGACAATGGCGGCGTTTACTCGGCCGTGCCGCCGGGAGGGACGCAGCCGCAGGAAACAGATCGCGTCGTGCCTCGCTATCCGATGATGGCGCGCCGGGCCGGCATTCAGGGGCCGGTGGTCGTCCGCGGCATCGTCCGCCGCGACGGCACGATCGACGAGGTCGAGGTGATCAAAGACCTGCCCTACGGACTCGGCGAAGCTGCGAGCGAAGCCGTCCGCCAATGGCATTTCCGGCCAGCGACAGTTCGTGGCGAGCCGATCGACGTCTACTACACGGTCACTGTGAATTTCCGGCTTCAATAGCGGATCAGCAGATGCAGATCAGAGCGGAAGTCTTTCGACAGGCCGCGCGACGCGCCGTCGAAGATTGCGTATGAGCCGTGCGCCGTAGCTTATTAGCTGCGCGTCGGCTCCCTTCGCGGGTTAGCAAGCATGTGAGAATCTTGAGCGTGTTCGATTCGTCACGGAGGCGGCGCTGTCGGGAGAAGAACCCTCAAGTTCTCTTTCTGTTGGCCAATGGCATCGATTTCTTCCTCGATCTTTTTGAGCCGGTTGTCAGCCTTAGCTTTGTCGACGGTTTCCTTCACGAACCACGCAGTTCCCAAAATCGACACTCCAAGGGAAATGCCCAAAGTCGCCCAAGAGGCCGCAATGCCGCCGACTGTAAGCGTCCCGGCAATCCATGTGCCTATAACCCCGGTGGTGGACCGCAGCATTTGACGCACCTCGGCACTGAGTTGACGCTCTCTCGCATCGAGTTGGCTGATCTTGTCGAGGATCTCTTGCCTAGTCATGGGAGACGCTGCTCCCAGACCGAGACTCGGCGGCCCGTTCGAGAATCGCTTCGGTTCTTTCGACTTGCGCACGGAATCTAGCGTTGACATCCAGAAAGACGAAAAGTACGGCACCTACGACGATTGCTATGGCGATCGTGGTTACAGCTAGCCCTGAGGGCTGGACACTGAGGAATAGCGGTATCACCGTGGCAGCCACCATCGCGAGCCAAAGGATGAGGCCAGGCGCGATTGCTAAATGGCGGGAGCGGCGGGTTGGTAGCTCGGTCGTGGTGGTTTGCATTGTCAACCCTCCGTAGCGGTCGCTCTCGTTGGCAGGCGGCCGCGGAATGATGACTTCCCCTCGACTTTCCGCGCGTTGGGGGTCATCTGCTTTCTTCTGGCGTGGTATTGGTGTGCCACAGTATTAAGAGTGTCTTATGTTTCGGTGGACTAGTTAACGTGGGTTCCATGGCCCATTCATTCCCAGTCCTCATGGCTCAGTCCTATCGCCTGTCGTTCCGAGCGACGCGAGGAATCCCCGACATGGCGGCCCCTGCTCGTTGCATACGTTGCAGTAACAGGGTGGTGGTCAGGCGCGAAACGTTCCGGCCGCGACTACCGCCCACCCTCGGGTGGATTGCATCGACTATCAAGCCGCGGATTCCGAGGCGGGGGTTCTTCGCGTCGCTCAGAATGACAGGGTGTTTCACTACGTTCCCCTTCCTCCATGACCCGCTTCGCCTTCCCCGATTCTCACGGCGACCTCCTCGGCGCGCACATCTCCACCAAAGGCGGACTGCACACCGTCTTCGATCGCGCCACGCAAATCGATGCCTCGGCGATTGCGCTCTTCGCCAAGAACTCGAATCAGTGGAAGGGGAAGACCATGTCGGACGATGACGTCGCGCTCTTCGCCGAGCTACGCACGATCCGGCCGGTGATCACGCACGCCTCGTATCTCATCAACCTCGCTACGACGAATCCTGAGTTTCATCGCAAGTCGATCGAGGCCATGATCGATGAGCTCGATCGCGCCGAGCGCCTCGGCATCCACGCCGTCGTTCTTCATCCCGGCGCGCATATGGGCGCTGGTGTCAACGCCGGTGTTGAACAGATCGCGCGTTCGCTCGATCAGATTCACGCCGCCATTCCGAATCACAAGGTCGTCACTCTGCTGGAGACAGCGGCAGGTCAAGGCTCCTGCCTCGGATGCACGTTCGACGAGCTTGGCCAGATCATCAAACTCGTCGACGACAAGCGCCGCGTCGGGATCTGTTTCGATACCTGCCACGTCTTCGCCTCGGGATACGAGCTTCGCAATCGCGACGATTACGAACGGACGATCGACGCGCTCGAGAAACAGGTCGGCGTGGCCACCGTCGGGGCGTTTCACCTCAACGACTCGAAGAAACCGCTCGGCTCACGCGTCGATCGGCACCAGCACATCGGCGAAGGAGAGATCGGGATCGAAGCCTTTCGATTTCTGCTGAACGACCAGCGATTTCGCGGCATCCCGAAACTGCTCGAGACGCCGAAGACCATCGAGCATGAGTCGGATCGGAAGAACCTGACGCTGCTGCGGTCGTTAGTGACTCTACCCTGAGGAGCGTAGCGACGAAGGGTCTCCGGTTCGCCCGCGCGAACCGCGTTTACAGGCACAGACTGCGCGGTATCGCCGGAGATGCTTCGCTGTCGCTCGGCATAAACTGGTGCGATAAACTCCCCCGCATGACAGAGCCGCAATCAGGCACACGCATCGACTATCGCGACGGCAGGATTGTCGTCCCCGACGATCCCATCATTCCGTACATCGAAGGCGATGGCACCGGACCGGACATCTGGCGCGCCACGCAATACGTCCTCGACGGAACGGTCGCTAAAGTCTACGGCGGCAAGAAGAAGTTTCACTGGCACGAGGTCTTCGCCGGCGACAAGGCGAATGCCAAATTCGGCGAATACCTGCCGCAGGAAACGCTCGACGCCCTTGCCCACTACCGCGTCTCCATCAAAGGCCCGCTGGCCACGCCGGTCGGCGGCGGCATCCGCTCGCTCAACGTCACGATGCGGCAGGTGCTCGACCTCTTCGCCTGCGTGCGTCCCGTCCGCTACTTCGACGGCGTCCCTTCGCCCGTGCGCGCGCCGGAGAAGGTCGACATGGTCATCTATCGCGAAAACACCGAGGACGTCTATGCCGGAATCGAATGGCCTGCAGGCTCAGACGATGCGCGCAACGTCATCGGATTCCTTAACTCGATGACCGGCGGCAAGATCCGCGAAGGATCGGCCATCGGCATCAAGCCCGTCTCCGAATTCGGCTCGAAACGCCTCGTGCGCAAAGCGATTCAGTACGCCATCGCCGCGAAGCGCGACTCCGTCACGCTCGTCCACAAAGGCAACATCATGAAATTCACCGAAGGCGCATTCAAAGACTGGGGATACCAGCTCGCGCGCGACGAATTCGGCGACGACACCATTCCCGAGTCCGAGGTTGGGGCGGATGGAGCAGGCGGCAGGATCGTCATCAAGGATCGCATCGCCGACTCCATGTTCCAGCAGGTGCTGCTGCGGCCCAGCGAGTACTCCGTCATCGCCACGACCAACCTCAACGGCGACTATCTCTCCGATGCTCTCGCCGCGCAGGTTGGTGGTCTGGGCATGGCGCCGGGCTCGAATGAATCGGACGAAGTGGCCATCTTCGAAGCCACGCACGGCACTGCGCCGAAATACGCCGGCAAAGACATGATCAATCCCGGGTCGCTGATCCTTTCCGGCGTGATGATGCTTCGTCACCTCGGGTGGTGGGATGCGGCCGATGCCATCGAGCGCTCGATCGCTAAGACGATCGCTCAGAAGAAAGTCACCTACGATCTCGAACGCCAGATGCAGGGAGCGACGAAGGTTTCGACGAGCGAGTTCGGACGCATCGTTGTTGACAACATTTAGGTCGACAAACATCCAGGAGATCCTCGTGAAACGTGCCCTTCTCGCCGCGGTAGTTGCCGTACTTCCCATCATCGCTGTTGCACAGAGCGAAGCACCGGACCTGATCATTCATCACGCCAAGGTTTTCACCGGCGATCCGGCGCATCGCTTCGCGGAGGCCGTGGCCGTCAGCGGCAATCGCATCGTCGCCGTCGGCACCAACGCCGAGATCACCGCGCTGGCCGGACGTACAACCAAACGCCTTGACGCCGCCGGGCGCGTCGTCATCCCGGGCTTCAACGACGCGCACACGCATCAGGGCCCGCGGCCGGCAGGCTTCGAAATGTCGCTCGACGACGATGCCACCTGGGATCTCGTGAGCGCCGGTCTGGGCGGTGCCAACGACGAATCGCCGAGTGATCTCTGGATCTACGGCACGATCGGTCCGAAGCTTCTGGCCGATCCGCAAGTCACGGCCAAGTCGCTCGACAAAGCATCGGGAAACCGCAAAGTGATGCTCTCGTCGTGGACCGGTCATGGCCAGATATTCAGCTCGGCGGCAATGGACGCGCTCCACATCCGCGAGAGCTCCACCGATCCTCCCGGCGGCTGGTACGGGCGCGATGCCAATCAACACCTCACCGGAAAGATGTTCGAGTACGCCGGCTGGAACGCCGAGCGCCGCCTGGCCGACTCCGTCTCCGACGATGAGGCCATCGAGTCGTTGAAGGATTATTCGGCCAAGGCTCTCGCCTTCGGCATCACCTCGATTCAGAACATGTCGACGCTGCCGCTGTCGCGCTACGAAAAGGTCGAGCGCCACGGCCCCGCGCCGATTCGCATCCGCATCATCCGTTTTCCGATGACGGAGAACGGCCGGGTAACCGAAGGCGGCAATCTTCCGGCCACGGACAAAGAGCGGCCGCTCTCGATCATCAACGGAACGAAGTGGATCCTCGACGGAACGCCGGTCGAACAGGGCGCTGCGCTTCGCAGGCCCTATCCCGGCGGCGGCGAGAACATGGGCAAGCTCGACTTCCCGCCTGACGAGATCAAAGCCATCCTCAAGGAAGCATTCGACTCGAACGAGCAGACGCTCCTCCACGTCGTCGGCGACCGCACCACGACCGTTGTCTTCGAAGCGATGCGCGCGATCGGACCGGCCGAGGAGTGGCGCAAGAAACGGCTGCGCATCGAACATGGCGACGGCCTGCAACCCGATCTCATCCCCGCCGCGAAAGAATTCGGAGTGGTCGTCATCATCAATCCCACCCACGTCATTGCCAGGTCCACGTTTCCTCCCGGTCCGTACATGCCGGTCAAGTCGCTGCTCAAAGCCGGCATCCCCATCGCCCTCGGCTCCGACGGTCCGATGAATCCCGGGCTGAACATCCTGCTCGCTACTACCGCTAACGCCGCCGAGGCCATCACCCGCGAGGAGGCGATCGACGCCTACACCCGCGGTGCCGCCTACGCCGAGGGGATGGAAAACGAGAAGGGAACGATCGCAGCAGGAAAGCTGGCCGACCTGGCCATCCTGTCGCAGGACATCTTCCGGGTCCCCGCTGAGGCATTGCCGGAAACCGTGAGTGTGCTGACGATCGTCGACGGCAAGGTTGCCTACGACGCAAGAGAGTTGAAGCGCTAGGCGTATGATCCGTCGCCATGAGTAGAAGCGTTCGCGCCGCACTTGCCGCGGTCGTTCTCGTAGCTGGCGCGTGTGTTTCAGTTGCGCCGCAAGCGGAAACGATCCGTGTGACCTCGAACGGGTCTGAAGTCGCGCAATGCAAAGTTCTTGGAGCCATCGAGTCTCACCCGCCCTACATGTTTCCGAGTGATGGTGTAAACCAGCTCCGCAACAATGCCGCGGCTCTCGGCGCAGACACGCTACTCCTTACTTCGAGCGGCCTGCTTCGAGGTAAGACTGGCATGGCGTACCGTTGCGGAAAGTAGATCGCTGCGGATCCGGCAGTATGATGTTCTGACCTACCCCATGCGCCGCATCATCCTTGCTGCCGCCTTCGCCTTCGCGCTCATTGGCGCACGGCAGCGCGCTGTGCTCCATCCGCCGCCGCAGCAGGTCTTCGACGGTCCGACCTTCAACAAGGAAGTCGTGCGCATCTTTCAGAACCGCTGCCAGTCGTGCCATCACACCGGCGACATCGCGCCGTTCTCGCTGATGACCTACGCCGATGCCGCACCGCACACCGACGCCATCAAGTACATGACCCAGACCCGGCAGATGCCGCCATGGAAAGCCACGCCGGCCTGTGGCGACTTTGCCGATGCGCGCGTCCTCACGCAGGACGAGATCGACGTCATCTCCAAATGGGTCGACAACGGCGCGCCGCAGGGCAACCTTTCCGACCTTCCGCCGGCGAAAAACTTCGACGGCGGCTGGGCGCTCGGCCAGCCTGATCTCATCCTCACCTATCCCGAGTCCTACACGCCGCCCATCGGTGGCGACATGTATCGCTGCTTCCCGATGCCGACGAACCTGCCCAACGACGTCTACGTTTCGGCCATCGATATCAAGCCCGGCGACCGGCAGACCGTGCACCACGTCATCGCCTATCTCGACACCAGCGGCGGCGATGCGCAGAAGCTGGACGAAGCCGACAACGGTCCCGGCTACACCTCGTTCGGCGGGCCGGGCTTCACCGTCACCAGCCTCTCCGCCACGCTTGGCGGATGGGCACCGGGAGCGCGTCCGTCGTTGCTGCCCGAGGACGTGGCCTTGTTGATGCCGGCTCAGTCGCGCGTCGTCCTGCAGGTCCACTATCACCCGCAGGGCATCAAGACGAAGCCCGACCAGACGCAGATCGGCATCTACTACGCGAAAAAGAAACCCAACAAGATCGTGCGCATCCTGCCGCTCATCAATCAGACGTTCACCATTCCGCCCAACGATTCGAACTACAAGGTCACGACCACTCCCTTCTCGCTGCCGCTGCCGATCCACCTCTACCTGATCGCGCCGCACATGCATCTCCTCGGACGCACGATGCACGTCAGCGCGACGACGACGGGCGGTTCCGAGAAGTGCCTCATCAACGTCGACGATTGGGATTTCAACTGGCAGGGGATGTATCAGTTCAGCGAACCGATCGCCATTCCGTCGAATACGAAGCTGGCCGTCGAAGCCCACTACGACAACTCCAGCGAGAACTGGCGCAACCCCAACAATCCGCCCAAAGCGGTGTCGTGGGGCGAGCAGACCACCGATGAGATGTGCATCGCTTTCCTCGGCTTCACCATCGACGCAGAGAACCTGGCAACCGGCCAGACGGTGAACGCTGACCGCGTATTCGGCCGCGATCACTAATTCCGGGCGTACACTTCGCCATCCCCATGTCGTCCGACCGCGAGAGCGTTCTGCGCTTCGATCTCGCCGTGCAGAGGAGCCATCCGCTCATCTACACCGCGGCCGTCCTGACGGCGCTGGCCGCGCATGCGCTCGGCGTCTTCGTCCTCAACTTCCGGGTGACGACCGCTATCTGGCTGATCTCCCTCGGCTGCGCCGCAGCGATGTACGCGCTCCTCCGCCGCGGCATCGACCGGCGCGTGTTGAATCCGGTCTGGATCGGCACCGACATCTTCCTCGTCACGCTCGGCGTCTACGCCACCGGCGGCGTCAACAGCCCCTGGTTCATCTGGTATCTGGCCACGGCGGCATCGACGGCGTTCGTGGTCGGCAAGCGCGCCTCGTATCTGGTCAGCGTTGCCAACGCGATCGCGTACCTGGCCTTGCTGGTGGTGATGGGTCAGGCCACGTTCGTCAACTCCGCTATGCTCCTCGCCTTCGTGCGGATGCTGTTTCTGCTCGGCACGTCATGGTTCTTCCTGGCCGGCATCGCCAACCTGCAGCAATGGAGGATGCAGATCCGTGCGCTCGAAAGTGAGCAGGCGCGCGAACTGGCCGAGCTGACGCGGCTGACCGAAGAGCTGCGCCGTCGCGGCGATGAGCTGGAAGAAGCGAGCCGCCGCATTCAGGATGCCGATCGGCTCAAGAGCCAGTTCCTTGCAAACATGAGCCACGAGTTGCGGACGCCGATGAATTCGATCATCGGTTTCTCGGAAATTCTGATCGAGCGGCTCAGCGACACGCTCGATCCGAAGCACGTCAGTTTCCTCCGCCACATCCTGACCTCGGGGCAGCATCTCCTCGGCATCATCAATGACATCCTCGATCTCTCGAAGATCGAAGCCGGCAAGATGGAGGTCTACGCCGAGGAGTTCAAGGTCAGGCCGGTCATCGAAAGCGTCTGCGCCGTCATGCGCGGCATGGGACGCTCAACGACAGCGCCGACGTTCGTCATCGACGCCGATCCCGGACTTCCGCCGATCGAGACAGACCTCGCCAAGTTCAAACAGATTCTCTACAACCTGCTGTCGAACGCCATGAAGTTTTCGCCGCCGGAGTCGCCGATCTCCGTGCGCGCCATGCACACCGGCGACGCCGTCACCATCTCCGTGCGCGACGAAGGAATCGGCATCGATCCGAAGAATCACGACGTGATCTTCGAGGAGTTCCGTCAGATCGACGGCACCGCGCGCCGCGAGTTCGGCGGCACCGGCCTCGGGCTGGCGCTGGTCAAGAAGTTCGTCCAGCTCCAGGGCGGTTGGGTGCGCGTCGACAGCGCGCCGGGACGGGGAAGCACGTTCTCATTCACGCTGCCGTTGAAATCGCGCGCCGCCGTCGTCAGCCGCATCCCGGAGCTCGTTCCGACCGAGGACCGCGCCGAGCGCGTGCTGGTCGTTGAAGACGATGCCCACGCCTACGAACTGATCTCGACCGCGCTCGCCTCCGCCGGCTACATCTCCGTTCGCGCCCGCCACGGCGAAGAAGCGATCCGCCTCGCGCGCGAATCGCGTCCGATCGCGATAACGCTCGATCTCGTCCTGCCCGGCGTCGACGGATGGGAAGTGCTCAAAACGCTGAAGAGCGAACCGGCCACGCGCGACATCCCGGTCGTGATCATCTCCCGCGTTGACGAGCGCGACCTCGGCGTGGCTCTCGGCGCCGACGACTATTTCGTCAAGCCGGTCGACCGTGATCGCCTGCTCGACCGCGTCCGCCAGCTCACAACTGCCGATCAATCGAGGACCCGCCTGCTGCTTATTGACGACGACACAACCCTCCACGAGCTTCTCGACGAAGAGCTGACGCGCCTCGGCTACACAATCGAAAGCGCCTTCAACGGCGAGATGGGCCTGGCCGCAGCGAAAGAGAACGCGCCCGACGTCATCATCCTCGACCTGATGATGCCCGGAATGAGCGGCTTCGAAGTTGCCGGGCTCTTGAAAGATCACCCCTCCACCGCCCGCATCCCCATCCTCGTCCTGACATCGAAAGAAATCTCCGCCGACGATCGGCGCGAGCTGCAGTCGAAAGTCGCAGCGTGTGTGCAAAAAGGAAAAAGTGCGCGCGACCAGCTCGTCGCCGAGATCCGGCGACTGCGGCGCGGAGTCACTCAGTAAGTGCTCGAAGAGAAGGCCGCCTGGCGGCGCGGCAGCCCGGCCACGCCGGTAACGCCGCTGCAGATCGCCGAGGTCCTGGCGGCTGCGGGGATCCGCGAATCGGCGCGGAACGTCGAGCTCCTGGCCGGTGGACTGGTCAATTCGAACTACCGCCTCGATCTGTCTGGCGGCGAGGCGCTCGTCCTGCGTCTCTACGATCGCGACGACTCCGCATGCGCGCGCGAGGCGGCGCTGCTGAAACTGGTCAGCGGCAAGGTTCCCGTTCCGGCGGTGGTGCACACGGAACCGCGCGGATTCGGCACTCTGCCCCCGTTGATGTTGCTGACGTACATCGATGGAATCAGCCTTCGCGAATTGAAGCGCACGCTTGCCGATGAGGATCTCGGTCCACCCGCACGCGTTGTTGGTCAGGTGCTCGCGAGAATTCACGACGTTCGATTTCCACGTCCAGGCTCGCTCAGCTCCGCGCTTGCGGTCGGTCGCTGGTTCGTCGATCCGCCGAACACGATTCCGAAGCTCATCGAAGGTCTGCTGCCGCGGCTCGAATCGGCGCTCGCCCGCCGCGTCGAGTTGTTCATCACCGCGCTGGCGCCTCGCCTTGCCGCTTACGACGATGAGGCTTGCCTCGTCCACAGCGACTACGGCTCGGCGAACATCCTTCTTCGCCAGTCTGCCGGCCGATGGGAAGTGGCCGCCGTTCTCGACTGGGAGTTTGCCTTCTCCGGATGCCGCTTCTGGGACCTCGGCAATCTCCTGCGCTACGAGCGCGAGTCGCGCCCACGCTTCGAGCCGCACGCCTCGGATGGCTACAAAGAAGCAGGAGGCAAACTGCCGGACGACTGGCGCCTGCTGTCACGAGCGATGGACCTCGTCAGCCTGTGCGAGATGCTGACGAGAGAGGGCATCCCACCGGAGATGAGCACGGAACTGACGGAACTGATCGAGGGGACGCTGCGCTTCGGATGATAGAAAAGCCGGCGACAGCTCGTTCGCCCAAGGCCGAGCGATATGGCCACTCGAATTTTCACGTTCCCGTGACCGCCACCGCGGGATGCGGCTACATCACCCTGCTACCAACCCGCGCCCACGACTACGAACGGAGCCCAGTAGTACGGGTGGCTGAAGTGCGGATCGCGCATCAGCGTCAGCTCGGCTTTGCGAAGGGCCTCGGCGGGTTTCTTTCCGTTTCGCAGTTGCCGGTGAAACTCCACCATCAGGCGGCCGGTGGTCGCGGAGACTGCTTCCCACTGACTGACTACCGTCGTCGGGCAGCCGGCCACGAGGAACGCCCACGACATGCCGACTACTCCCTCGCCGGTCCGGATCTCGCCACGTCCGGTGTTGCAGGCGGCGAGGACGGCGATGTCGGCGTGGATTTTCAGGTTGACGATCTCGCGTGCTTCCAGCAGCCCGTCGTCTTCGCCGCCGGGAGCGAGGAGGAGTGCCGAGTACATCGGAGCACCGTCGTCGAGCACGGCGTGAGTGGCCAGGTGAAGGATTCGGTAATCCTCCGCCTCCTTCTTGAAGACCGATTCACGCGCCGCCAGCTCCACATAGACCCGGCTGCGCCGCTCGCCGTACATGGCGCGCAGCGTTTGAACTTCGCGAGCGGCTTCGGGGAGCGGACGGAGCGCCCCTTCGCCCGCCAGGGTGCGAACCCGCGCCGCAGCCGTACCGGATAGCAACGGATTTCCAAACGCCAGCAACGTCATTCGGACCGCCTCCGGCCGGCGCTTGTCCGCAGCCGTAGCGAGCAGCATCCGAAGTGACGGCGCATACGTCACCGACTTCTGCTCGATCAACGGGTTTCCGTCCTGACGAAGCAACGCATGAAACGGAAGACGCCACAACACCCCGTCAGGCACGATGGCGATCTGCCGGCTCGGTCCGATCACCGCCTCCGCCGGTTTGACTAGCAGGTCGTAGAGCGCGCGCGCTCCGGTTCTGTAGCGAAGCTCGCGATGGGCGATCTCGTTCGTCAGCTTGACGACGCGTTTGCTCAAAGCGTCCCGTCCGATCGGGATCATTCGTGCCGTGACCCGCGTCTCGCCCCTGGCCGTCCTTCGAATGATGAACAGGATCGTTCGCTGTTCCTGGACGACATATTCGAGAACCGCCACGGAGCCCAGGGATGGCGGCAGACGAAAACCGGTCGCGCCAGCCGACAGTCGTTTCACGCGCAGCGGAGGATGGGCGAGCTCCATGCTGGCATTGAACTCGGAGATTGCCAGTCGGGCTTCGTCCAGTGACGCGCGCAGAGTCCGCTCGGTTTTCCCATGCTGCAGTGCGGAGAGCGCCGCGCGATTCAGCTCATGAAGGCGGGCCGTGAGCCGGCCTTCGGTCTCCTTCTCCTGAGGCGTCAGCGACGCGGCGCGCTCGATGTGACCTTGCGCGAGCGCATCGCGGAGAACGCGGCCGCGAAGACTCTCCGCTACCTCGACCGCTTCGTGAGGCCGTCCCGCGCGCACGAGCTGATCCACCAGCTCCGTGTAGGGCAATGCCTCGTCCTGAAGGAAGAGTGTTTTCTCCATGGCACCGAGCGGCAATTGCCCCAGCCGTTCCTCGATCTGAGCAATCGCCTGCCGGTACGCAGCGATCGCTTCGGTGGGGCGGTTCAATCCAGCCAGCGCCTGTCCCGCCAGCGTATGCGCCCACCACTCGGGCCACTCGCTGTGCACCGTGTCGCTCTTCCCGGCCTCCAACGCGCGACGCGTCAGATCGAGCGCTTCCTGGAAACGCCCCTCCCTTCGTCGGAGATCGGCGAAGAGCGAGAAGAGTGTCGGATCGCTCTCGTGTGTTTCGGTGCTGGAGATCGCGGCGTTGATCGCTCGCTCCGCCTCCCGATACTGGTGGTCCTCGATGGCACGACGAACCTGCGCCTCGGCCCGAAAGCCGGGAAAGAACTCGCGACGATTGAAGAACCGCGGCAGAAGTTTCGCCGCGCGGTCCGCATTGCCGCCTGCCAGCTCCGCCCAGTACAGGCTCTCGATGATGTCGCCCGCCATCGACGCCCGCCCCGACGCCTCCGCCAGGGCCGCCGCTTTTTCGTAGTGACCGCGCGCCAGCTCTGCGTTGCGGAGCAGCCTGTAGACGTCGCCGAGGGTCCATTCGCCGACGATCTCCCCTTCGGTCCAACCGTACTGATGCGACAGGCGTGCAAAACGTTCGCTCATCATCAGGGCGTCACGGAAGTCTCCCTGTTCCTGATGGTAGTACTCGCCCATCCGCAGACTCTTCAGCGCAATGCGCGGATCGTTCACCATGTCGATCATGTCCGCGGACTCGGCAAGGCTCCGGAACCCCGCCTCCCGATCGCCTCCTCGCAATTCCGCCATTCCAAGGGTGAAGAGCGACGAGGCGATCTCGTCGCGATCATCGTTGGCCCGGGCCATCTGCAGGCTTTCCCGTCCGAAGCGGACCGCGGCGGCGAAGTCGCGGGCCATCCAGTAGTGGCGCGAGAGCATCCGCGTGGCGAAGGTCGAAGTGGCCATATCGCCCTCCGCCGCAGAAGCGTGAATCACATGTTCGAAGAGACTGAGCCATCCCGCTTCGTAGAAATCGTGATCGGTGGGGCGAAGAGGTGGCAGCGAAGCCAATTGCGCGACCTCCCGCCGGAGCAGCGCAACTTCGACGTCCGCCGCGGCTTCTTCTTCCTGAAGCGCTCGCAGAGATGCGTCTCCGACGATGCAGAAGGCCAGTCTGTGCTCCCTCGGCCAGATCGAGACGATGAGCCAGCGGTCGTCGACGCGCCTCACCACGAGGTCCCACACCGCCGGGATCGTACGCACGCTGCGAGGAGCGCCGCGCACCGTACCCGCACCTCGGATTCGAAGCTCGATCCTTGCCTCGGATGCGAAGATCTCCGAGATGACAGACGTATGTCGCTCGACGGAAATGTGGTCGTAGGCCTCGACAAGATCACGTCCGGCGATCCACTCGGCATCGTCCGCTGACGGCGCCACCAGAGGCCGCAGTGCGGTGATGTCGCCGCGTTCGATCGCCGCAACGAAGGCGTCGATCACCACGCCCTGCGGCGAGGTGTCTGCCCGCAGCATGCCGCCCACCAGGAGGAGCAGCAGCGCGACGCAGATCCGGCTCAATCGCATCCGGGGATTGTAGGGTGGATGCGCGAGGCGACGTGGGGGCAGGGGTGCGACACGATTGATCGTCTAAGATTCCCCCTTCATCTCGAAGTGCCTCTTCAACACGAGGACGCCGGCTGATGTCATCTATGGCCATAGACTCGTCGCAGTGACCCGCAGGACTGCTGGCTCGATGGCGGATTGGGCAAGATGAACGAACGGATTCGTCACCTGGCTGCGCAGTGCGACGAATGTCTTCGCCCGTTCGTCGAGGCCGTTTCTCCCATCAGGCGCGAGGAAGCTTTGGAAACACTCCTCGCCGGGAACGTGCAGCCGATCGTCCGTCGGGTCATTGCCCGTCGTCGCAGCGCGATGGCGATGCTTGGAGCGGGGGCGGATGACGACGTCGCATCGACCGTCATCCTCCGCCTCCTGCGTCGCCTGCAGACGATGCTGGTGTTCGAGGAAGACGCCATCGCGCAGCTCGATGATTACGTCGCCACCCTCACCTACAACACGATCTACGACTTCCTGCGCCGGCGCTTTCCGCAACGCAACCGGCTGCGCAACCGGCTTCGCTACGTCCTGCAGCACGATTCGCGATTTTCCACCCGGTCTGCGAACGACGAGATGATCTGCGGACTGCGTTCGTGGGGGGATGAGACCTCGCACGAAGGCGTCAGCGCGCTCACCAGCAGCGAACTGCCGGCAGGTGCACACGATCGGACGCGCCCGGCCGAGGCGTTGCACGCGATTCTCAAGTCGGTGGGGAAGCCCGTGGTATTCGAAAGCCTGCAACGTGCCATCGCGGATCTCTGGAACGTCACCGACCGGCAGTCGGCGGACGCGCTTCCCCTCCTGACCGACTCGCGTCCAAGCCAGCACGAGGCGCTCGAATCACGCGATTACCTCGCTGCCGTGTGGCAGGAGGTCGTCACTCTCCCCGAGTCGCAGCGGACGGCGATTCTTCTCAACCTGCGCGATCCCGACGGCCTCAATGCTGCGGCGCATTTCATCCTCCTCGGCATCGCCTCGTTCGATGAGCTGGCGCGTGTGGCCGGCCTGACGCCGGAGCGGCTGGAGGCGCTGTGGAACGACCTGCCGCTCAGCGACATCGAGATCGCAGCGATGCTCGGCCTGTCGCGGCAGCAGGTGATCAATCTTCGCCAGGCCGGCCGCAGGCGCCTCGGCCGCCGTCTTCGCGAGCAACCGAAAGCCAGTGGCCAGAATCCGGGAAAGCGAGCGTCCGATGATCAATGAGCACGTGACACCTGATGAGATCCGCCGGTTCCGCACGGGCAACCTTCCGGTGGGAGAGTGCCGTCGCGTTGGCAACCACATCGCGTCGTGCGCCGATTGTTCGAGGCTGGCTGAGTCGGATCCCGCTGCCCGGCGAACGGTGGAGGCGCTGGCGCAGGCCTTCAGTGCGTTCGATGACGATCACCCGGACATCGATACGATCACAGCCTTCGTCGATGGTCAGTTGCCGGCCGAAGAGAGAGCTCAATTCCAGCAGCACCTCGCGGAGTGCGAACGTTGCCGCGAAGACGTCGACGATCTTCGCACGGTCGCGGGTGCGGTGAAGGCTGACAGATGGTCGCAACGTCCGCGGCAGGTGAGTCGCCGCGCTGCGTTCCTTTTCGCTGCCGCTGCCGCTGCCGCCGTCGCCATCCTCTTCTTTTTCCTATCGCCTGGTCGCGAACCGCGCGCCATTCAGGCAATCCATCGTCCACGTGTCCCGTCGCCGAACCCTTCACCCGCCTGGCCCCCATCCGTTCGCACTGCCATCGAGTCGGGACGTCTCGATCCGCCAGCGCTCGTCCTCGATCTGCAGCCGCCGCCGGAATCTGTTCGCGGCGAAGAGAACGGCCATGGCCCGGCCGTTCGTTTGAGCTCTCCCGTCGATGAAGTCGTGGAAGCGGCGCGTCCGACATTCCGCTGGGAGCCGCTTGACCGGGCGCGCTTCGTGGTGGTCATCGCCGAGCATGGGCAACAGATCGCGCGCAGTCCCGAACTACACGCCTCCGAATGGCAGCCGGACCACGACCTGATCCGCGGCCACGTCTACGAGTGGCAGCTCGAGGTAGTCCGCGACGGCGGGAAGACGACCATTCCCGCCCCTCCCGCGCCGCCCGTTCGATTCGCCGTCCTTGCTGATCGGGAGGCTTCCGAGATTTTGGCCGCTCGCCTGGCCGCGCCCGGCGATCACCTTCTCCTCGGCGTCCTCGCCGCACAGGCCGGTCTCCGGCGCGAAGCGGAAGCCGAGCTCCGGATCGCGGCGCAGTCGCCGGCGACGGCTGAGCCGGCGAATCGGCTCCTGGCGAGCGTGAATCGCTGGCCGCACTCCGCAACTCGACGTCCGTAACCGGGCGGGTAGACGGGTCCATTGGTGGGTCCACAAAGAAAAACTTGCGCATCATGTGATTAGGTGTTATAGTTAACTACATCACTAGATACCGGAACACAGAATGGACCGTGAATGGAACGACAGTCAGCCGATTTACCGACAGCTTCGCGATCGCGTCGTGGCCATGATTCTCGACGGCATCCTCAACGAAGGCGATCCGCTGCCGTCGGTGCGCAACGTGGCGGCCGAGTATCGGGTCAATCCGATCACGGTCCTCAAGGGCTACCAACAACTGGTCGACGAGCAGCTCGTCGAGACGAAGCGAGGCCGAGGAATGTTCATCAATGCCGGCGCGCGCGAACTGCTGCTACAGGGGGAGCGCCAGAAGTTCCTCGCCGAGCAGTGGCCGAGGATCGCCACAACCATTCAGCGGCTCGGGCTGACGCCGCAGGAACTGCTGGACGCGGCGGCCACCGGGCCCGCGCCGGATTCGAAAGAGGAGGAGCGCTGACATGGCATGCATAGAGGCACGCGGCCTCCGCAAAGCATACGGATCGACGATCGCCCTGGACGGCATCGATCTTCACATCGAAGAGGGGCGCATCCTCGGTTTGGTCGGTCCCAACGGCGCCGGCAAGAGCACTGCCCTCCACGCCATTCTCGGACTCATCCCCTACGAGGGAGACCTGACTGTCATGGGGCGCAACCCCTGGACTGAGCGGGACCAGCTCATGTGCGATGTCTCCTTCATCGCCGACGTGGCCGTGCTTCCGCGCTGGATCCGCGTTGCCCAGGTGATCGACTTCGTAGCCGGCATCCATCCGCGATTCGATCGCGGCAAGGCCGAAGGCTTCCTGGCGAAGACCAACATCAAGCGCACCAGCAAGGTCCGGGAGCTATCGAAGGGGATGGTCACGCAGCTCCACCTGGCGCTGGTCATGGCCATCGACGCGAAATTGCTGGTGCTCGACGAGCCGACCATCGGCCTCGACATCCTGGTTCGCAAGCAGTTCTACGACTCGCTGCTCAACGACTACTTCGATCGCAGCCGGACCATCGTCGTAACCACGCATCAGATCGACGAGATCCAGGACGTGCTCACCGACGTCATGTTCATCAACAACGGCCGCATCGTCTTCGGCTGCAGCATGGAGGAGTTCGAAGCGCGCTATGTCGAGGTGATGGTCAATCCTGAGAACGTGGCCGCGGCGCGGGCCCTCGGGCCGATTCACGAGCGGCAGGTGTTCGGCCGCAGCATCCTGCTCTTCGATCAAGCCGACCGCCAGCAGCTCGCCACCCTGGGCGACGTCCGCACGCCGAGCATCGCCGATCTCTTCGTGGCTGTAATGGGCAATTCCGCGAATCAGGCCAATGGAGCCGCTCAATGACACCGCTCTCCGAAAAGACCTCGTTTTACTGGTCGGTGCGTCGCGAATTGTGGGAGAACCGGTCGCTCTACATTGCGCCGCTGCTCGTCGGCTTCGTTGCCATGTTTGCCCTGGCGGTCAGCACGGTCGGCATCGTAGAACGCCGCCGCGACGTATTGCTGCTCGATCCGGCACAGCAGCGGGCCAGAATTGCGGTCCCTTACGACGCCGCGGCCGCGGTGCTGATCATTACGGCATTCATTGTCGGCATTTTCTACTGTCTCGACGCGCTGTATGGCGAGCGCCGCGATCGCAGCATCCTTTTCTGGAAGTCGCTTCCCGTTTCGGATCGCACCACAGTGCTCTCCAAAGCCACGATTCCGATGATCGTGCTGCCGGCGATCATCTTCCCGATCATCATCGTTACCCAGTTCTGGATGTTGTTGATCAGCAGCGCCGTCCTGGCGTCGAGCGGACTCGCAGGAACGACCTGGACGCGGTTCAACCTGATCGAGCACTCGCTCATCCTGCTCTATCTCCTGCCCACGCTCGCCTTATGGCATGCGCCGATTTACGCGTGGTTGCTGCTGGTTTCCGCCTGGGCAAAGCGGGCCACGTTTCTATGGGCCGTGATGCCGTTCGTTGTGGTCTCGGTCTTTGAGCGAATTGCGTTCGGCACTTCGTATTTCGGCCTGATGCTGCGGTACCGGGTCGCTGGTTACACCGCCGTCGCCTTCGCGCTCAAAGCAAACACCCCTATCGATTCGCTGAGCCAGCTCACGCCGGGCCGCTTTCTAACGACGGCGGGTCTGTGGGGCGGGCTGATATTGACGGCGATCTTCCTTGCTGCGGCAGTGCGGCTTCGTCGCAACCGGGAACCGATCTGAAAAGGAAAAAACGTATGAGCGCCACATTCATGACGGAAAGGATTGAAGTCGAGTCGCTGCCGCTTCTCAAGGCGCGCGCCATTTACTGGCTCACTGTACTCACGGCAGTGGCGTCTCTTGCCGCGCTCGCGCTCATCGTCTTCCGCAACGCCGACGCCGCTGCGCCAAAATCGCTATTTCGCCATGACCTCACAGCAGACCTGATCGGGCTTGCCTCTTGTGTCGCTGCAACGACTCTTTTCTATCGTTTGTTGAGGCCGGCGAACAAAAAACTTTCCCTGGCGACGGCATGCGCTGGATTTCTGGCGTGCGTACCTCACGCGTTTGCCGGCGCAGTCAATTTGGCATCGATCGTGATCCTGCGAGGTGCGCATGCCCTGAGCATCGATCGGTGGGAGCCTGTGCAATCACTGGCGCTGCGATTCCTGACGTTACATGCTCGCGCCTACAACGTTGGCCTGACAGTTTTCGGACTCTATTGCCTCGTGGCCGCCTGCGCCATTCTCCGGTCGGCCGTCCTCCCTCGCATAACCGTTCTTCTGCTCACAGCCGGCGGTCTGGCCTATGTGATCAACGGTGTGGCGGGATATCTGGCAGCGCCGTTCACGAACAGTCTGTTCGTTTTCTCCGGCCTCGGGGAAGGACTGCTCATGCTGTGGCTCTTCGTGATCCTGAACATCCGTGGCGCGATGTTCAGCAGGCGTCCGAAAGCCGAAGGAGCGGCGGCATGAATCTGCACACGGACCATGCCGTAACCCGTCCCGTGTACTGGTCAGTACGCCGGGAGGTCTGGGAAAACCGTTCGATTTACATCGCGCCGTTCATTGTGGCCATCGTCGTCCTGATCGCCTGCATGCTCAGTACGGTCACCCTTCCTCGGCGGATGCGAAGCCTCCCGACGCTCGACCCCGCCAAACGCCACGCGGCGATCGTGATGCCCATCGCCATGGCGCCGGCGCCGATCATGTTTTCTACGCTCATCGTCGCGGTCTTCTACTGCCTCGATGCGCTTCACGGCGAGCGCCGGGATCGCAGCATCCTGTTCTGGAAATCGTTGCCGATTTCGGATCGGATGACGGTCCTCTCCAAAACCAGCATTCCGCTCGTCGTTCTGCCATTGATCGCATACGCCCTTTGTGTCGTCACACAAGTGCTCCTGCTGCAATGGAGCACGATCGTCCTGCTGGCAAACGGTCTGAGCCCGGAACCGTTGTGGGCCGAGATCCGATTCTTTCCCGGCCTGGTGGTCATGATCTACGGCCTGACCGTGCATGCGCTCTGGTTCGCGCCGATTTACGGCTGGCTGCTGATGGTTTCCGGCTGGGCGCGCCGCGCGGTGGTCTTATGGGCTGTATTGCCGTTTCTCGCCATCGCAGCGGCCGAGGCCATGATGTTCAACACGACATCGTTCCTGCACATGCTGGCGTACCGCGTCAACGGCGCCATGTCCGAGGCCTTTGTGTTGAAGGGTACCAATGGAGATATCGATCGCTTGTCACAGCTCGATCCACTGAGATTTCTGAGGGCGCCGGGACTGTGGGTGGGACTTGTATTCGCGGCATTGTGCGTCGCCGCTGCCGTGCGACTGCGCCGCTATCGTGAGCCGATCTGATTTTGAGAAAGTGACCTATGCTCTTAGACTCTCTTCGGGTACTACATGTCTTTTCCGCCGCTGTAGGCCTGCTGTCCGGCCTCCTGTCGATGGCGTTTCGCAAAGGCTCGGGCCTGCATGGAGCGGCAGGAACGATCTTCTTCGTGTCGATGCTCCTGGCCTCGGGAGCCGGCGCGATCATGTCGCTGTTCCTGAACCCCAACAGCGGAAACGTAATGGGCAGCACGCTGACTTTCTATCTCGTCGCCACTGCATGGGTGGCCGCGAAGCGTCGATCGGGTAAATCGGGTGCCTTCGATATCGTTGCGCTTCTGTTCGTACTGGCAATCGTGGCCGCAGGCGCGATCTGGGGCTTCGCAGCAAGCAGCCAGGCGGGTAGGAAGGACGAATATCCTGCTGCCCTCTTCTTTATCTTCGGCTCGATTGCGCTGCTGTTCGCGGTTTCCGACGTTCGCATGCTCGTGCGCGGTGGTGTTTTCGGTACAAAACGCATCGCACGACACCTGTGGCGAATGGGGTTAGCGCTGCTGCTCACATTATTCTCGTTCCAGCCGGGGCAGGGAGGACGATTCTTCTCGAAGGCCTTCCGAGCGACGAACCTTCCTTATGTGCCGCACGTTCTGGTACTCGGCATCACGCTTTTCTGGTTGTATCGCGTTTCAGTGCGCAAACGACTTCCACAAAACAAGGTGATTGCCGTCAGTCATGGCGCCGAGATCTCCACGCGGATGGCAGGCGTCACAAAAGCGGCCTAGATCGATGCGAATGACATTGGCTGTACACATCATCGCGGGTGGCCTGGGACTCCTTACCGGCTATGTAGCGCTCTATACGGCAAAAGGCGCGACGACGCATCGCAAAGCCGGGATCTTCTTTGTTTATGCGATGCTTCTGACATCGGTTCTGGGAATCGTGTTGGCCGGAGCAAAGGACAAGGCCTTCGCGATCAACGTCGCCCTGGCGTTGCTTACAAGCTGCCTGGTGATTACGTCGCTGACCACGGTCCGGTCTCCTGCTGCCGGAGCGCGATGGCTGAATCCCAGCGCTATGCTTGTGTCATTGGCAGTCGGCCTGTCTACACTCGTGTTCGGATTCGAGGCGCTTGCCAATGGCGGTCAGCGAAAGGGGATATCGGCATTTCCCTTCTTTTTGCTGGCTGTAGTCGGACTCTTAGCTGGCGTGGGCGACCTTCGCATGATGTGGTCGGGACCTCTCCAGGGCGCCCGCCGGCTTGCAAGGCATCTGTGGCGGATGTGCTTCGCGTTGTTCTTTGCCTCACTGGCAGTCTTTCCGCGGGTGGGGCGGATGCTTCCCAGGTCTGCCCGCATCCCGCTGCTGGTGATTCCCGTGCTGACGGTACTTGGGACCATGCTGTACTGGCTATGGCGCGTCAGGACCAGACGCGCCGTTCGGGACAACGTATACGAACATTGTGTGGAGCCTGCAAAGGCCGCATGAACTGGAGAGCAGCAGATAATGAGCACGAACGGATTGGAACCGGCACAACACAAAGCGGCGAAAGTAGTGAGCTTCGTCTACCTGATCGCAATGGCCACTTCGATCTTCGCAGAGGCCTATGCCCGCGGGCCGCTGATCGTTCCCGGAAATGCCATGCAGACGGCCCTCAACATCGTGGTCTCCGAGCGCCTGTTTCGGATCGGCTTCGCGATCCATCTGTTGACGTTTGCCAGCGACGCCATCCTGGCAGTGGCGTTTTATATCGTGCTCCGGCCGGTCAATCGTAATATCGCCCTCCTCGGTGCTGCCTGGCGGCTGGCCGACTGCGCCATTCTCGCCGGCAACATGGTCAACGATTTCGTGGTATTGCGGCTCCTGAGCGGAGCTGATTATTTGAAAGCCTTCAACACGAGCCAATTGCAGGCACTGGCGCGGCTGTTTATCAGCGTCGAGGGAGCGGGATTTCAGATCGGATTCATCTTTCTCGGACTGGGCTCGACGATCTTCAGCTATCTCTGGCTCAAGTCGCGCTACATTCCGCGGGCATTTGCCGTGTGGGGCATTTTCGCGTCATTGGTCATGGCCTTCGTTACATTGGCCATCATGGTCTTCCCCGGTATGTCAATCATCGGGCTCACCTACATGGCGCCGATGTTCATTTACGAAGTCGGTCTGGGCCTGTGGCTCCTGATCAAAGGAATCCGGGCGCCCAGTGTGGCGTGAGGTTCATCCGATCTGGAAGCCGCTTTCGCGCAATTCTTCTTCGACCTCGTCACTGTGCGCCTGGTCGACGATCCGGCCGTCGAATAGATGCACGGTTCGCTGGGCCACGCGCGTGAATCGCGGATCGTGCGTCACCATACAAACGGTTGCGCCGTCCTGATGCAGCTCGCGCAGCAGATCCATCACGGAGTCGCCGTTCTTCGAGTCGAGATTTCCGGTCGGTTCATCGGCCAGCAGAATCAGCGGATCGCCGACCAGCGCGCGCGCCACCGCTACGCGTTGCTGCTGTCCGCCTGAAAGCTGCGTCGGGTAATGCTTGGTGCGATGCGCCATCCCAACGCGTTCCAACGCGCGATGCACGCGGTCGTGCCGCTCCGAGGGCGGCATCGAGCGGTAGGTCAGCGGCAGCTCGACATTCTCGTAGACAGTGAGATCGGCGATCAGATTGAAAGCCTGAAAAATGAAACCGACGTTGCGATTGCGAATGCGCGCTCGTTGTGCGGCCGTCAGCGTGGCCACCGGCTGATCGTCGAGCGTGTACGAGCCGCCGGTGGGCGCATCGAGCAGACCGAGAATCGACAGCAGCGTCGACTTGCCACATCCCGAGGGACCGCCGATGGAGATGAACTCCCCCTCGGAAATCTCCAGATTGATCTGCTCGAGCGCGTGCGTCTCGACCTCGTCGGTGTAGAAAACCTTGCTGACGTCCTGCAACTTGATCATTCGCTCTCCTTAGTTCAGACGCACGTGGTCGAACTCATCCCACGCCGAGGTATCGGAAGTGATGATGCGATCGCCCTCGCGCAGCCCGCCGGCGATCTCGATGTCGGTCACCGAACCGCGCCCGAACTTCACCTTGACCTGCGTCGCCCCGCTGGAGTCGAGGCGGAAGACGGTTCCGTTCATCTGCTCCTGCGCCCGCGCCGGCCGTGCCACGTAGAGGATGTCCGCCAGCCGCTCCAGCTCGATCGTGCCGTCGACGGTGAGATCGGGACGGGCGCCCCGCGGAAGCGGACCGTCGAGGCCTACATCGACGGTGACGGTGGCGTTCTGTGCAGCCGGATCGATTCGGATCACATGCCCTTGGACGACGCCATTGCGGGTATCGATAGTGGCGGCCTGTCCGAGAACGATGTCGCGGGCCTGCGTTTCGGCGATGCGGAGCTGCGCTTTGAGCTGCGTGGAGCGGATCACCTTGGCCAGATTCGTTCCCTGCGCCACGCGCTGCCCGACTTCCGCATTCACTTGCTGCAGCACGCCGTCGATGCCGGCGTGAACCTGGAGCGAGGCGAGCTGCTGCTCCTGGAGCTGCCACTGAGCGCGCAACTGTTCGACCTTGGCCTGCTGCGCGGCGATCTGGCTGCGGACGGCGGCGGCGTTGACCTGCAGCCGCTCCGCTTCGAGCTGGTAGCGATTACCCAGTTCATCCGCGGCGTTTCGCGAAAGCCGTCTGGTCAGGTCGGGAAGGATGCCCTTCGTGGCCATCTCCTGATCGACGTCCGCGCGCAGGCGGGCCTGCTCGTACTCCGCCTTCAGCCGCGCCGCCTCGGCACGTTCGTTCAGTTCTTCGCTCTGCAACCGATGGCGAAGACTGACCAGATCTGCTTCGCCGGCCTGCAGCGTGAATCGGGCGTCGGCGGTACGTTGCACCTGGGCCGGATCGGAGAGCTCGATGATCAATGTGTCGCGACGCACCTCGGTGCCGGCCTGCGTGACCACCTTTGCCACGCGTGCGTCGGTCGTGGCGGCGATCCAGTTCACTTCGATCGGCACGAGGCTGCCGCTTCCGCGGACCTGGCGAAGGAGCGGACCGCGCTTCACCGTCTCGATGACGATGAGCGAGCGATCGACGAGCGGTGCGGCCGGTTTCAGGCGGGCGATTCCGAGCGTGACCAGGGCGGCCAGAAGCGCGCCACTAACCGCGTACAGAATCCGGCGTCTGTTCTTTTTGGGACCTTGGGGAGTGCGGGCAATATCCATGCGTTGTGGTTATATCCATTGACAATATATCCGATATCGATATAGTTGTCCAACATGACGACCACCTCACTGCCAGCAGCCACCTTTCACATCCTTCTCTCGCTCGCTGAAGGAGAACGGCACGGGTACGCGATCATCCAGGACGTCGAGGCGCGGACCGAACGCGAGCTGCGCCTCAGCCCGGGCACGCTCTACCGCTCCATCCAGCGGATGCTCGAGCAGGGCCTCATCGTCGAGTCGAACCGGCGCCCGGCGCGGGCTCTCGACGACGAGCGGCGTCGTTACTACCGCATCACGCCGGCCGGAGTCGCTGCCGCGCGCGAGGAGATGCGGCGGCTCATTGAACTGGTCCGCCTGGGACGCGAGCGAGGTCTGGCGCCGGAGCCGGCATGATCGGGTTCTATCGTGCGCTGCTGCGTCTCTATCCCGCCGGCTTTCGCTACGAATACGGCGATGAGCTGTGCACGATCTTCGAGGAGCGGCTGCGTCAGACGTCGCGCATCGCTGCCATCATGGCGGCCATCGCCGACGTCGTCTCCAACGCCTTCGCCGCGCATTGGGACATGTTGAAACAGGATCTGACCTATGCGGCGCGCACGTTCCAGCGCGCGCCGGGTTTCGCGGCCACGGCCATTCTCATCGTAGCCCTCGGCATTGGCGCGAACACGGCGGCATTCTCGCTGGCCGATTTCGTTCTCCTCCGTCCGCTGCCGTTTCCGCGATCGAGCGAGCTGGTCGAGCTGTGGAACTCCGCCGAAGATTTCTCACAGAACGAGGCCTCGCCGGCTCTCTTTCGCGACTGGAAAGCGATGGCCACGTCGTCGTTCAGCGGAATGGCCGCATATGCCGGCGGCGCTGCCAACATGGTGGGCCACGGATCGCCGCTGCGTCTTTCGATGGCTCGCGTCACGCCCGAGCTTCTGCCGCTCATCGGCGTGCCGGCGCAGATCGGAAGTCTGATCACGCCCGCAAACAGCGCGAACGGAGCGACGGCGGTGCTCAGTAACGATCTCTGGCGCACGCAATTCGGCGCCGATCCCGGCGTGATCGGGCAGACCGTTCGTCTCGATGGCAAGACGTTCACCATCATCGGGGTGATGCCCGGCGGCTATCGCTTCCCCAATCGCGACGTCGAGATGTGGACCTCGATGCTGCTGGCCGGCGACGCTTTTCAGGATCGTACCGATACCTATCTCCACGTCATCGGCCGGCTGAAGCGCGGCGTCACGCGCGAGACCGCGGAGAGCGAGCTTGCCAACGTCAGCGCGCGGATCAGGCGCCAGTATCCGGAAGACGATCCGAAGGAGCGCATCTGGATGCAGGGTCTGCGCGACCAGGTTTCGCGCAGGTCCCGCCTGCTCGTGCTGGCCTTGTGCGGCGCCTCGTTCTGCATCCTGCTTCTGGCCTGCGCTAATCTGGCCAGTCTCCTTCTGGCCAGAGGAGTGAACCGCACGCGCGAACTGTCGATTCGCACGGCCCTCGGCGCAGGGCGCGATCGCATCGTTCGTCAACTGATCACTGAGAGCGTCACGCTGGCCATCATCGGCGGGCTCGTGGGCGTGATGATGGCCTGGGCCGCGTTGCCGCTGCTGGCGCGGCTTGTTCCGACGACGCTGCCCATCGACGAAGTGCCGTCGATCGATCTTCGCGTACTTGCCTTCGCAGCGGTCCTGATCGCCATCACCGGCCTGGTCTTCGGAGTGGTGCCGGCGCTGCGCAAACCCAACAATCGCCACCAGCGAATCCGCAGCGGTCTGGTCGTCGTCGAGATCATGGGATCGGTCGTCCTCCTTATCTGCTCCGGACTTCTGATGCGCGCCATCTGGCGCATCCAGGCTATCGAGCCGGGTTTTCACACGACGAATGTGACGACGTTGCGGACGGCGCTGCCGCTGCCGAAATACGGTCCGACCGCAGCCCGCCAGCGGTTCTACGCGCGCGTGCTCGCCGATGTGCGTGTCCTGCCCGGCATCACCAGCGCGGCGTACACCACCGGTCTGCCGATGGAACGAACGGGCGGCATCTGGAACGTCGAGATTGCCGGAACGGACGTTGCCCATCCGCATGACAACAGCGCCAGCCTTCGCTACGTCACGCCGGGCTACTTCGCCACGCTCGGAATCCCGCTGCTGCGCGGCCGCGACGTCACCGATGCGGATGCAGGCGATCGCCCCTTCGTCGCGATCGTGAGCGAAGCGCTCGCCAAACGTACGTGGCCGGGCCAGGATCCCATCGGACGCCGGTTCAAGATCGCGCGGGCCGAACGGACGGTGGCCGGCGTCGTCGGCGACGTGAAGGTCCGCGGTCTGGAGCGGCCGAACGAGCCGCAGGTTTATCTCCCCTCGGGGCAGGTGCCCGACGACTCGATCATCGGCTACATCCCGCAGGACCTCGTCATCCGCTCGACGATTCCGCCCGATCAATGGCTGCCCGCCGTCCGCCGGATCATCGTCGCTGCCGATCCCGAGCAGCCGGTCTCGAACCTTCGCCCCCTCGCAGAGATCGTGGCCAACGACACCGCGCCGCGCCGCGTTCAACTCCGCCTGCTGGCCATCCTCTCCGCGGTCGCGCTGCTGATCGCAGGAGTCGGCATTCACGGCCTGCTCAGTTTCGCCGTCCTCCAGCGAACGAAGGAGCTCGGAATCCGCCGCGCCCTCGGCGCGCAGGCCGGCGAGATTGTCGGCATGGTGCTGCGCGAAGGCCTCGTTTTGTTCGTCACCGGCGCCACGCTCGGCGTCGTCCTCGCGCTGGTCGCAGGCCGCGGCATGAGCGCCCTCCTCTTCGGAGTTCCGCCGACAGATCCGGCCACGATCGTCACCGCCGTCCTGGTCTGCTTCCTCACGGCCTTCATCGGATGTCTGCGTCCCGCGCTTCGCGCCGCGCAAGTCGATCCGATGGTGGCATTGCGGCAGGAGTGACGCGCGGCCTCGGCGAAGAAACGTAACGATTTCTCTCCTCCGCTCACTACGTGGCAAGGGGGAAATCATGAGTTACTCACGCCCGAGGCCCGGCCCGGCCGTCTTGATCATTGCCTTGCTGGCTTCGCTCATACCGATTCACCACGCGAGCGCCGGCAGCGGCATGATCAACTTCACCAACAAGACCATCGACATTACGGTGAATTGCCGCTTCGCCGCCACCGGTCCGCAGCTCACCACGCTGCAGGACAAGCTCACGCAGATGAGCCACGTTATGTGGGATGCCACCGAGGGACAGCTTCGCCTCGGTACAGTGACCATCACCTGCAACGAGGCCACGCTCGACGTCGCCGATTACTGGGTGTACGTCAATCCACTTCGTTCCCATTCGCCCGTGGGGACGAACCTCGGAGTTTCCGGCCAATCGAACGGCACGCTGGGAGCGCACACCACGCAAGCCTACGATCGCGTCGGCGGCGTTTTCGCGCATGAGTTCGGGCACCTCGGCCTCGGACTTCGAGATGAGTATCCGGAGAACCAGACGATCTGCGGCGGCATGGGGCCGTGCATGGATGCGCCCGACGAACAGAATCAGTGCCTGATGCAGCAGTCGGCCGGACTGACCTGGTCGGAGTTCTGCGTCTCCAGCAATCACGATCCGAAGCGCGGCAACAATCCCGCCTGCCACGTGAACCCTCCCAACGCCGACGGCGCGCCATGCGCGGCGAAGTGCGACGAGTGGGACGTGACCACGCTCAAGTACGAGCGCTCCCGTCAGCAGAGCAGCATCGGCAAGTCGTGCTGGGAAGCGCTGGTGGCGACCTTCCCCTCGCTCGCCGGGCCGGCCGTATTGCCGGTCGTCGCCGAGCCGGGCGGCTTCACGGCGCCGGCGTTCACCGTCAACTGCGCCGCCAACTCCACCTTCGTCCTGGTTCTCGATCGCTCGGGCAGCATGATCTGGAGCGTGAAGAAGGACAACGGCGAAGTGTGCGGCAACGGCATCGACGACGATGGCGACGGCGTGATCGATGAGGCTGACTGCGGCGAGACGCGCATGCAGTACGTGAAGGAATCCGCGGCCGCCATTCTCGAGCTGGCCAACGATTCCGGCATCAGCGCAGGCATCGTCGGCTTCGACGAGTTCGCGTCCACGGTAGCCCCCATCCAGTCGATCGATGCGCATCTGGCAGATCTCGAGAACGCCGCCGACGGCATCAACCCCGGCGGACAGACCGCCATCGGACGCGGCCTCGATCAGGGCAAAGTGCTGCTCGACGCCGATCCGACCGCGGCCGGCGCCAAAGCCGCCATCGTCATCACCGACGGCCACAACAACCGCGGTCCGTCGCCGCAAACCTCGGCCGACGCGTACCACACCGCGGGTTATCGCATCTACACCATCGCCACGGGCGAGGCCTCGAACGACGGGGTCATCAACGACATCGCCGACAACACGAACGGCTACTCGGTCAATGAGCCGCAGGCCGACGAACTGGTCACGGCTGTGGCGGAGATGTACGCGCAGTATCGCAACGGCGGCATCCTGGTGCCGCGGACGCCGTATGTGATCGAGGCCGGCAACACCGCCTCCGGAACCCTCGTCCCACACGCCGGCCTTCCGCAGCAGGTCTTCAAGGACTTCCGCGTGCCGGCCGAGAACCGCATCCAGTTCAACGTGGAGCCGGGATCGCGGCGCTTCACCGCGCTCCTGGCGGGCAACCTCGGCGACATGAGCGGCTTCGGCGTTGATGCCACGCTCATCGCACCCGACAGCACGGTCATCAACACCGCCGCCCCACCTGCCGGCGTCCGCGTCGTGTTCCGGCCGTTCTTCACTTTTGTCCGCGTGCAGGCGCCGATGGCAGGCCTGTGGACGCTGGCGATCCGCACGAAGGCGGGCGCCGCGCCGCGACAGACCGGCACGATGATCGTCATCTCCGAACATCCCGAGTCGCATCTGTTCGTCGACTTGAGCCGCAATGTCGTCACCGCGCCCGGGCAAAGCGTGAAGGTGACGGTGCTGCCGAGCTACGTCAGCGGTCTGCGCGACGCCGACGTGAAGGCGTGGCTGCGCGCTCCCGATGGCACGATCACCGCCGTTCCGATCGCCACCGGCGAGGACACGCGCGACGTCTACACGGCCACGCTGTCGACCTTCCCGCAGCACGGAGCGTATGACCTAATTGTCGACATGAGCACCACCGCTACGACGACGAACGTTCCGGGCGAGAACCATCCCGGCGAGATCGCCGGTCCGGATCTGACGGTGCCGATTCCGCCGATCCAACGCTCCATCACGCGAACGGTCTACGCCGACTTTGGTCCCTGGATCTGCCCGGCCCCGCGCGATTGCGACGGCGACGGAATCATCAACGAGTCGACGACTTTTGACGGCGACGACGATCACGTGCCGGCTTCACACGATCCGGACGACAACGGCGACAACATCCCCGATGGCAATCAACAGCCGCCGGCGGGCAACGGTCCGAACGGAAAGAATCCATTTGGCGGGCATCGTCGCTGGTGGTTTGGCGGCGCAGTCGGCTCATCGCATCCGCTCGGCAAACTAAACGAGGTGGCAGACGCGAACATCTACGGGAAGGTCGATCTCTCCGTGCTGCTCACGTCCGCCATCGCCGCGCGCCTGACCGGCGGATTCGCCCAGTTCACCGCGCAACCCGCGGCCGGCATCGCGCATCCCCACTACGCCCATCTCTCTGCCAACGTGCAGTTTCTCGCGCCGTCCGGTACCGCCTCACGCTTCTTCGCCAACGGCGGCCCGGGCTGGTATCGCTCGGAAAGCGGTACCACCTCCGGCGGCTTCAACGTCGGATTCGGATGGCAGGTCGACCTCACGGCAGGCAACGTCATCGAGCTCGGCACCGACTATCACCGCGTCAGCGACAAACGCGGACGCTTCATCACCTGGCACCTGGGAATCCTGTTCCGATGATCGAAAGTGGCGGCGTCCGGCTCGGACGCCGCCACATACCTCGGGCTCAGTGGGTCAAGAAAAACAGAATTAAGGCCGTCTACTCGTTTCAAGACAGGAGACCGTCCATGCCACTTTCGATCACAGAAACCATCAAAAAACACGTTTTGAACCTCGGGAAGCGCGTCCGAGGTGTCGGGCGCACCGACAGCCCCGTAGTTGCGCCGACGGCGTAAGCGAAGGAGAAGGTCATGGCCAGTCTTGTGTTGTTCTGCGATGGAACCTGGAACCGCGCCGATCAGGTCACCAAGGACGGTAAGCCGTGCGTGACCAACGTGCTCAAGCTCGCCGTCCGGACAAAGAAGAAGACGGAGAATGGGAAACAGCAGATCGTCTACTACGACCAGGGTGTGGGAACAGGAAACCTGGCCGATCGCCTCATTGGAGGACTGCTCGGAGAGGGGTTGGTGGCCAATGTCATCGATTCCTATCGTTTTCTCATCGCCAACTACGTGCCGGGCGACGACATCTACCTTTTCGGATTCAGCCGCGGCGCGTACACCGCCAGGTGCATCGCGGGACTGGTCAGCCGCTGCGGCATTCTGCGCCGCGATCAGGTGCGGCGGTACAACGATGCACTGCGCATCTTTCACACCACGCGAGCTGGAACCGATCCTGAAGCGGTCAAGTTCCGTGCTGAATCCGCAATCGAGGAGGTCACGCCCATCCGCTGTATCGGTGTCTGGGACACGGTCGGCGCGCTCGGCATTCCTCTCCGCGGCTTTCCCAACAAAGCGAAGTACGAGTTCCTCGACACGCGGCTGTCACGCTCCGCGCAGTTTGCATTTCACGCGCTGGCTGTCGACGAACATCGCGATCCATTCATGCCCACTCTCTGGGACTGGAAGGACGTTGCCCCTCTGCCGAGCCAGACGATCGAACAAGTGTGGTTTGCCGGCGCCCACAGCGACGTCGGCGGTGGCTATCCGGAGGTCGGCCTCTCCGATATTGCGATGAATTGGATGATGCGGTCCGCAGAGAAAGCGGGTCTCGAGTTCGATAGTCATGTCGTCACGGCTTTTGAAGCGCCTGAGGACCTCAAACAGAACGTGCACCCATCCCGGACGATCGGCTACAAGCTGACCAGTCCGCACCTGGATCGCGCGATCGGCGACACCAGTTTCAAGACCGAATACTTTCACAGGTCGCTTCTCCAGCGTTGGCAGCAACTCGGCGACAAGTACCGCCCCAAATCGCTCGTCGCTCATCGTGCCAGGATCGAGAGTCTTCTCGCGTCGCCTCTTACGAATGAGATCTATCCAGTGACACCCTGAGCGCTCAGTGCGATGCAGCCGGTTGCGCCGCAACCGGCTTATCCACCTCTTCGATGCGCACATCCGAGGCGGGCTTCTCTTTCTGCAGACGCGCCGCAACCGCCTCGGCTTTGCGCATGACGCGAAGCACGTTCAGACCGGCGATTCCTTTGAGCTGCTCGTCGGTGTAGCCGCGGCGGATGAGCTCCGCGAAGACGATCGGGTAGGTGGCCACGCTGTCCAATCCGTCCGGCGTGGAGGTGATGCCGTCGAGATCCGCTCCGAAGCCGGCGTGGTCCGCGCCTGCGATCTGAACCACGTGATCGATGTGATCGGCTACGTCTTTCACGGTCGCATGCGGATTCGGATTGGCGGTTTCCCACTGTGCGAGCAGCGTCTTCACCTTGTCGGGCTGGCCGCGGTAGAGCGCTTTGAGTCGCGCTTCCTCGGCGTCCCGGGCGGCGTCGCGAGCGCGCACGTTCTCCGAGCTGAAGCCGGGCACCCACGAGACCATCACCACGCCGTCGTTCTCCTTGACGCGGCGCAGCACGTCGTCGGGAACGTTGCGCGCGTGATCGGTGATCGCTCGTGCGGACGAATGCGAAAAGATCACCGGCGCGGCGGTGATGTCGAGAACGTCATTCATCGTCTTCGGCGCCACGTGCGAGAGATCGACCAGCATGCCGAGGCGATTCATCTCCGCGATGACGAGCCTGCCGAACGGAGTCAGGCCGCCGTGCACCGGATCGGCGGTCGCCGAATCGGCCCAGTCGTCGTTGTCGCTGTGCGTGATGGTCATGTAGCGCGCGCCGGTGGCGTAAAGCTGGCGAAGCACGGCCAGCGAGTTGCCGATCGAATGGCCGCCTTCCATCCCGATGAGCGAGGCGATCTTGCCGCTGCGATGAATGCGCACGACATCGTCGGCGGTGCGGGCCAGCTCGAACGTCTCCGGGTACGTGGCGATGAGTCGATGAACGACGTCGATCTGCTCGATTACCGCGCGTACGGCGTCCGCGCCCTTGAGCGACGTCGGAATGTAGACGGACCAGAATTGTCCGCCGATCCTTCCCTGCCGCAGCCGCGCAATGTCGGTATGCAGCGGCGGCGTGAGCTTGCTCTGATCCTGCCGAAGATCGATCTGGGCCAGATGATTCTTGACCCGCTCCTCGTACTGCCACGGCAGATCGTTGTGCCCATCGATCAGCGGCACCTCGCGAAGAATGCGATCGATGCGCGCGGCGACCGGGTCGGTCTGCGCGAATACAGGAATGGCGAGAAGGATGAGGAGCGCGGCGGCAGCAATGCGATTCATGTTCGGATTGTAGGCGACCGCTGCATCCGATCAATTACCTGGCAGGTAATGGCTGGCCGTTCGCGGGCGATGTAGATTGCCGGACATGAGTCCCGCCGGTGCACAGACCAATCGCTCTCCCGAATCCGCAAGCCCCTTCGGACGCCTGTTCCGCGAGTGGCGGGCGCGCCGCCGCGTGAGCCAGCTCGATCTGGCCGTCGAAGCAGGCGTGTCGTCGCGCCACGTCAGTTTCATCGAGACTGGCCGCGCCCAGCCCAGCCGCGAAATGGTCCTGATGCTGGCCCGCGTGCTCGACGTCCCGCTGCGCGATCGGAACGAGCTGCTGGTGGCGGCCGGCTACGCGGCCATGTATCGCGCAACGGATCTCGATTCACCCGCTCTCGATCAGGCCCGCCGCGCGCTCGATTTCATGCTGCGCCAGCAGGAGCCGTATCCGGCCATCGTGGTCGATCGCGCCTGGACGATTCTCAAAGCGAACGATGGCGCGGTCCGCCTGGTGGAGGCCTTCGCCGATCCCGATGCGGCATCCGAATGGGGCGGCAACGCCATGCGTTTGATGTTCCACCCGCGCGGTTTCCGCCCGCACATCATGAACTGGGAAGCGATGGCCGCCGCGCTGATCCAATGGCTTCACCGCGACGTCCTCAGCGGTCTCGGCGGCACCGAAACGCGCAACCTCCTGAACGAGCTCCTCTCCTACCCCGGCGTCCCCCCACGCTGGCGCACCCTCGACCTCGACGTCTCAACCGCTCCGTTCCTGGCCATCGAGTTCCGCAAGCCCGACCTCGAGCTACGCTACTTCTCCACCCTCACCAGCCTCGGCACCCCCCACGACATCACGCTCCAGGAGCTGAGGATCGAAGCGTTCTTCCCCGCGGATGTGGAGACGGAGGAGGCGTCGAAGAGGATGGGGAGAGGGTGAGGTAGGCCTCAGGCGCAGTTCTACAAGAAGCCCAACCCCTTGACGATGGCCATCTCTTCGTCTGCCACCTGATGCGACATGAATTCACTCCTCGAAACAGCGGGAAGGTTCAATTCGCGAATGAGCCTCTGATCATTCGCCCAAGTCCCACACAAGAGGACAACGCGATCTCTGGCGAGCACGTCGCGAGTTCCACCTCCGCCATCTCCCCGGAGTCGTCGCATGAAGTCTCGCTGCGCGGCAACGTCTTCAACGATCTTTCTGCTTATCGGACGATCGACTACTTCGCGAAAGAGCGTGACGATCCGCTCGTTTCCACTACGACCGGATGCGATCCTGGCGGTAGTTTCTTTCGAGACTGTCTGCCAGAAGTTCATAGGATAAGGTTCGTCTTTGAACAGCCAGCGAATGTTGCTCCGGCCAAATTTACTGGGGCTTCGTTTCTGATCCCGGTTCGATGCATTTAGATACTCCAGCCTGGCGATGAACAGCCCAAAGCAGCACAGTCCCTTCGTGTCATCTGCTGAAATGATGACGCAAGGCCGTCCCATCGCCTCTGGCGGAATCATCCACGAAATGCCCGCGCTGAACTTGACGTCGACTTCTGTGCCCGCGATGTCGAGATCGAGTTGTGATCCTCTATGAAACTTGAGCCTGTCTCGAAGATCAATTTCGACACATGTTCCGATGTACGTCTTCTCTGAGTTCTGAAGTTCGGCATAGAGACGCCGGCCGGTCTGAGGGGTTTTGATCACGCCATCGATGCAGTCCCGGAGAAGCTCGCCGAGTTCTCTCTTCAGCCCTTTCAAGCCACCTGCGGCTGACACAATGGCAGCGGCAATAGCGTCGAGTATTGCGTCGTCTGGATGTGCCGAGCCCATCGTCGCGTGCGGAGCGCCTCCCGTTTGGACGCGTTTCCGCAGTCCGTATGGACGAAGCCTACTCTACGATGCGTGGATCTCGTTAATGGGTCTGACTGGTCGCCGAATCTAAGAAGTTGCTGCTTGCCGGCGATCGAAAATGCCCATCTGACCTCGATCGAGCGAGGCTTCATAGACGCGGTCGAATGCACGACGAATCGCCTGGGCGACAGCTTCGGCGACGGGTGGAGGGAAAGCGTTGCCGACTTGGCGGTAGGCAGCTGTCTTGCGGCCTGCGAACTTCCATTGATCGGGGAAGCCCTGAATACGAGCAACCATCCGCAGGGTAAGTTTCGGCATCGCTTCCAACGGAAAATCCTCAGACGGCGGTGTATCGCCAATACCAAGGCCGTCGACGCCAAGCTGCGCCCACTGTTGCCGGGCACGAGTCGGTCCCAAGTCGGGACCGCCATGCTTTTTCGAACCGCCGACGACCGTTGGCGCAATGCCTGATGCGCGCTTCATCCACTTGGTGGCGCCGCGCCAGCCACCTGACGCCATCAGGTCTCCCACAAGTTCGCCTACAGTTCCTGGCTCTCCGCCAGTCGCCTCAGGCCATTGAAAGAAATGGAGGTCCTCGGCCTGTAAGGCTACGACGATGCAGCGCGGCCTAAGCTGCGGCACACCGAAACTGGATGCATTTAGGATCCGGAAGTCCGCGACATATCCGAGACGCTTCAATCGCGCGAAAAGTCCGCGTCGATATTCGCGGAACTTCTCAGACGCAAATCCGGGCACGTTTTCGAGCATGATTGCGCGCGGCCTCATTTCTGCAGCGAGGCGCAGAGCTTCGGGAAACAGGTCGCGCTCGTCGTCGCCGCCGAGCTGTTTGCCGGCGATGGAAAAAGGCGGGCAAGGCACTCCGCCCGCGAGAAGATCCACGCCGCGATACGGCGTCCCGTCGACCGCACGAACGTCCGCCTCGATTACGTTCCACTCCGGTCTGTTCAGGCGAAGCGTCTCGCACGCATGACGGTCCAGTTCGACTGCGGCCACGCATTCGAAACCCGCTGCCTCGAGACCTAGGGCCTGGCCGCCTGCACCAGCACAGATTTCGAATACCGTCGGCATGAGCCCCAGTGTAGCGGAAGCTTTCCGGCGCGCAAGAACTTCTACTTCCCGTATATCAGAGAGCCGATGGACGTCCACGACAGCGCGACCCGTTCGTTCAATATGTCCCGGATTCGTGCGACGAACACGAAGCCCGAATTGATCCTGCGAAAGCTTCTCTGGCTTTGCGGGCTGCGCGGCTATCGTCTGCACTCTAAGCTGCCGGGGCGTCCCGACATCACCTTTTCCAAGAAGAAGCTCGTGGTTTTCGTCGACGGCTGCTTCTGGCATTCATGCCCTCATTGCTCAGACGGACGGGCTCCGAAGTCGAATACCGGCTACTGGACAGAGAAGCGCCGGCGGAACCACGAACGCGATCTTCGATGCATGTCAGAGCTCGAGGAGGCTGGCTGGACAGTCCTTCGATTCTGGGAGCATGAGGTGAACGGTGATCCGATCGCGTGCGCGTTGCGCACTGCAAGTGCGTTGGGCGTCGACATCGTGATCGAGTGATTCAATTCTGAGGCCTTCTTCGCCAACTGCTAGAAGAGGTCATGGCTGCGGCCTGCAAACATCGACACCAAATTCACCGTCTAACCTTCACTCCGCCGGACTCTCGCCAGTCGGTGGTCCAAATCCGCAGCGTCCGCGCAGGCCTGATCGGAATCGTTCCCGTTCCTCCGGCGTCATGCGGTCCCAGCGTTCGGCCATGCGGCGGCGGTAATTGGAGCGGCCGTGAAATCCGAATCCGCCGAAGAGGATGCGGCAGAGGCCCAGGAGTCCGATCGCTTGCCAGAAGGTGATCTGCTTCCAGCCGAAGAGCGACGGGGTGAGCCAGTTCCAGAGCTGCCTCACCAGCTCGCCGCCGAGGAAGGTGAATAGCGCCAGTCCGATGATTGCGGCAGGGGCGATGAAAAACCAATTCCTTCTCATGTTCATTGTTTATCCCTTCATGATCTCGTCGTAGATGTCTTGCAGCCGCTCGCGCAGATGCAGCACCGCGTAGCGTTTGCGTGAAAGCAGCGTGTTCATTCGCACGCCGGTCCTGCCGGCGATCTCCTTGAAACTGCGTCCTTCCAGCTCGTGGGCGACGAACACCTCGCGCTGTTCCTCGGGGAGCTCGTCGATCGCCTCATCGAGCTCATCGAGCAGCACGCTGCGGACGTACAGCGCGTCCGGTCCGGCATCGGGCGAAGGCAACAGATCCTCCAGATTGAGAAGCTCATCGTTCTCATCTTCAAGAACGGCCTCGCTCAACCTCTCCGGCTTCTTCTTCCGGAACAGATCGGTGATGCGATTGCGGGCCACGCGAAAGAGCCAGCCGGTGATGTGATCGATCGGCATCAGCAGCCGGTTTGCTTCCACCAGCTTGTAGAAGACGTCCTGCAAAACGTCCTCGGCGTCGCGCGGATCGGGCACGCGCCGCCGGATGAAATCGAGCAGCCGGGATTGCTCCCGTTTGACCACCTCGGAGATCCGCTGGTCTTGTTCCAGTGCCATCCGCTGTAAGGCTGCCACGTCCCTCATCTACCGTCGAAGACGAATGAGGGAGTGCGGATATTGTGGGCTTACTGCTTTCGCTTGCCGATCCAGGTACCGTCGGTGCGCCCTTCGACGCGCATCCGCCCTTTGCCGGAATCGCCATCGATCCAGCCGGCAAAGTAGACGCGGACCGGACCGGGCGCGCCCTGCCGGCTCTCCTTCGGCCAGTCACCGACAAACGAAAACTCCACATAGCCGTTGCGCCAGGTGCCGGTGACGGCGAGGTTCTGTCCCAGCGGTCCGGACCAGAGTCCGGTCAGGTGGTTGCCGTCGCGATGCAGCTCCATCGTCGAAGGCCCGCCGCCCGCGTCGCCGAACGAGCGCAGGTCCCACGAACCGGCGATGTCAGATCCATTCTTCAGATTCTGCGGCGCAGCCGGCGTGATCCGCACGTTGGAGAAGTACGCCTCTTCG
>Ga0307511_10000098_pt1 | contig 76007 bp, 103 predicted proteins | sample 13_EM_MG_FD_200266 | JGI IMG/M metagenome (GOLD analysis project Ga0307511, IMG submission 200266) | Populus trichocarpa ectomycorrhiza microbial communities from riparian zone in the Pacific Northwest, United States - 13_EM | ecosystem: Host-associated > Plants > Roots > Unclassified | place...
CCAGCCGCCCATAGGGCTTACCAAAACCCTCACTCTGGATATATCGGGACAGCTCGACCGGGCCGGATCAGTTACCGGTTAGCCCTATGGTGCGGCTGGAAGGGAGCCTGCAAAGCTGGTATCCATAGCAATTAGCGCACTGACTACACCGGGGGTAATAAGCCCGCGGCTCGGCAGGGGTGAAGAAACGGACGGACCCGCTCCGACGAAGTGGGACAAACTGATTGCTGTCTCTTTTGCATTCGCCACGAAGGTGTTGATTTATTCTCCGGGCCTCCTCGCCCCTTGCTGAGTGATTCTGATCTCTTGTTCCATCGTCCGGAACTCCTGCGTACAATGGCCGTTTTCCAATTGGGACCGAGAAATGTGTTGTTTCCACCGCCAAACTCCCAGCGTTCCGCTCCGGAAGCCAACCAGAACGCTCTAGCCAGGCTTTTGTTAGCTTATCGTTCCGGTTTCTCCCCCAGTTCAACCCATCCTACCCACCCTTTTCGATCACCGCGTTCCGGTCGGCCGAGAAAATCTTTTTTTTTTTTTTTTTTGGTGTAGCAGCTTGAAACAACGCCCGGTCATTCAGAGCACATTATTGCCCTATGAGACACCCGGAGGAAATGCCTTTACGCACTGGCCACCTAAATGGCACTGTGTGGGGCTCCGCGCTCGGGTGAGGCAACGACCTCACCGCCTACGTCCACGACGTACGGGCGCAATACCCACTAAAACCCCCTTCTTCCCGCACCAATTGCGCGGTAGTTCCCCATTGTTCTGGAGACAGCCCTCCCATGTCTGGAGGACTAGTTTCGCTCTTGTCGCTTCACTTCCATTTTTTTTCTATTTGTTGATAGATTATCTAGTGTCAGCCTCGCATTCATGGCTCGTACCCATCTATTATGTATCTCCCTTTCGGGGTGGTGTTTTCCGGCAATGCGCCTCTCGCATCGTAACTTCCATATCAGGCGGATGGACTCCGACATTATGATCCTGAACAGTCTGTTTAACCCCGTGTCGGGTCTACCGTTCCCCTTTGTGTGTACCGCTAGTGCGCAGCCTAGCAGTCCCCCGTAAGTCTTGGGGAGAGGTTTATCTGATCTCATAGACCATAGCTTGTTAGCTAACTTCCACATTTGCGCCCCCCCTGGAGTGTCACATTCGAGGAGGATGTGTTCCATCGACTCTTCTACCTCGCACGTTGGGCATAGCCCTCGTTGCTCATAGCCTGGGATGTTGTCCCAAAACTTTCCGATCCGGCCGAGAAAATCTTATCTGATACGTGATCCCATTCTCCGCCAAGAGATCGTGAGAGTCCTCAGTCTGTTGGATCAAACGTTCACCGTTGCTTCCGCCGGTCAGACAAGCACCCAGAAAGGAGTTATTATTCCAGCACCAGAGTACACGGCCGTCATACGCGACCGTCTCAACTACTTGGCAAAATCAAGGTTGCGTATAAATTTGGAAGTCAATTTCCAACGGAGAGTGTAACCCACAATCGCATCATGCCTTCATGAGGTCGCCCGCGATTTCCCCCGCCCTTACGCTGACGACACTCAACAAGGTGTCACTAAGGCCGTGGGTGGACTCCGTACAACCCTGGATGTGTACCTTCGGGAGTGGCTCCACACCTGCATCCTTTGGCACCAGTTGGTACGCCCTCGTGACATACACCCTCGAGGGAGGCTCTCTGTCGATACCACAGCGATCCGGATGCTCACCGAGGATAAGTGAGGATCCCGGGGAGGTGGGTGGCGTGTTGATGCTGCTCGAGGTTGAAGTTGAACTACTCGTCACTCCTGACATCCCGATGGGGAAGTCCGGTGGCGGTAGAGTCTTGGAATCGCCCCCCTGTGCGTGGTCGGGGAGAACATGAACCGGCCCGTTGGATGACGGATCGCCATGAATGAAATGCTTCCCCAGTTCTGACCGACGCAACAATTGGAGCCAGGAAGACCTGTCGTATCCGGTGGCACATATCACAAGGTCGTATTTGAGTTGACTCAATTGTTTAGTGAGGCCATTTTGAATCGTGAGGAGGAAGACGTCGCCACAGTCGTTGGCCGAAGCACAAGTGGGCGCCTGGGTGAGCTCTACCGCGATAAGAGAGGAGTAATTGCGGATGGTGACACGAGGTGGCGATATGGATTGTCGACGGATCTCTTCTTCATCGCAGTTGCGTTTCGCCCGTTTGGCGACGGAATCGTCGATTTGCTGCTCGTATAGCAACTCGTAAAGCTATGACCAGATGTGAGAAGAGGATAGACATAAAGGGGATAACCGAATTACGTTGTCAAGAGTGCGTGGATTGACGACCCCATAGTTGGTTGTGTTGAATTCCTTGATTACTGTGTCTCTCGCGGCCTTGCTCTTCAGGGTGAATATCATATCCGTGGCTGGGGATTAAATTAGCGGGGTAGTTGGGTAAATCCACATATACGCACATGCAGGATCAAATATCTCGTTGGAGAACGGAGAATCGTCGCTGGGTTTAAGAGAACCCCTGCTAATTATGAGGTCAACCTCGTGCCTCACAGCGTGCCCATCTTCGGTGGGGGACAAGGGAACCGCATCTTGGAGCCTGGAACGTAGATCGATTACGACTTCGGCTGCAGATTGGCCACCACCAATGACTACGGCCTTGAGAGGACGATTGGGAAGCTCTATGGAAGTGTTCTGTGATGAGGCGATAGAGGAAAGAATGGGGTGAATGGAGGTCGAGTAGATGGAGCTGTGGATGATCTTGTGGTGAGGTGAGATCATGCTAACGGCACTAGGTATGCGAGGACTTCCTCCCGGGGATATGATGAGGTTTTCTGCGTGGGTTATCTTGTAGTCAAAATCCTGCAAAGAATGATATGCTTGGTGAATACTGACTGCTCCTCCTGGTAATATGCTCCCCTGTCTTCAAATTTCGGCTCACGACATCAACTGTACCATCCGGCCCTTTCGGGATTGCGATAACCTGCTCGCTGAAATATACAGAGACCCCCTTCGACTGGACGTAGCTAGCGGCCCAAGTGAGGTAGTCTGCGAATTCCTTCCTCGATGGTATCGGCGCGCCGTTGTTAATGAAGGAGAGGAGACGGCCCTCTGAGTGGAGATAGTTCAAGAAGGTTATCGGTGACTGAGGATTGCGAAGGGTCGCGAGATCCTTGAGCCAGCTTTTGCAGGCGGATTGAACATCAGTACGGGTCGATGGCGCAATTGAGTTGGGCCACTGCACCTTATTTGCATTCGCGTGCCCGGGAGCAACATTCCAGGGTGCCAGCGGAACTTATCATACTTCTCTATGAAGCAGATGTTATTGTGCGGCGACTAGAGATGTAGTAGAACGGGTGTGAGCGGATACGGGGCGACCCGAGAAGGGCTTCAACATACGTCACACTCTAAGAGAGCGCCAGAGAGAGCGAGATTGGCTGGGCCAAAGCCAAGGCCAATCAAATCGTAGACCTGGGGAGGGGGAGGAGAGGGGGATGCCATTTTGGTAGGGAAATGGGGAACGGGAAAATATGAACGTGGTTTATATAACGAGCCAAGGCAAAAGAATTAGAGGGGGGGGACGAAGGGGGAGGGTGGGACCACAGATGGAAGCGGATGGTATGATGCGGAGGAATGAAGATTTCGTGCGCAATCTTATCTGATTGTTGCCCGGTCCTGTTATCTGATTAGACTACCGTCGCCGGGCTGTATCAAGACACTCCCGTTCCAAGCCTTTTAGCCATACGACTTCGACCCCACTTCTCTTCAGTTTGTCAGCACCCTCGCATATCACAAAATCGTCCGGTTCGGCCACCCCAATGTAGCACCGCCGGACCTGGGCACCCACCAGAGCATCTGCGCACGCCGGCAGACCAGACGTTCGAATTGAGCAGGGCTCCAGAGATGTGTACACATCAGCTTCCTTCAACAGGCCCCAAACGCCTCCGTCTGATGGTGTTCCTTCCGGGAAGAATTTCCCGAGCTCTGCTGGGGCGAGATCTTGGGCCTTGGTCAATGCATTGGCTTCAGCGTGGGTGTTCCCCTCCAACTCTCTCGAATAACCGGTCGAGAGTATCATCCTTTCTTCGACGCCCGTCGCCAAGCGAACTGGAACAACAATGACGCAACCGACGCAGAATGCGGTGGGGGTTGGAATGCATTTGTTTGCTTCGTCAAGCGCGATTTTCATGAACGCGAGATGCTCCGAATTGTCGGAAACCATCCTCCTAAGTTGCATCCGGATCAATGAGAGGCTCCCAGAATTACTCACGGTCCTCCTCACCTTGTGGAACACCAAAATCTCGGGTGGGTAGAGTGGGTGTGTTGGCTTGTCCCGGGAGTGATCGAACGCACATGGTGGACTTCCTAATTTAGAAGTTCCCGCTTATGTCAGCCGGTTAGCTTGAAGCGAAATTCCAAGTTAACGAAAACAATCGGCTTGGTTGTGTTCGACCACCATGGCTTCCTCCTCCCGAGACGTCGCCGGCCATCAAAATCCGATAGACGAAGATGACCCCATGCTAGGTGCTGTCGAGGAAGAAGAAGAGGAAGACCAACCCGTAGACGCACTTTCCCATGATAGCTCCGAGGAAGAGGACGAGGACGAGGAAGAGGAGCGCAGAATAAGGGAAGGGTTCATCGTTGACGAGGATGAGGACGAAGAGGCTGAGGCTGAGGACGTCAGCGATCGCAAAAGGAGGCGGAAGAGGAGGAAGAGAAGGCACCGTCGTGGTACGTCCTGCCACACTTGGGTCGCGGTATATTCCTCTAACAACCTGGCCACAAACCAGATGAAGAAGTGGAGGACCTGGAGGAGGATGATATCGCCCTTCTCCAAGAGAACACCGGGGCAGACTTTTCCCATCGTTTGACGCGTCTGCGTCGCGGTCGCGCCTCCACCTCCCCAGAACCTGCCGCTTCATCCTCCAAGCGCAAGGTCGTCGTCCAATCCTCCGATGAAGACGACATTGACAATGACGCGACTGCCCACGATATCTCGAACATCTGGGATGACGACCGAGGCGGCAGACCAGACGACGAAGAAGATATGGACATGGACGACATGGACAACTTCATCGAATACGAGGACGAGGATATGGACGGCACGGGTGCTATGGATGAAGCTGAGAGGGAGGAGAGACGCAGGGAACGACGGCGGATGGAGAAGGAGAGGAGGAAAGCATTGGGTAATCGACCTGAATTGTCGGGAATCGACGCAAAGTAAGCCCAGCTGTCTGTCCTTGCCTACACTAACCCTCCTGACATGCCGGGTTAGTGCTTGGGATGAGATCCACCAAGTATTCGGCGACGGTGGCGATTATGCGTGGGCTCTGGAGGACGACAACGAATACGATGAAGAACTTCAACAACAAAAACTCGACATGAAGTACACAGACGTCCGTGAACGTTTCCTGACTTTGCTGTGTGGCTCGCTTATATTTCTCTAGGTTTTCGAACCCTCTGAGATCCGCGCACGAATGCTAACGGAGGATGACGACCTGATTCGGGCCCAGGACACCCCGGAACGTATGCAGCTCGCCACCCCTTCTTTGTCCCTCACCAACGTCACACTCGCCACGCGGTACGACTGGCAGGAAGAGGATCTGGATGATGCTGCGCCTTGGGTTCTCACTCGCCTCTCTCCGTCCAAGGACCGAGAGTTCCTCCAATCCTCTGGGCGATATCACAAATACCTGCAAGATCTCGTCGAAGCGATCAAGTTCTCACTCCGCTGCTTGTTCATGCTCGAATTCGAGGTCCCGTACATCTACACGTACAAGAGGGACTACATTACCTACTTCAACCCCGAGGACATGCGAACAAAGCTCGATCTGCTTAGTCAGGATGAGTTGTGGCGTATACACAGCCTGGGTCAGAAGTATTCGTCGTTTTTGGAACGGCGAGCAGCTTTGGATGCCTTTTACGGGAGGTTGGGCGTCAAAGACTCGTACTTTGATACCGAATTGCGAAGGAAACTCGGAAGCGTTGAAATGGTTGCCGATGCTACAGAGTGGCTGAGTATGAAGTTCCCCAGGCCAGTTGACAAAGGGAGGATCCCGGCCGAAATCCGGTTCCACGACGACATCGAAGAACAGGAACCTGTCCTCAAAAAGCATCACCGACCGAGTAGGGTATCCGCTTATGAGGTTGCGAAGAAGAGTATTGTAGCAAAACTCGCCGAGGTACGTCAACACGACGCCGTCTCAAGGCTGTGATCTAACTGCGCCTTGTAGGCCTTTGGGATCAGCTCACAACACGTTGTCTCTAACTTCTCATCCCATCGAATGTACGATGTTGAAGACCCGGATCTGAACCCGATCGTGTTTGCGGATCAGTTCGTCGATCCCGAACCAACAAAGGCTCAGCCACCAGAAGAGCTCCTTCGGAGGGCGAGGATGATTATTGCCACCGAGCTTGGGAAGGACCCATTACTGCGACAGGCGATCAGAGATTCCTTCAAAACGGATGCTCTGATCTCTGTTACTCCGACGGAACGTGGAGTCGCGAAGATCGACGAGCATAACCAATATTACGTGAGTGGATAAGATCGGCCGGATTGATGTAGCTCTAACTCTACTCCCAGAACTTCAAATACCTCTACAACAAACCAATCGCAGAGATGCTCGAAACCCCGCAGTTCCTCAACATCCTCGCCGCCGAACACGAGCACCTGGTCATGGTCTCTATAACGCTGAACCCAGATGCCTACGCCCGGTTCGAACGCAAGCTCGGCGAAGCGTTCGAGAGCTCCAGTTACAGCGAGACCGCCAAGGCTTGGAACGAGGAGCGTTCGAGAGTTGTCCGGGAGACCTTAGAGGGGCACCTGGTCCCTGTTGGTGTCAAATGGATCCGGGAATGGCTGCGCGACGAGGTTGAAGACTGGCTGTCGAAACGTTGTGCCATAGAACTGCGAAACGTGAGTCTCCGCATACCTTCGTCCTTGACTTCCCCGGCTGAAGGTTGGTAGCGCACCGACGTCATGGCATATGTCACTCCCACCACTCAACCCGGAGACACGCCATCCGTTCTCGCCATTTCCTGGGGCAAGGGTGATCCGCAGAAGGACGCGATAACCATGGTCTTTCTGGACGATGCTGGCCGATTCAGAGAGCATATGAAGATCGACAACCTGGTGGACGAGGAGACTAAGGAACAGTTCAAGGATCTTATCCAAAGGCGACGCCCGGACGTCATCACAATCGGTGGCTTCTCGCTCAACACAACAAAACTATCACAACGAGTCAAGGAGGCGGTTGGCAGGAAGCCACCGGCCGAACAACCGCAATCGTGGGGTTCCGAGCCACCGCCGCCTCCCGCCGAGGGGGATCTAAACGTTCCAGTAATCTACGCGCAGGACGAGGTTGCCCGAATTTTCCAGCATAGCAAACGTGCAGAAGAGGAGTTTGGCGCCCTTTCTACCATCGCGAGGTATTGCGTCGGTTTGGCACGCTACGTCCAAAGTCCCCTGAATGAGTACGCTGCCCTTGGGTCCGACATTACGGCCATCTCTTTCGACGAGGACTGCCAGCAACTGGTGGGTTTTCACACCCTTGAAATACGCATTGAAACTGACCCAGGGGGGAATAGTTACCTCACGATAAGCTACTCTTTGCATTGGAGAGGGTGTTGGTTGACCTAACTAACAAAGTTGGCGTTGATATCAACCGGGCAATCACCGATTCGTACTACCAAAGGTTACTTCCCCTCATTTGTGGTCTCGGGCCAAGGAAAGCTCAGATGCTCGTGAAGAAGATTGGGGCCATGGTAATTTTCATCTGCTACCTCCACCGCCCGCCGCGTGCTCACTCGAACCCTCCAGGGTGGTACGGTCATCAACCGAGAGGCGTTCATCAAGAGCAGTCTTCTCACGACTAAGATCTTTTTGAATTCCGCTGGCTTCCTTCGCATTGTCAACGACGCAACCCCCATGACAAAACACTCCAAAAACCGACAAGTGGAAGACGTCGAAGCCAGCGACCCCCTCGACAACACCCGCATCCATCCGGAGGACTACGAATTAGCACGGAAGATGGCTACCGATGCTCTTGAGCTCGACGAGGAAGATATCCACGACGAGCACCCCTCACACGTCGTGTTGACCATCATGCGGGACGAGGACAACGAACGGAAACTGAACGAACTGAACCTAGACGACTTCGCCGTCAGCTTGTTCGAGACCAACCAGGACAAGAAGCGGTACACCTTGTTCGACATTCGCAGGGAGATCCTCAAACCGTTTGGAGATCTAAGGAAGTCATACAGACTTCCGGCTTCGTGGGATGTCTTGACGATGTTAACCGGAGAGACCCCACGAACCCTCAGGACTGGCCTTATCGTTTCTGTCTTAGTCATCAGGACCCTCAAACGGAGCGACAAAGGTGGTGGTGGTGGTGGTGGGGGCGCTGTCGCTGTTCGGCTGAACTCCGGGATCGAAGGGATCATCGAGAAGGGGTACCTAGCTGACACCGTTGACGTGGAGGTCGATGAGTTATTCCCAAAAGGCAGAACGGTTCCCGCAGTTGTTTTCCACGTTGAGATGGTCCCAGAGACGGATTCATTCTGGGTGCGATTATCCGCACGACAATCCGACGTCGCTCAGGGGGACAGTCAGTATAGGCGAGTCCGGCCGGACGAATACTGGGATCACAGCCAACACGAACGTGACACGGATGTCCAGAAGAGAAAGAAGCGAGCAGAGGCGAACCAGACTCGACGGGTGATCAAGCACCCCAACTTCCACAATTTCAACTCGGCACAGGCTGAGGCTTACCTCGACAAGCAACAGCGGGGAGACGTTGTAATCCGGCCATCGTCGAAGGGTCAGGATCACTTGGCGGTCACTTGGAAGGTGGACGACAAATTGTATCAACATATCGGTGCGGTCACCTTCTCTGCATCTGGACCTCATCACTGACAGGCTGCACCATTCGCAGATGTAACTGAGCCGAACGCGGACGTCACGGGCCAGAGCCTTGGTAATCGGTTCTTCGTCGAGGGCGGCAAAGAGTACTCCGATCTTGACGAGTTGATCGTAAACCACGTCCAAGCCATCGCACGACGCGTGGAGGAGTTAATGGCACACGAGAAGTTCAAGGCAGGCCCCGAAGATGAGCTCCGTGAGTCGTACCTTATACTGTAGTACAACCTCTCTGACCATCTTCCAAGACCTGTTCTTGAAGAACTTCGTGAAGGCCAATCCGTCAAAGAGCGCCTACGGGTTCACTCTCAACCGCCGAAAACCAGGACACTTCAACCTCTGTTTCCTAGCCAATAAGAGTTCCGCAGTCCAAACCTGGGTAAGCTTCGTAGCATCCACGTCACATAACAAGATTCTCAACGTTCGATTTACAACAACAGCCCGTCCGCGTTGCCCCTGAAGCGTACTACTTGTTCGATGCACCTGCACCTGGTGTCCCAGAACTTTGCGATGCGTTCAAGGTCCGACACCTAAACGAGTCCCAGAACAAAGCCCTAGGTGGTGGTGTGACACCTTACCCTGGACGGACACCTGCACGGACCCCTGGCCACGTCACACCAGGGCACGTGTCAGTTCGCCATCCCGCTCGGACGCCAAACCCCTATGGCGGTCAGCCGCCTCCCTCCTCCTCCACTCCTTACAGCGGTGCCCCTCCATACGGCGCACCACCACCTAACCAATATGGCTACCAGACTCCCGGGTATCCTCCAGCTCGGACACCCGCACATCCTGGCACACAGCCTCTCCCTGCTGGCATGAACCCCCAAAGGGCGGCTATGCTGCAGAGTTCGGGAGGGTGGGGAACCACCAACTCCGGGGGTTGGGGCTCATGATTGTGTTACGCGTTTCCGACCATTTGCTTACCATCCACTGTTTACTATCCACTATCGTGCTATACAATATTCTGTTCATTATTTCGTTTTTTTCGTTACAATGACGAGTTCCATCAGGGCGCCCGATCACAACATGCGTGTGCGCTCCGCCATCGTCTAACCCGCAGCCACATCCCAAACCTCCAAACTGCATTCCAGATGACCGAGAATTTTGAACTTCAAGACATGTTGGACAGACCTCGAAAGGCAGTGCCGCCCACCACTGCGATTGACGCCGACGACGCCGACGAAACCATCACTGTATGGTCACTGGCCGCGTTCACTTTGTCTGTCCTATCTATCTATCCCCTGGCATTTTCTGGTTGTCGGCTCATACATCTCGTGCGCCAGGCTGCTTGCTCTCGCTGGGTTGTTCACGATATCACCCAGGCTCCTGATATTCATGACGGGGGAGCCTCGGACGCTCCTAACGCCTTTGGAAGCCTTCCTGGCGTTCCAATTCGGTATCCTGTCGTTCGGGGTGTCCCTCGGAGTGTTGGTCAACGTGCGCGCACCCTCCATTGTTTCTTATCTCCCCACTTATTAGTACAAAGACCCCTTCTGGCGCCTTGTACGCAGTTCAGGTTACGGACGACCCGAGTAGACGCCAATTTTCTCATCCGTTACTCACCCCTATCACAGGGGCGTCGCTCCTGATGTCCTTCTCGGCGTACAACACCGCTGGAATCGGGATGTTGTCTACTGTGTTCTCCATAATCACCGGCATAGTTGGGTTATGGGGGTCATGGACGGTGAGACCAGATGTCCCATCCTATGCGGCAGTTTCTAAGACCAGATCCGTAAGATCGCCTTCGCCAGCTCTGGTAGGCGCTCGAAACTTGGGGCGGACAAACGCACTTCCGCCTTCATCTTCGGCAACAAATCCTCAGCATCAGAGATCAAGAAAAGCGCGAGGGGGAAGCAGCCCTAACCGTGGCTGTCACAGTCTCTCGGTGGATAATTATTTCGCGCCCCCAGGCGAATACTTAATCATAATGTTTCGATTAGTTGTGTATACAAACGAGAAGCACACTACCTGCCACGACCCATGCCTCCCATCATCTTGAACATCTCCGACATGTTGGGCATGCCTCCCAACCCACCCAAACCACCTAGCCCGTCCATACCTCCTCCCATCTGTTGCATCATGCCTACACTAGTTTCAGAAATGCGTCGGTACCTCAGTGGAACATGCTTACGTTGCATCTCCTCCATGTCAAATTGGTCTCCTCCCTGTCCCTGCATCATCGCCTTCATCATCTCTTGCATGCCTCCGCCACCCCTCATCTGCCGTTGCATCTGTTGAAGCATTCCGGGTGGCATCGCTCGCTAGAAATGGTCATTGGGAGTGCATTCGATAGCGAAAGTGACAACACATACCTGCATAGCCTGGATTTGAGCCGGTGTTGGCATCCCACCGGCGCCGCGTCCGCGACCACCGGCAGCTGCTTGCATCTTCTGCATCGCCTGCAGCCAACCGTTCTTTCCACCCGCTTGCTTGGCCATGTTAGCCATCATGCGGTATTGGCATAACAGCTCCTCAACCTCCCGTACGCTCGTTCCACTACCCTTTGCCACCCGTGTCATCCTCCATGTCAGGCCGGTGGGTTTTCCATCCTTGCCCACCTCAAGGAATGGTGAACCGTCAGAATCGAGTTCTTCAGCCGTCATACTATCCGTGATATAAATCATCCGCTTCATCCGTAAAGATCCTTCCTCATCGGAACCAGCCAGGAGATCCTGAGGTAAACCCGGAATCATAGAGGCAATCTTGCTGATCGGGCCCATACTCATGACGTTTTGAATTTGTTCTCTCCAATCCCGAATGCTGAGTTTGCCTTCCTCGAGTTTCTTCGCCATCTCCTTTTGTTTGTCAGGGTTCTGAGTAGCCATGTCCTGCATGTGCTCCATAAGTCCTTGGATATCTCCCAGACCAAGCAATTTGGAGACGAAAGGCTGAGGAGAGAAACGGTCGAGATCGTGCAAGTGCTCTCCAACTCCCAAGAAGATAATGGGTGTTTTTGTGGCTGCTACCCTAATCGGAGGTTGAGCGTCATCCAACCGGTAGAGGCCTTACGAGACACGATCTTACGCGGATATCGCTCCTCCTCCCTTTGCATGGCCATCCATCTTGGTCACGATGATCGCACCAAAGTCAGCACTATCCTTAAAGGCGCGACTCTGGGCTTCAGCAGCCTGGCCAATGCTAGCGTCGAGGATGAGCACAGTCATGTTCGGCTTGACAGCTTCCCCGATTTGTACCATCTCCTGGAATAACTCTGATTCCTGTTTATGCCGACCAGACGTGTCCACGATGATGACGTCGAACCGTTCCTTCTTGAACTTTACGACACCCTGTGCGGCAATGGAGACGGGATCGGTTTCGGTATAAGAACCGAAGTATGCGACCTTGGCTTTGGTAGCCGACTGCCGCGTCTGGTCGAAGGCGCCGGCACGGAAAGTATCAGCACAGACGATGCATGATTTGAAGCCCCTTTTTTGATAATAGACAGCGAGCTTCGTGCAGGTTGTAGTTTTACCGTTACCCTGGATGATCGTTGGGCTATTTGTGGACAATGGATACAATCGGAGTTGACACACCTGCAAACCGACAGCCATGATGACGTTCGACTGACCCTTCTTCGGTTTGTAAGGTTCGACGCCGGGGTCGACGAGATTTACGAGCTCATCGAATACAGCCTGTAATCGTGAGCAGACTGAAGACCATGCGTCGACCAAAGTACCTTTTGAACAACGCTTTTCCTGTTCCCCTCTTTACCTTTGTCCGCTCCGCCTTCTAGCACCGTCTTCACTTTCGCTTTGACCTTTTGCCGGAGAGTTGCGACCAGCTTGACGTTAACATCCGATTCGAGCAGAGCGGCGCAGACCTCCTTGAGGATCGCGTCGAGGACCTTCTCGTCAACGACTGGGGCCCTGTTGAGAGAGGAGAGGGCTGCGTTTAGTTTGCGGCCGAGGTCGGCCAGAACCATTGCAGATGAGGGGGAGTCGGTGTCAGTGATCACCAGTCCGAGTCGATCGCAGTCAACAGCATGAGTGATACTTCCTCCGATGATATCCTTGATGGCCTCGTCGAAGACGTTGAGGATAATCTCAACGACTCCGACGCTGACGAGGAGGTCGACGTAGACGAAGACATCCTCGAGGCTCTCGAAGGCGGCCTCGCGGAACAGGCCTCGGATGCCGATGATGTATGTCTCACCGCGTTCTGGCCGTCCACCAGCTGACTTGGAACAACTCTCCAGGATTCTGACAATGACTCTGACGATTCAGACGACGAATCCGAGTCTGAAGCCGCCCAGAGCGTTATCGTTTCACAATCTGCAGTGGATATCACGGTTCCGGTAATAAACATCGAGCAGGGCCACGAGTACGGTACGCCAACAAGCCCCACTCTTCGCCCCGTCCCGAACCACGTCCAACTTTTACAGAGTACTACGAACCACAGCACCCGGCGCAGTCGCCACCACAAAGTTCACCACCCCCGGAATCTAATACACAGTCTGAGGAACATGCCTCGACTCCCAAGGAATTTTCTCCCTCACCAGCACTCCTCCGGAGGTCATCATTGTTCCGTCCTCCATCCATTCCGAAATCCTATACCGTGGAGGCCATCTGTGCCCTACCACATCCAACGGCCTCATACGCACTTGCGTCATCGCTTTGTATGAGCCATCTGCTCACGGGGTCCGAAGACGGATACATTCGCGACTACGACCTATTCACCGGTCTCAATGGCAAAACATTCCTGTCCGCCCCCCAGCGTCACCACTGCGCTGTTGTTGAAGGCATCCTCAAGTATGCGCCAATACGAGCCTGGTGGGAGAACCCCTCGGAGACCAAAAGGGAGGAAGGAACAGACGAACCTCAATTATCACCCGTATACAGTCTCCTGATGCAATCTGACGCACTCTGGTCTCTCGCTGGGACGGAGGTATGGTCGTTTTCTGTCACCCCCTCACGTTCGTTGACTGGACTCCAAGTCAGGTAACATCAACCTTTTCACCGTTCGACACGACCCCGGTGGTCTTCGTCACGTTCTACAAGGGCACCGAGGCGTTGTATCAGCCATGTCCATGGCGCACGACGAAAAGAGCTTCTTCAGCGCTGGGTGGGATGGCGTGGCCCTTGTCAGTTTCCGCAGCGCACTTAAAACGGTTTTTTTTCAATCTGAAGGAGTTTCTAGAATTGGGACTTGAACACCGGACAAGTTGTTCGGAATTTTGCCGGGCACGGCTCCCAACTGACAGCAATCGCCGTCCAGCCCCTCAACCAACTATCCGCCCAATTGGATTATGATATGGACGACGTTCAACCGACAGGGGACGAGGCGCAGAGCGGTGACATTGGTGGTGGGATGGGCGATGTGGACGATTCAAAGTCTGACGGCTCATATGATCCGCTTTTCGACGAGCCTGAGGCAGATGGAATACCAGAACCAACGAATGGATCACAAGACCGCGGCCTGGACCTCTCCCTCCCGGGAACTGTACCAAATGCACATTTCAATAGGCACATGCCGTCGAACGCGGTGCCAAAGAACGCACCGCCACTGTTGGATCCACACACATATTCTACATACTCGTCGGACGTGCTAATGACCGCTTCGATCGACGGCCAGATCTTTCTCTGGGATCGGAGGGTGGAAACGCAAGGAAAAGGCGTCGGGAGATTGTTCATGAGCGAGAGGACGCCCCCGTGGTGTGTTTCTGTGTGTTCAAGTCTTCTATCTCGTTCGCCTAGGATTATCCTCACTTCTCTAGGCATGCTGGTCGGTAAACGGTGCCCAAATCTACGCTGGACGGAGGAACGGCACGGTCGATATTTGGGATGTACGGAAATTCGGATCGAACGGCAGGACGCCTCGACATCTCAAGGTCCTCAGAAATCCCGCCAGTTCAGGCGTCGTCTCGTGCGTCGTCGCGTTCCCAGATGGGCGTCATCTGGCCTCGTAAGTTTCGTGTTTGATGGATATCTTCGGTCGTTTGCCTGATCCGGCGTTGCCCAGAGCATCGATTGACAATATTCGATTATGGAATGTTGCCGAGGTAGGGGAATTCGACAAGAAGGTGAAGAGTGGGGTTCAATTCAAGATCATTGCGGGACACCACGGAGGATTTATCTCTCAAATGCGTGCGTGTGGTTTTGGTCTCCCGTGCGACCTGTTTTCTCACCCCGTTTCCCAGTCGTCGACCCAGGAGCACGTTTCCTCATAACCGCATGCGGGAACCGAGGGTGGCATGGGGAGTCGACGCGGACAATCTTTGTACACGAGATAAAGTCTACCTTTTGATATTCGTTATGGTTTCGTGGTCCCAGCCTGGTTTTTGCTCGATGAATCACACAGGTCCACGACAGCTCCAGGAGTTGTATCACCTTTGTTCTGTAAAAAGTTCGCAGTACAAAACGACCAGTATATCTGCACCCGACCTTATCGAAGAGGAAAAAAGCGAAACGAAAGACAGCCAGCAACATGGTGAACGCTGACTGCTAGATGCCCTCACCCCAACCAAAGGCGGTCGGTGTGGATCGATAGAGGGGGGTGGCCCAAACGGGTAGGAACCAAGGATGATGCAACAACAGCACCACAACAACGCACATACAACGCACAACAACGCGAGACTCGGGAGGGGAACGAACGAAAAGAGTGGGTGGAGAGTCGAGATGAATGGGGTGCAGGCAATCATTGCACCGGTTGCTCCTGTTTGGCAGCGGCAGCCTCCTTCTGGGAAAACTCGTGCAAGACGCTGAGAGCTTCCTGGACCTTGGCACCCAAACCCTCGGGAGAATCGAGCAAGCCTAAGAGCTCGGCATTGTCCATCTCCAGCAGCATACCAGTGATCTTTCCAGCAAGGTCAGGCTGCGATCTATCATAGGATGTGTAAGGAGCAGACCGGGTCAATGGGTATAAGGAGGCACTCACGGGGCAATGCGCATGTAGAGGATTTCACCGAGCATTTGCTTCTGTTCCATCGGCGGGGCGCTATTAAGAGTGGAGGGGTTGAAAGGGGGGAGGTCTGCGGGGTGTCCAATGGGTGGGGCAGGAGTGGGGGCCCCGCCGTTTCGCTGCTGAGGGCCTTTGGGATTCTGGGGTCGGTTGGTTGGGGGAGGTCCACTTCCACGTGGCGGCTGCCCAGGTTGAGGACCGGGCTGCCTTCCACTAGGGTTGGGTTGACCAGGGCCGCCGTTCTGGGGAGGACGAGGAGCGCCACGGTAATTGGGGACGTTCCCATAACCCTGAGGAGGAGCTTGGCCGTAGGGACCAGGTGGAATCATGGCGGGGGTGTTGGGAGGGTAACGAGGACGGGGTGGGACCATGCCTGGTTGACCATAACCCATCATACCACGTCCACCAGGGGGAGGGAAGTTACCGCCCGGCGGGTAGTACATCGGGCCGTTCATGTAACCACCAGGGATACCAGCAGCAGCGGCCTGTTGCATGCGGATCTGGTTGCGCTGAGCGATCTGGCTCTCCAATTGTTGCCTACGAACCTCACGGCGCTGGGCAAGGGAGACGTAGAGAGGCTTGGAACCGATCATCTTGTTGTTCATCTCGGCAACAGCCTTGGTGGCCTCCTCAGAATTGGAGTAACAAACGAAACCGAAGCCCTTGGAATGGTCCTTATCGTCGCGCATGACCTTGGCACTGGTAATGGTTCCGAAAGGCTCGAACTCAGCACGGAGCTTTTCGTCGTCGATATCGTCTTCGAGATTCTTGACGTAGAGGTTTACACCCTGATACTTGCTCAACTTCTCCATCTTGGCCTGCTCGTAAGACTTGCGCAACTCTTCCTCACGTTCGGCCTTCTTTTGTGCCCTGGCGACGAAAAGCTTCTTGCCGTTGTGCTCGCTATCGTGGAGCGCATCGACAGCTTTGGAAGCATCGACGTGGTTCTCGTAGTTGACGAATCCAAAGCCCTTGCTGTTTCCCTCGGCATCGATCTGGAGGACAGCAGAGGTGATCGGTCCAAACTGGGTGAACAGATCCTTGAACTCCTCCTCAGAGACCTCAGTGTCCAAGTTCTTGATGTAGACGTTGGTGAACTGTTTCTTCTGCTCGTCGATTTTGGCCATGCGTTCCTGATAATAAAGCTGTGTAAGTAATTTGGATGCCGCGACAACGAGGAGGTACACTGACCTTCTTGGACACGTGGTGCCCGACGTAAACCTTCTTGTCGTTCAACAACATACCGTCGACGGCCTTGATAGCAGACTCAGCAGCCTCGGCGGTGTCGTAGTGAACGAAACCGTAACCCTTGGAACGTCCGCGCTCGTCTGTTGCGACCTTGCACGAGAGAACGTTACCGAAGGCGGCGAAAGTGTCATGAAGAGCCTGGAGTGCCACCGTGTCAGCCCGAGTGAACGAGACAGCAGGCGGGTCTGTGGATTTATTACCTTGTTGTCAATTTGTTCATCAAGGTTCTTGATGAAGATGTTGCCCTGGCCCGTCTTGCGGAGGGCTGGGTCTCGCTGAGACCACATGATACGACTAAAGCCAAGGTGTGGGTCCACGCATTGCTAATACTTATCAGTGGGAGGGACGTACCAGGCTCTGCCCTTAATGAGGGAGTAATTGAGTTGTTCCAAAGCACGTTCACCTGTTGCCAGAAGGCCTCAATCATACGGGGGGATGTATCGCGTACGGGCGGCTGCTTACCGTCAGCGGTATTGAGGTAGTTGACGTAGGCATACCCGAGGGAACGACGGGTCACGGCGTCACGACAGACACGAATGCTAAAGACGGTCCCAGCTCGGCTGAGTCACAGTAGAACAACAAACAAGTGGCCACCCACCTCGCAACGGGTCCGATCATGTTGAAAATCTCAAAAAGCATGGCCTCGGTGACGGTGGGATCGAGTTCACCGACGTAGAGGGAAGCAGAAGGGGAAGAGCCAGACGTAGCGGGAGGATGATAGGGAACCGGGGCAGGAGCGGGGGCAGGAGAGGGAACGGGGATCGTTGTCTCTGGAGCGGGCTGGGCGGGAGCCTCGGGAACGGCGGTGGCGGTCGACATCTTGCTGGAGTTTTTCGTTTGGTTTTTTTCTTATTCGATAAGGTCGTTACTGCTGGTAAACTTTTTTAGGACTGGGTAAAGAGTGATCGCAATGAGTACGCGAGGAAAAATAGAACGGAGGAGATGACACGCACACAGAAGGAAACACCGCGACTGCCGGTTTGGGATTTTATATTTATATGATTTAAAGAGAATTTTTCAGCTGGGAGGAGAAAGGAAACCGTCAGCGATGTTGCGGTTCGGGCGGGGGTGCAGGAGAGCGACAAGGAGACCGACCTTTAAAATGGGGGTGGTAGAACGAGAAACACAAAAAGGCTGATTATCGCATTTTATTTGTTTCAAGCTCCGCCTGATCGGAGCGTCCTATGGGCGGAGACAAACCCCGTCTATGGAACAAACACAATTCTTGCAGCATATATACTAAGCGGTAGATACACCGAGAAACACAGGAGATAGACAACACCGGCGTCTTACAGTCTTGAACTACGCCGACTCGCGACTGAAATAGGATTTTGCACCGTGGGTTGCAAATTCCGCTTTGGCCTACCGAATGACGATTAGCGAAGGTTGGACCGACACAGGCAAAGGTCCCCGCACCTTGTCTACAGTGTGTCCAGCAGCATTGTGATGTTGCCATATCTGTGCGTACGTTCATATGGGAACGTCCAGGCAAGGGGCCACAATACGTCACCTGATGGTAGTACCAGCCATTTCCGGCACCTTGGATGACCCAGCCCACGGTGGCGATGATGCAAAAGATGCCTGCGACCCAATGACCGCTACTAAAGATTCGGATCGTCTGAATTATACCCGCGGATCCGGTACTACAAATGGACGTTGTTGGCAACCTGATCAGGATTTGGGTTACATCACAAAATTACCTTGGGATACCGAGGATCCTAAAAACGGACAATTAGGGCGTAGATCGAAGCGGAGGGAATACGAATCGCACATATAAACAGAGAAGAGCAGGTGCCAGCCACAGAAGAAGAAGTAGATATCTGGAAAGTGTTCAGTACCGGTGACTGCAGCAGCGGGGATTGAGCGTACAATAATACATTGCTTGTTCCTTTGCGGCGGTGCGGTCAGTCGCCGAGAAGATGGGGTCAAAGGCGGAATAGACAGACCTTCATATAGCCATTGTAGATGGGCCTAAGAGCGGAGAGTTATCAGGGGCTGTTGACAACAACGGCAAAAACTCTTTACCTGTACCACAGCAAGAAGGAGAGTGGTGTGATAAAGATGAAGTACCTTGGGGCGAGTGAGAACGTAGGGTGGGAACGTAGGGGGGGGGACGGAATAGGTTATGAGGGGCGTACCCGATGCTGGAGCCCAGACCACTGCCACTGTCTTTAGCACCTACGGCAAAGGTTACGATACAAGCGACCATGTTGAAGAGTAATGTGGCGCCTAGGACGAGCCACAGCTGGAAGAGACGGGTGACGAGAGGGCGAGACGCTTCCGGGATCTCGTCCGCGATTGAATGGTAGATGAGTGGGTAGACTGTTGGAAGCGTCAGATATGAACCTGCGCGGATTCTGGAGCGGGGTACTTGCATGGAGGGAAGTTGTTTCTTCCATGTTTCTTTATGTGATCTGTTTTTTGGGCAAGTTCTGTTTCCCTCCTCTCAAGATCGCGTTCACGCTGCGCGAGCTCCTCCATCCGGGCAGCGTGGGCAGGGTCGGGGGTTGGGTCGTCGAAGGGGTTTGCATCGAGAGAGTGGGTGGAACCGAAGGGATTCTCGGTATAGCGGGCTGAGGGGGTTGGTTGAGAGACGGGTCAACATTTTCTGCGGAGAACGTACACATTCCGTCGGTCGTCGTTGAGGTCAAGTCGAGGGTGAGCGAGGATCAAGCTAGCAGCTGCGGTCTGATGCGCTGATCGCCATTTCGGCAGAACAAAGGCTGCATGGAAAAGATATATAAGACAACGACGGGAGGTTGAAAACCCCCACCTGCGTCTCTTGTGCTCGTCCACTTCACCCTCTGAACGCTCCTTCCTTTAGGCGTTTCACTCCCTCCAACCCTCCACTCTTTTTTCTCTCTCTCGAATTAACGTCATGTTTAAATTCCTCTCTCTCGCTCTCGTCGCCCTCGCCGCACTCTCTACAGTCAACGGTTTCCCCATCGCCGCCCGTGCGACCCCCCCTCCGGGCTGGATTGCTGAAATCCTTGAGGTAACTCCGCCCGCCGGTCTATTCTTTTTGATATGTCCTCAAACTCTCCTCAGTCGTATGATGCCTACCACACCCGTTACCTTGCTGTGGGTTGCCGGGAGAAGCACAACACCCAGTTCTTCGATGATTGCTGCCATCCCATGAAGAAGGGCGAAACTCTCGAGAAGAACCGTAAGCCTTATTGTACCCCAGGAGCCAGTCCAGTCCCTTCCACCACTCCGATGACCTTGATTCAATCCCCCGCTCCTTCGCCCTCTCTCGCGCCCTCTCCTGTTCCAGGCGATGATGATGATTGCGATGACGATGGCGATGATGGTGACGACGATGGTGATGACGGTGACGACGACGACGACGACTGTGAAGAGCCTGTGCCTTCCCCCATTCCTTCTGATACTCCCGTCCCTACTCCCACTCCCTCTCCCTCTCCCCAGCCGACCCCCTCCCCCAACCCCCCCAAACCAACCACCACTTCCTCCACCACTCCCAACCCTTCCCCGACTACCCCCCCTGCAGGCAACCCATCTGAGACTCACACCGACGGACAGTAAGTACCGCCCTTCGTGATATGCTCATCATTTTCTCACCCCAATTTCAGCGTCACCTGGTACACTCAGAACGGTAACTATGGTGCCTGTGGCAACAAGCACTCTGACGACGACTTTATTGCTGCTCTCGACTACCGTGTCTATGGAAACCTCAGCGCCAAGTCCAAGTACTGCGGTCAGAAAATCAGGGTTTCCTGGCAGGGCAAATCCGTTGATGTCACCGTGGAGGACGCCTGCCCCACCTGCGACAACGCCTCCTCGGTCGACCTCTCCACAGCCGCCTTCAAGGCCCTCGCTCCACTTGATGTTGGAATGCTCACCGGTGGTAAGTACTCTCAATAATCACCCCACTTGCGTCCTCTAAAGATTGACCTCTGTCATCCAGTCACTTGGGTGCCGATCTAAGTGGTTTCGGCTCCACCCCCCCATATTTCCCCTCTTTTTTATATATCTGTTCTCTCGTCCCTGAGCATGCCAGCCGTGCTCTTCTGAGCCCCAGTTCTCAAATTAGACGGCAAAGCAAGTCTTCGATATTTGAGATGATATGCTTTACGCTTACGACCCTAGCGGTGACCTCTCAAATATCGGTGGTCCGTCTATTGATACTCTCTTGTTCTCCTCGCTACCAACTCTGCTCCTGATCATTTCATCGTCTTTGCTCACACATCTCACACGCTGTAGAGTTCTCGGTTAGCTCTCACTTGTAGACTGCTAGGTAGTCTGTACGTCGGTCGTGTAATCCAAATCGTGCCCTCATCCACTTCGTCCGCAGATCACTGTGTAGGTGTGACCATTGATCATGTGAGTGTGACATCCCCCTAATGATCGCGTCGCGGACACGCTCTCGTCCGATCTCCACCGCCTCTCCGGACCCGTCCGCCAACAGCCATGCCGACAGCATAGTGAGCGCATCCAACCCTCGGTTGTCGACGCGAATAGCTTATTTCGATATTCCGCCATCACAGCGAGCTCGAGAGACAGGCGAACATCGCCAAGAACAAGGCACTACTCGAGGAGTTGGAGCTGGGAGACGCCGTGAAGAATATCGGATTTTCGAAGAAATCACCACCCCCTCCCAAAGCGAAATCAAGAGCTAAACCCGTACAACCTGCGAAGCGGGCGAAACGTGAAGCTGTTGAAGACCCCGGCCCAAGAAGACAGAGCGCACGGTTAAAGAGGTCTGCCGATGACCCCAACGAAAGTCCAGAAAAGAAGAGGGCAAGATTGGTGTGTACCCACATGATCCCGTCGCTGCTGTTCTATATCTGACTTTCAGGACAACTCTAGCAAGGGGAGGAGGTAGGGCGACGAAAGGCTGAAGACGAACGTCTCCAAGCCGAGGAGCGCGAGAGGCAGGCAAGGAAACCACGTCACCAAGATCTTGAGCTTGACGCACTTCTCGGCATCGAGAATACTGAAGATAAGGACGAAAAGAAGGACCTCTGGCGGCTAAAAGACACCATGGTCAACGTGTGGCCAAAGCCTCAACCGTCGGCTAAGTACGAGTCCTTCAGTTACGAAGATACGAAGGAGGAGGAACGCGAGGTCACGGAGCTTAAGGAGAAGCTGACGAAGTTGAAGATCGTTGCAAGAGCCAAGGTCACGATGAACAGGGTTTACTGTGCACAATACCACCCAGAGAAATCCAAGGATTTAATATTTTTTGGAGGTAACGGTTCCCGTTCTGACCCGCACCTTCTCTCCACCAATCCCACCAATCCGTCGCGCAGATAAACATGGGCAGTTGGGGATCTGGGATCCCAGAGCACCCGCGGACGAAGTTGGAGATGGCGAGGAGGTCGATCCAGAAGTGCAGGAAGGCGGAAAATATTGGAGACTGCAGGTGCACTGGCCTGCCACTTCCCGGTCGTCTATCTCATGCATCCGCTTTGACCCCACAAATACCCACAGCGCAAGTCCAAATATCTCTTTTGACCGTTTCGGGCTTACCCAACACTTGTGCTACAGATCTATACAAGCTCTTATGACTGCACGATTCGGAGTCTTTCGATGGGTTCTGGAATCTCCAAACAGATCTTCTCCTCAGGGGACGTCCTCATCAATTCCATTGACTTTGAGCCCGAAGGCCGCGTCATATGGATTTCCGACGCCGCAGGAGGAGTCACACAGTTTGATATCCGAATGGACCAATCCAAGGCTACTTGGTACGGCCTTTCAGGGGAGAAGGTGGGGAGTGTCAGCGTAAACCCGACAAGACCCCATTTTCTGTTAACCGCATCCAACTCGCGGGCTTTGAGGTTAATTGATTTCTCACACATTCCAGGAATTCCAGGGGTTGTTGACTCGGCATTCGCAGGATATGGGACATACGAAAGCTAGTTAGACTCGCTGGAGATTCAAAGCCCTCCCCATCCGAAGTTCTCGAGTACGATAATGCGACAGTGGAAGAGTTTTGCAAAGGTGTGGATGGAGCTACGACGTTAAGGGCCGAGTGGGGGCATAAGAAGTCAGTTTCTTCTGCATACTGGGACCCTCGGGGAAGGTCTATCGTCAGCACGAGTTATGACGATACAATTAGATGTGAGCTTTCGCCCTGTGCCCTCCGAGCTATTGTGTTTATCAGGATGACAGTGTGGGATATAAACTCTTCAACGTTGGATAGTGATGGTAAATTCGCGTCCTCGCGACCATTCAAACAGATCTCACACGATTGTCAAACCGTGAGCACACCTAGAACCATAACATCCGCTCGACGATCCTAATACTCAGGCCACAGGGCAAATGGTTGACCATTCTCAAAGCGCAGTGGACGCAGAACCCAAACGTCTACCCACACTTCACGATAGGGAACATGAATCATTCCCTGAACATATTTTCTGCAAAGGGAGACTTGCTTGCAAAACTTTCGGATAGTTCAAAGTAGATTTCCCCCGTCATCCCTACGTTAGCCTCCAGACTCACCGAACCTGACAGGATTACTGCCGTCCAAGCCGTTACTTGTTCTCATCCCAGTGTTGTGGAGCACGTTGCCAGTGGAAATGCTTCTGGGAGATGCGTACTTTGGGCACCCCCGGAAGGTCTTGAACCACAAGATGACGATGGCGCTTCGTAAACGGGTGAAGGAGCGCGAGTGTTCCCCCGTTTAGAACGTACAGATATCTGTAACTTCATATACCTATTAGCCTATAGTATTATACACAGGGTTTACTGGATCTTAATCTACGCGTACATGTCGTCCCAGTCATCATCGTCTACAGGCGCTGGCGGCTGCCCTGGAGGGACGGTGTTCTCGTTTGGTGGTCCAGCCCGTGTTTGTATCTCATCTACAAGGTCCCACATGTCCTCATCCTCATCCTGACCGAAGGACGGTGGCGGTGGTTTTGTTGGAGGTTTCAGCGGGTTAGCGGGATTAGTCGGGTTGGTAGAGCCGGACGTGGGGCCAGCGGTGAAGGGGGTATCATCCCACATCTCCACCTCAAAATCGAACTCATCCCCAGCTCCTTGCGTTCCAGTGGATTTCGTTCCGGCACCGTCCATGTGAAAGTTGTCATCTGGGTCCGAAGCCCGCTCTGAAGCGGAGGATGGCGGTCGTGTGGGGAGATCAGAGGTTTGTCTGGCTGAATGTTCCACTTGACCATCTTCTCCGTCGGAGTCGATGTCAATGGATTCCTCAGGAGGCGCCTGGTGCCGCGATATTCCTCTGGCTTCGTCGTGCCATCCACCCAGAGCGACCTGTACATGAGAGTCGTGAGACCGAGGAGTCTGGATCGATAGGAAATGCAGAGCCTTACAAGCATCCTCCGACTGTGTGTCAATTTCTCTACTCTTTCGATCGTGTCATTGAACGTATGCCGCGGGTACATCTGGTGGGCCCAATATTGGTACATCCTGATGAGACGATTGAGGTCCGAAATCTGAGATTCCAAATGAGCCAAGGCACATTTGAAACAATCAGTTGAACTAACCCACCTCATGTCCCTTTCCCTTTGGTTGCCACCCCTTGGCGTCTTTAATGAGAGCTGGGATACCCTTGTCACTCAACAGTAGCCCCTCATCCAATTTCGGTATCGTGCGCTTGATGTTTTCGCCATCCCCGCCATCACCCTTCTTGTCCGACTGGGACTTGGCGGTCGAAGCACCATCTGGGGGACCCTCCTTGGTTCCATGGTCCGCTTCGTTCGAGGGCCCATCATCCGGGACCTTGCCACCCGACTGAGCATCCTTGCGAAGTTGTTCGTATGTGACGTTCGACAGCTGCCCGTTTTCGTCGTCATCATCGACGTCAAAGAGGGCTTCAATGTCATCCGGGGCCCTTGACGTCGACGGACCAGCACGACCGGTCCCCCCTTCATTGTCAGAATCCGACTGCAGGAAGAGAGGGTCCTCGGAAGTCACAGGTTTCGTCACGGGACGAGGAGCGGGTTCGGATTCGATGGGCTCATCCCAGAGGTCGTCGATTGTCGCCATTTGTAGATCGAGAGTGAGATCGAACGCGACCCAACGGACGCGACTTCGCGTTGTTATCAGTCACGTGCACCCTGTAAATCAATGTCTGGTGCATCCAATCGTTTCGCCCATCTGGCAGATCAGGAGCCCGTCGTCGAGGATGGGATCGAATATTGGGAATCGCAGCCAGCCAGCTTGGATGGCGTTTTAGGTGTGTACTTCCCTCAAAACTTCCCGGGACTTTTCGATTTCTAAGGCTCTCAAGGCGGATTTGGGACTGGCGTAGGTCAAATTTCTCCGATTCGCAGGGTCGGAGAGTTCACGCGCACAATGTGAAGTCTCTCCCACGAATCGATGCCTTAGGATCTCGTCAACTCCTCCTCCAACTGTTCCCGGAGTTATGCACAGTTCCATCACCACTTAAACCAGCTACCGTCCGAGAAAGATTCGTCAGATCCCGCGCTTTAGATGTCGGTGCAGGTATCGGTCGCGTTACTAGGGACGTCCTTCTCCACCTCTTCCAGGATGTCGTGCTTGTGGAGCCCGTCGACAAGTACATCCAAGAGGCATGGTCTCGTGCTCAATTCCAAGAGAACCCAAAGCTGGACCAAGACTCGATCGATGCGGAGGATGAAAGCTTGGAGGAAATCGACTTCCGTGTCCCCTGGAAGGGTGTGCGGGAAAAGAAGACGAGCGTCACTGTCATTCAGTCGACGCACCAATCGCTGGACCCCTCGAGCCCGCTCTCGTCGACGAAATTCGTTGGGCGGGTTGGGTATAAACCGAGTCCCAATGAACTTGAGGATATCAACTCAAAGTTCGACGTGATGTGGTGTCAGTGGAGTTTGGGACACCTCTCCAACTCTGATCTCGTTCTATTTCTTGCGCGAGCCAAACGAGCACTACGAGGTCCAGAAAGCGTTATCATCGTCAAGGAAAACGTGTGCGCGGAGATGGGGGGATCCGCAGGTGTAGTTTTTGATGATCAAGACTCGAGCCTCACACGGTGTGTGGATAATAGAATTCTTGTGATAGGGCTGGGTTTGACGCAATCGAAAGCTCCGATCGGATGTTCAAAGAACTGTTCACGGAGGCAGGTCTGTCGCTATATCTCGAGAAGACGCAGGAGGGCTTCCCTGAAGGGTTGTTCGAGGTGAAAATGTAAGCACGATACATAATAATTACAGTCCACGTGTCACTGAAGCGAAATGTCCAGGTGGGTTCTGAAATCTGCCTAGTGTCCTCCGACCCAACAGCTCTGGGTGTCGTGCAGAGAATCATACAGGGAGCAATCTCAATCCATTACCAGGAATCGGATTGATTACATGAATGCACTCGGACCCACGGGGTTCTCGTCCTCGTGGCGTTTATTCCCAACACTCGTAAAGTATTGTTGCTCCGCTTCTTCAGCCAAACGAACTGTGCTCCAGAAATTCAAGTGGTCATACGCTTCCTCGAAGTACTTGGTCCTGGCAGCGAGAAGCCCAGGGTCCGGAGGTACCACGATGCGGTACGCCCAGGACGGGAAAAGTACCATGAACGCGAGACAAATGTATCCTGTGAAAAGGGCTTGAAGAATCCAGAACGCTTGAGAGTTGAATGTGTTGCCGAGAATGCCGAGGGTCGTGATAAAGCCGGCTGTGATGCGGGGGTTAGTCCTCCTATACATCAATTAAAAGCGCCTTATAGTTACTGCAGGGAAAGGTTAGCGGCCAGGCGCCAGCAGGATTGTACATGATGTGTTTTGTGGAAGTGAGACTAGGTTCGGTTAGCTATGTGTCCAGCCTCGATGTCGTGAATTCACTTACATCCAAGGGAGCATGGCGAATACCCAACAATACAGCGCCAGGCCTACGAGGCACAAAGCCATCGGGATGCTGGAATAGTATATAATATCTGCCGCCTCTTGGGGTAGAGGCGTGTGCAGAGGTAATCTGACCTCTATCGTCAGTTCGGTACCCCATCGATGCTGAGGTTTCTGCTCACATCTTCCTCCCATAAGAACCGAGTTGCAATATGGCCAGGGCGGTAAACCCTAGTAGATGATAAAGCCTTACAGGAATTGTAGCACGTAATTGGAGTTACCTGGCGGGCCAACGGAAACGAAGGTAGAATTCGCAGCGGCACCTCTACGCGCTAAAATGAGCGAGCTTAAAAATAGATACGAATGTAATTCACGTACCGATGGAAACCGTACCGAATAGCCCGATAAAAATGGACGGTTATGAACTACGCAGTTGTCAGTAAGGAGCTGCAACGGGAAAAGGACTCAAGGCGCACGATAAAGGAAATAGCCATCCCAAACCCTTGAAACAAGTATCCCAAGATCCAGATCGAAAACGCGCTCGAGTCGGCAGGATCGATAATTCTCAGTGTATTGAAGGCTACAGTCCCTACAAGCATCTAAAGCGAACTCAGCTCTGTGATGGGTGAAGCTCTTCCAGAATTGTACGTACCAGGGGAAAGACGAGGAACGCTCCGGTCATGGCAAAGGAGCGAAGTTGAAACGACTTTCCCCAACCAAACCAAACAAATGTCATAGAACCGGAAACGATGACAGCGAGCGCGAGGTACGACCTAAAGGGTGTTCAGCGTGCCAACGTTCCGGGATGGGCTGTCAGGGAATTACCAGAACAGTCCTTGGAAGGAGCCCATTCGTGTTGCACCAAGCTCCTCAGCGTACATCATCACGCCGATGCAGATCGTCCCATAGTCGAGTACAATAAGTGGAGCGAACAGAGGCGTCGTCGGGTCAATCAAATGGTTTCGAATGATATCCTTCCTCATGTGTGCTGACCAGTGGGTGAATCAACGATATCTTGAGCATTTGGTGGTGAACAACCAGGAGGGAACGCACACAGTATGTTGATGGTCAACAGTATCAGATTGACGGAGAATACGGTGACGTTTATAAAGAAAAGGACGAGTCTGTGTGATACGGCGATACAAGATAAAGGGCGCTGGCAGGAGAACGTTCGGCACAATGGACGTACTCGATGATCGTGAGCCAATGAGGATGCCAATGCAAGCCGTGCAGAGAGACGTAGGCAGCTCCAGTCCCAATACCGGCCGCAAAGTTCTGCCACTTTCCAGCGTGAACCGCCTTTCTATAGATGTTGTGAGCCTTTCGGCGTACGGCGCCGGATTTCTCGTGGGGAAGGTGGACGGGGGGAAGATTGTGGAGGAAGTGTATCCCATCGAAGGGATACAGCTTGACCGCGTTCGCCGGGTTCATGGTTGAAGAGATGCAAGAGGGAGGTGGTCAACGAGCCTTGAGGCCGGTCACCCTGTGGCTAAATCCATCATCGTGGTCACGGTGAGGTCGATCCGCGACTGGCACGTCATTGTCCCACCAGTACCACGTTCAGAATGGGCTCGTTGCAGAAGGTCGTGGTCATTGGAGGCAACGGCTTCGTCGGTATGTTCGCAAAGTTTTTGCAGTAGCGACCTCTCACATAAAACACCCTAGGCTCCGCCGTCTGCAAGGCCATCCTCGCAAAGGGGATAAAGGTCACGAGCGTTAGGTGGGTTGCCAAAGCCGGGCGGGTTGGGTTCCCTCTCACTTTGACCTTACAGCTCGAGTGGGAGACCGTTCACCACGCCAAAAGGGTACTCGCCAGCTTGGACTTCCAACGTGTGACTAGGTTTCTTTATGTTTCACTCCGCAGTCGTTGAAAAAAATCGCACACTACCCCCAGGTTGATTGGCAGAAGGGAGACGCGCTTGATCCCGACTCCTACGCGCACCACTTGTCGGACGCGACAGCTGTCGTCCACACACTCGGCACCCTGATTGAAGGATCGAAGTACAAGGAAGCCCTAAAGGAAGGCAACCTACCAGGCTTGATCTCCTCCCTCACAAACGCGTTGGGATCCTCGAATCCGCTGGGTGCGGCGGATCCGAAGACGTCATATGCCACGCTCAATCGGGATTCTGCGTTACGAACGTGCGAGACGTACATTTCAACCAAGCCGTCTGTTTCATTAACCAAACCTCGAGCCTTTGTGCACGTCTCAGCAGAAGATGTTTTCCGGCCCTGGGTACCCACAAACTACATCAAGATGAAGCGGGAAGCAGAACTCGGAATCAACAAGCTGGCGTCTGGCCACCCGGACTTGAGGGCTGTACACATCAGACCGAGTTAGTACGAAGCCGGGCCGAGCGTTCGGCGACCTGCTCATGTTTTATGGAATAGGTCTGATCTACCACCCACACTACCGGCCGCTGACGTCCCCACTGGCGGCTGCCCTGGATGTTTCGTCCGTATTTCACTCCAAGATACCTGAGGGGATTCCCACACCGTCGGGGCTTCTCCGAGCCCTTGCCTCCATAAGCCGGTCTCCATCGTCTGCGCTCCCGCCAGCTTTCGATGCAGTAGCAAACGCGTTGACGGTCCCGCCGATTCATGTAGACCACGTTGGTGAAGCGATTGCAGCTGCGGTTGATGTCGATAGAGAGGATATCAGGGGTGTATATGGGGTGCGAGAGATGAGAGAGTTGATGGGTTGGCGCAGTATTTCGCCAGCTTACGCACACTGAGAACTTGTGAGACGGAACGGATTTATTCAGTAAAGTCAGATGATTTTTCGGCAAAGCATCACGGTGGCAATCATCGCGGGATGTCCAACTCTGTTCCCCAATCCCCATTACAATATTCCCGGTATATATTAGCTCTGGTGGCCTGACTTTGCAGTCCCCTCTCCCCTCTCCCCCTTCCCCTCGCCCATGCTGATATCTCCTCTCCAATGGTCACCCAAGCACCGCCGTCCCCCGGTGTTTAGAGTCGGCAGGTCGATCCCCTCAACCCCTCCCTCGCGTAGTCTGTTCCTCAACGCTGCGAGGGCTAAGGATGAGTCTGGAAGGTCCGGGAGGGACGGGGAAGTGTTGAGGATGGTCATGTTTGGGAAACCCGGGGCTGGCAAAGGCACCCTGTCCGCTAGACTCGTCAAGAAGTACGACATTGTGTCTTTGTCGACCGGCGACATCCTCCGGCAGAATATCCTCGAGAGGTAGGAGATCCTTCACCCGAGGGTGCTTTCACTCAACTTACGCGTACCCTTGCAGGACCGACGTCGGAGTAATGGCCGAGGAACTCGTGAAGCGGGGGGAGTTGGTTTCCGACGACATGATGCTTAAGATCCTCACGAATAAGCTAGACACTCTACATAATCAGGTATGTCTCTCCCCGACCTCACCACCGCCTGGCAAGCTCAGCGAAGTATCTCAGCCGTGGATTCTCGATGGATTCCCAAGGACTCTGGGGCAAGGAAGGATGTTGAACGAGCACTTGCAGTACGTACCCGAGAACCTCTCTCGCTGCGTATACATCTGACCCGGACTCAGGTCCAAGTCAATCCCACTCACTTTGATTGTCAATCTGGACGTGCCGGACGAAGTCATCCTCGCTCGCATTTCCGACAGATACGTCCATCTTCCATCGGGGAGGGTGTATAATGCGTCGTACAACAAACCAAAGGTCTCTGGGTTCGATGATATCACCGGCGAGCCTTTAACCAAGCGCCCTGACGACAATCCCGTGAGTCTTGTGACACCACCACGCCCACGACCACTTAGCGATAATACCCCGCAGGAAACCTTCGCTCTTAGACTAAATAAGTTTTATGAGGCTACTTCTCCTCTTCTCGACTACTATGGGCGTCAACCATCGACGGGCACGAAGCTCATCACCCTCAAAGGATCAACCTCGGACGATATTTGGCCCCAGTTGGATGCCGTCATCCGTCAGGCGTTCCCCAGCCTCCACGAGAGAACCGAACCCAAGAAGAGGCATAGCCTGGCTGATGCTATGATCAGTGGCGAGGGGAGACAGAAACGAATCGACCCCACCCTCCCTGTGTTGTAGGCAGACCAGGCCGTATCTCGAAACGCCGCGAGATGTTTAAAGCACTGAAGTAATTACCTGTTGTGTGTGGTATCGTTGTACCTATAGACTGTAAAATGGAATTATTACCCCAATCCGTATTGCCAACCTGGCGAGGCCGGTCGCGTGACGGAGAACTGCCGACTCATTCCCAAGCAATGTCCTTATCTGTGTGCCCGCTACCTGTTGCTCTCCCACAACTACTTGATCTCGGCTGGAGATAGGAATGTGAAAGCTTCTCACGTCCGAAAGCCTGGCCCTCGCAGACCAACTGTAATGTATTGCAAGGTGCCTTCTATATGATGTGCTAAGTATATACCTCGCTGTCTCTCGGAAACACACCACTATGTCTGCCTCTACTACCGAACAGCCTGCGCCTCTGAGGATCTCCAGGTTCCAGCTTCTCTCCCGGAAAGCTGCTGTCGTCAGGAGAAAGGTCACAACAAGACATGGATGGGTTGGAGACTACGACTACGCTTGGCTATGCATACCATCTATCCCATTTTTCCGCAAACTCCACGCCTCTCCGCCGTTCTATGGCCTGGAATCCGAAATCCCACTCTTGGTCGCGATTATTTGTGGTCTGCAACACGCTCTGGCCATGCTCGCTGGGTTGATCGCCCCCCCTATCGTCTTTGCAAGTTCCCTAAGTTTGGACTCCGAGACCTCCGCATACATGATCTCGGCTTCGCTGATAGCGTCTGGTTAGGACGCGTCTCTCCGTGTTACACTCGTGTTCTAACGTTATGTGACTAGGTGTATTCAGCCTTGTGCAAATTTCGAGGGTTAGGATATGGCGGAATTACTACTTGGGGACTGGGATGCTAACGGTCGTGGGTACAAGTTTTGCGACCCTCAGCACCGCCAACGGAGTAAACGCAGTTTCATATCCCGTTGAGCCACGTATGCTGAAGCCTCCAAAGATCTTCAACGTCCTGTACTCCAATGGCACATGCCCCTCAACAATAGGAGAGGATGGTGCGGTCACACGACTCCCCTGTCCCGATGCCTATGGATACCTCATTGGTACGATTCTTGTCTTTTTTCAGAGCAAGGTTCTGACTACCCAACAGGAACGTCCCTCATATGTGCTTTCTTCGAGATTTTCATGTCTTTTGTGCCTCCCAAGGTCCTCAAGCGATTATTTCCGCCAATGGTGACCGGAACCGTCGTCCTGGTAATTGGTGCTTCTCTCGTTGGTCAGTCGGGCATTCCAAATTGGGGAGGAGGGTCAAACGGTTGCCAGACTCGCCCAGGGACCGGTTTCTTCCAACTTTGTCCAAATATCGCCGCGCCGAAACCCAAACTGTATTTCTGCTTCCAAATCCAACCCGATTGGACGCTCACAGCCCCTGTAGGTGGGGATCTCCCGAGTTCATCGGTCTCGGATTCGTCTCCTTTGTTTCGATTATCTTGACCGAAATCTTTGGATCTCCGTTCCTCAAGAATATTAGTATCACCGTAGGTTTGGTCGTGGGATGTATCGTCGCAGGTGCAACCGGTTACATCGACGATAGCAGCATCAAGGCTGCCCCGGCCATCACTTTCCTTTGGTAAGGTCTTCGATGAGGAGTTCTGAACTCGTGCCGACAAAGCCAGCACGCAGGGTTCACACCTTCAGGATCCGAGTTTATGCTCCAGCAATTCTCCCAATGTTGGCTGTTTACGGTAGGGATTTCACATCTAGACAAATCGCCTCTCTTCTGAACGCGGGGCAATAGTATCTGTGGCCATGGAGGCTATCGGCGACATCACTGCATCGGCGGAAGTGTCTCAGCTCCCTGTCCATGGTGAAGAATTCGACAGCAGGGTCCGAGGCGGCCTTCTCGTGAGTACCCCGGTCCGATTCGCTGATGCTCTCACCGATGACGTTATTCAGTCCGATGGTTTGGGCGGCTTCTTCTCGGCGCTTTTCACGGTTACTCCATTGTCCGTGTTCGCCCAGGCGAGTTCTCGCTTGAAAAGTTTGTCCGAGTGCCGTCTGACCAAGAAACTAGAACAACGGTGTTATTTCCATCACTAGATGCGCTAACCGTGCAGCCGGAAGGTGGTGCTGTTCCTTCCTCATCCTCTTCGGAATTCTAGGAAAGCTCTCTGGTGTCTTCCTCGCAAGCACGTTCAGGTTTTCTCTCATCTGTGCTCCAAGGCTGATCGAGATCATGCAGTCCCCAATTCTGTCCTCGGTGGGGTTACTACGTTCCTCTTCGCGAGCGTGGCAACATCGGGTGTCAGGGTGTTGGCGTACGCCAAATTTACTCGCAGGGACCGATTCATCATCGCCGCTGCGTTGTGTTTTGGATTTGGCAATCTACTCGTGCCCGAGATCTTTACCCACTTGTTCGACGGCGTCAATGACCCCTCATCAGGGCTCAAGGGACTCTTGGATGCCATTCAAATCGTATTAACAACTCCACGTGAGTGCAGATCCCTTTCGTTCGCCCCTCCTTGCGCCAAGAGTTGACCCACCGTTGTTTATAGTCTTGCTCGCGGGCTTAGTTGCAATGACGCTGAACCTGATTTTACCTCAAGAGGAGGAACCCGTCGAGGAACACTACGATGTCGAGCATGTTCTGGATAATGCCGAGACAGGTTCAATACACAAGAGAGAGAGGTCGGATGCTTGATCTTTTACGTCTACGTGCCCGCTAGCTGTTGCCCCGGCTGTTTCCCTTGGGTTATGTAAATCGCGCGGCCTAAGGGCATAATAATGAATACACACGAGGATTTACCCCAGCCAACATTGGAGGCTTGACGGGGTCATCTCCGCCGTGCCGGTATATCATCGAACAGGCGACAACGACGGTAATGGTCAGCGACGGCTGTCTGGATCTCCCCTCGGAGAGCGGATTTGACGATGAGTTCCCCGCATACATAGCAGAAGTGGCTGCGGGTGATGGGCGTGAGGTACTGTATCCGGGTGGGATGGAGCCACTCACGCATTACATCCAGGCGCCATACACTGAAAGGACTAGCGTCAGCACCACTGAAAGAAAACTCGGTATTGATCTCCTCACCGTCATGTGGTGACATCCAGATTCTTTTAGAATCGGTGTACTACAACCTACGAATGTGGTTAGCAAGCGAACTGAGTGGCGGGACGAGGCGGCTCACCTGGACAATGTTTCCACCCTTTCTCCTTCATCAGGTGGTGGAATTCTGATGAACCATCGCAAGAATGTGGTGGACCACCGAAATCGATCGCCATCTGACATGATTTGCACCAGGCGTAGTTGCACTTCGGGAGGGGGCAGGCCAGAATTCGGGATTCTTGGTACTCGGACCTATCAACGAACGCCGATCTCTTGCATCTAACGAGGGTGGTGGTTAGTGCGCGCGAAGAGATCTCGGAGTCAGCAACGTCGTACTTTCTGCAGTGAAGAAGGGTCGAGATACAGGATAGTTGCAGTTCCTCAAAGATCTCGAAATAGCGTTGGGAGACTCCGATATCAACAATGAGGGAACTAGTGATAGCTTTCGAGCGGATGTAGTTTTAACTCGGCGTCGACGGCAGGGTAGACACGACTTACTTCCAGGCTGTTTTCCAGTGCCATCCGCGATACAACTCGGACACATGATCGGGAACCGGTGTTCTTCCAACTTCGAGACCGCGTAAGTTTTGAGGCAGTCCCTACAGAATCCGTGATCACAGTCTGGCACGCGAGCGACAAAATCCTCAGGATACTCGTCCGTGCACACCGCGCACGTAAACATTAGAGGTTGAACGGTCGCGAGCGCCGCTCGCTGATTCCGTAAATAGGAATCCTCGTCATCGAACTCTTTTTGTAGTTCCTTCAGAACCAAGAGATCGTGGTCGAGTACGAGGGGAGGAGACGAATCTCGCGGTGGTGATATAGAGCGACTCCTTGGCGGAGGAGGCGCGTCGTCTGGATGTTCGTGTTTGGGTGGTGGTAGTGGCGGCCACTCGGTCTCCGATTGTAGTTCACCGCTGTAGTATATAAGTGGAGCTGGGGCACCTAGATACCGACCAATAAGGACGGGTAGGAGGCGTTCGGATGGCACTGAACGCACTTGTACGGTAGTCCATGGGAATTGAGAAACTGCTGTCGCTCTTTTTCTTACGATTCTTTTTCCTAGTAGATACGGGTATCCACTCCGGCTCAGAGTACTTTCTTGATGATTTGGATGAACTCGATGGTCTATATGAATACCGACGTTCCTCCTCCGCCTTCAATTTGAGCTCTGCAGCCTTTAGGTCGCTTTGTAACGAAGTGTTTTGGTATTTGAGGTCGGCAACCTCTGCTTGCAGGGCCAGGATGGAAAGACTTGACTCTATCATAGCTCGCTCGGCTTCGTTGGGGTTGGAATCAAACCGAGTTGCTTTCGCGACGAACAAGAGACCCGAGAAGTTGGCTAGGAGTTGTGTCTGCCATTGCAGACTATGGTCGGATAGAATGCTTTCGTCGATGGCTAGAAGGTGATCGAGATAGCGGGCCGTCGCGTCTAAGGAAGTGGTGAAGGTAAATCCTGGGCCGTCTGGATGATCTGGACGTGGGTGGGAGTCGAAGAGCATAAACACGTCCGCATCGTCAGGAATCGATATCTTGACACAGGTCACTATTTCTGGTGGACGTGTGATGACCATCGCAGCGGATTTGTCTCCACTCGTCACGAGGCGCCTGCGGACATTTGGGATCGATGAGAGTGTATCCACGCTGCGGACAAAGTGCGAGCTCACGAGAGGGCGGACCTGAACCTCTTGAAGCTCGGGAGTCCAAACTCGGAAGACTTGTGCTTCAGTGATCCAGAAAAGAGAGGAACTTTGTAGATATCCTCGACCTCGAGGTGAGAGGCACTTGTCCACTGAGCGCAAATCGACGTAATTTGCTGGGAGGGGAAGGTCAACGGAAGGGAAATCACGAACACGATCTGGGACCTCACACCTGAGCCGTTCTAGCTTTCATCACAAATTTGAGGAGATCCTTCCCCTTCGGACCATCCTGCTCAGCTGCAAGAATGATACGCGTGCAGTTCAACGCTGCAAGCCCACAAGCTGAGACACCGCCGACCTGGTACTGGCTGGTGCCGACGTGGGAGATCACAGTTCGTTCAACGCCTGAGAGGATCCGAAGGATTGTCGCATCTGCGCTGGAGTCCTCGACGCTGTCCTTAGTTCCATTAACCGCCGGCGCAGCCTGGGTTTCTGTACCATCAGCCATTGGTTTCGAGTGATGCGGATTTGCCCTCTGGTGGTGCTGTGAGTACGACTACGGGAGTGAAGCCGAGGCACGCCTTCCAGCTTTAGGGAACCTTGCTCTGTCCTTCACTTAATCCGAATTACCCAATTGGCTATCGAGAAAGTGTGGCTGGGTCTCTGGACGCGCGGCCGATGGTGATATCGTGGCGGGACCCGTTGTATCTGGAAATCGAAAAAGGAAGGTGTGGCTGGCTAAGAAACATAGGAGGTGCAGTGCGCCTTATCGCTTTACTGCCTCTCCTCTCTCTACGCCATGGCAGGTTTGAATCCTCCTCCGTTATTCTCTCCTGCGAACGCAGGGGGAAATGCTGCAGATAGTGGAAGTGTAACCGTAATACATGGTGAGATCCCTCGCCCAGCGATGGACCCAGAAGTCGCCCCTCACCATATTCATCTCTTCGTAGGACCCCATCCGGACACAACGAATGCCCAAAATCTGGTTCTCTCCGTCCACGAGCCTAACAGATTGGTATGTCCACAGCTTTCCCTCTCCGATTCTAACTGGGTCTCTGATTATTTTATCCAAAGGCGCAGGATATCGTGCTGAACGCAAATCCAGATCCCGGCCCTGCACGTGCATCAGACACGACTGATACCACGGCAGAAGGCAAACAAGCCCAAACTGTATGGACCCTCAAGCTCTCTCACCCTACCCCTACCTCATGTCGTTCTAACCACACGTCAACAGGATCCTCAGCCCGAACCGAACACAACAGACGCAGTGCAAGGCGATGCCCAGCCTCACGGCACCAACAAGGTATTTCTGCCAAAGATGGATCGTGAGGGTTGATTTCGTTGACCTCGCCCGTTAGGACGGCGCCCTCCCCGAAACCAAAGACCCGGCTGGTAGCGGTGCAGAAGCTACTACCGACCGTGTGCCATTGAACGACCCAAACGATTTGATGCACTCCATCAAGGGGGTGTATCGTATCCTGGATTTGATCAGTGAGACAGGCAGCGGCGGCCTAGGTGCGTCTCATACATACCTCGGGTATCATTTATAATCCTCCTAACTACGTACAACAGTGGAGAAGGTCATCATTGACCAAGATTCATTGAAGCGCTTCGTCAACGAGGTCTCTCCCGGAGCCTATGTCTCGTTGACAAAGATCGATTTTCGGGCACTTGATAACGCAAGCATCAAACCGGTTGGGGTGTATGGTAGCAGGGAAAGAATCGTGGACCTACTCTTGGAAGTGGGGTCCATTGAACCGCACCTGTTCGTGATTCCTGTCACTCAAAATACGGTTTCGGTGTGTTGCTCACGACCCCGTAGCGCGAACGCACTTCTTTCAAGCAGGGGTGGTTCTGTAGCGCCACACCTTCGATCTGGTATATATTTCATTCAACCCCCATCCCCTCCGCATGACGATCCCCGGGTCTTTGTCGTCTACTGGCCCGAAGAAACTACCTGGAACGATGACGCGGTATCATCTGTGAAACGGAATAGGGTGACATTCATGAGGTGCCATGGAGAACCTCCACACCAAAGACGCTCGCTAACAAAACTCAAACAGGTATCTGACGAAGATAGTTGATCAACTCTATTGCCTTATCTCCCCCGATCATGCTTCTTCGTTAGTGTGGGCGGGAGATGTCCAGGAAGAGTTGGAGATTGATGAAGAGGACCTTGACCAAGCGGATCGTTTGTTCACCTTTGAGGTGACGAAAACGAACGAACAGGAGGAGAACGTCGTTTCACGGCCAGGCATTGCTGTGAGACCATTTTCGTCTATGTTGGCTGACGCTAAAGACAAAGCAGGTTGATCTATCAATGTTGTTCCCCGAGCCTAGCGCTGCAGAGGGACACCCAACAAACTCGCCGGTGTTCCTCTCTGGAGAAAAAAAGCAGGCGGTCCGTACCTCGACACCCATCCCCCCAGTGAAGAACGTAGAGTGGGTTAAGAGGGACTGTAGTGCCGTTCGGCTTCGTGACTATCTGTACGTCACTTTTGCCTGTGTGACGACGTGTCGCTCATACTGCAAAGGTCCAAATATTCAATTGACCTCAGCAATGACCTCGATGATGCCGCGGTATTTGTCTTGATTGAGCACGGGCTGGGCAATAGGTTCCCTGCCCCCTGCATTTCTTGGAGATCATGCAATGCCAAGAGCAAGGAGACTATGCAAAAATCCATTTATGAGGGGAAGCGGCAGGTAGACGAGCAGCTCAAGAATGGCCAATCCCTACTTGAGGATACCTTGACAAGGGAAATAATGAGGAGAATCTTGGACGCGTGTCCGTACGTCACACTTTCTGGCTTTTATTGGTGGGACCAGGATTCTAATAATTGTATAGTTCACTTGACTTGAAGGAAATTTTCCCTGAGGTTAAAGACATGGGCGCCCAGAATGTTGATGTTGATTCAGGTACAGCGCTCTCACTCCTATGTTTCTAAGTCTGACAATTAGCATCAGACTCCACCAGCCCTTCGAACCCCCTTTCATTCTTCCCAGACATCCAGAAACAGCTTGATATTGCCTGCAAGGAAGTTCTTGGCAAAGTGGCAAATCCTAGCTTCCAGTATTCGAAGGAACGAGTTTTCATTGCTGAGGCCTTCTTCAAAGAGAACCGCCATCTTTCTGAGAATGACCGGGGAGAGCTCATCACCCTCATCAAGGATGTGGGTAATTCAAGGATTCTCAGGAATCGGCTCAATGAAAGAGGCCAATCATCATGGTTTTCTCTTTCTACACTCAAGTCCCTCTTTGTCTCAAGAGAACAGACTTCAAGGATTGTTGATGATGCCTCCCATTGGAGTAGGGATACAAAGGACTTGGATTTCCTTGCTGCTTTGCCAGAAAAGGTGTTCAGGGAACCTCTGCTTGAACAGTTTGCTCAGGAGGCCATGAATGATGCATATGTGCACTTTCGGGAGTTTATGAGACAGCGCCTCCCAAGGCTCTACTCCCGCGCCCACGAGATCAAGCAACATGCAATGTACCGTCAGGTTGAACTGGGGGAGAAGAAGCAAGACCAAGAGAGGAGGGCATCTATGACAAGTGACTGGGTCAATGAGATCAGGGCTGCCCAAACTCAAGTAAGCCCAGGGTAAGTTTTATCTTATCTGTGGATATACCTGAGCTCATTTGAAATTTTTCTAAATGTGTACTTCAGTTCCCAGGCCATGGTGTTCATCCACAGTATTGAGGAGATCAAGCGGGCATGGATGACTTCTAGTATGTTCTCAAATCCCTTGACTCCAATCACACATACCTGACTCTTAACAGCATTCAAGCTTGTTGCTGAAGTCACAGAACATACACATGCACTCCTTGAATACAAAATCCACAATCTATCCTTAACATCTGATAGTCGGCAGAACCTACAGCTGAACCCACGCTCCATCCCATCTGTTCACGTTCAACCAAGGCACTCTTATCAATTCCGCTTGCATGCTGATCATACCATCCTGTGGGTTAAGTTCATCTGTTTCATAATCCATCTAACCTGTTCCAGGCACCTTCAACTTCTTGAGAATGATAAGCTTCTCCTCATTGTGGATGACCATGGTGGCAGTATCCTGGTTTACCTTGATTCACAACAAGGCATGAATGCTGCAGTTCAACGGCCACCACGAAAACACCTGCATCGAAGTAAAATTGGGGACACTTGTATATTCACCTTTGATGAAGTGAGGCGGACCCTTGCTGTCTGTGAAACCACCAAGGTAGAACCTTCCTACCAAATAGCTTTGATAATTATTAACCCCCACCACCTCTAGCTTCAGCTCCATATCTTCATCTTTGATGAACAATACAACCAACTCCAAAGTTCAGCAAGTGGAATTGACTTGGTTGCTTGGTACTCCCCTGGGGTGTTAATCACTGCTGTGTGCTTTGTTCATGGGAGTGAAGAACTTCTTCTCATTGGGACTGATATGGTGGCAAGGGTGTATTCACTATTGACCCAACAGTTCAGGTATGGTTTTTTTAATTGTAGTGTACTCAACCTGGTCTAACTGTGTTTATAGGCCAGCTACTGTGGTATTGGACCAATCCCCAGCCAGTGTACACTCAACACCTGATGGGGCTTGCCTATTACTCTCCTTTATGGTTGGACCTAAACTTGTCCTCAAAGCATATCACTGGGCAACATTTGGATCCACTGATGGCATAGCTATTGTCTGTCCAGATACCTTCACTGAGCCCCTGGTTGTGACTGCAATGGTCAACAGAGAAAGTGTCCATATGATGTCCATCAACACCAGTGACAAGGCCTGCACTTCATTGGCTCTGGATATCACCAAGAAGATCACAGACTTTACCTTTAGAGAACATGGTGAAGTTGGACCATCAAAGGGGAAATCAGCACAGACCCTTCATAATTCTCTCATTGACTGTCATGAAGATGTATGGACACGATTCCCTGTTCTTGCAGCTGTACAGTGTCAAACTATCCTCTCCACCCATGGACGTTGCCCCCCTAAGCTTGGATTTGTTGTGGATGGAGAGGAGCATCACCCACATGTTACTCCTCATTTCCTGGAGATGAAACAGAGGTTCCACCAGAAGACACACAAACCACTCAGCAGTGATCTCAAGAGTATGGAGGTGATAGCCCAGAGCTTTGATCAGTTCCTACATTCTCCAGACTGGGATAAGTCTGTCTTCTGTGTGGGGGAGTGGCTAGTCAACATTATCTGTCTGGTATGTAATTCAACATGTCATGCATCTGTGGAACTCTACTGATGAATATTCTCAGATTCCAATCCACATTGCTGTCACACGTGATAATGTATTCCTGCCATTGAAGGATGGTGTTTCATCAGCAGAGCATGAACACTCATTGCTTGGTGCAGAAGTCAGCCAGATTGTTGATGCTATTTCTTTGGGATGGTATGAATCAATCTTCCAGTCATATATGTCCCAGAAGGTTAGGAATTCCTCCTGGCTACCCTATTTCATTGCTCAAATTTATCCCTAGCCTGTGAAAGTTGTTTCATCTGTAAGGTACCATATTTTGTGAAAGGTCATAACTCATTTCTTGGAAAGATGGGAGAACAATCTGTTGGCAAAAGTTTTGCCTTAAACCACCTTGTGGATACTTCATTTGCTGGAAGTGCAATGAGGACAACTGGTGAATATCTCTCTAGTTTATTTAGCATCTGGCCCTGACCTCCATTGTAGAGGGGGTTTGGTTATCAGTGACTCCAACCAAAGACTATCTTGTTGTAGCCCTGGATTTTGAAGGTTTGGGTATTATCAGCTGCTGGATAAATCCCAGGCTAATACATGCTCTCATCAGGCATTCATAGCATTGAGCGCTCAGCACAGGAAGACACACTTTTGGTTTTATTCAACACTGCAATCTCCAACATGGTAGGCAGATCAACTTATTTATTATTTTCTAGACAAGGAAACTGATCATATATTTCAGATCCTTTTCAGGAATAACTTTGCCTTATCTCGTGATATTGCTGGATTGTTCCAGTCATTCCAAGCTTCATCTACAGTGCTAGACCCTGCTGCAAATCCCACCCTGTTTCAGTCACTATTGATGATAATCATCAAGGTAATCTCAAGCCAAGTATCAGTAGCTTTGCACTAATACCAAGTCTCCTAGGATGTTGTGGATGCTGACAAGAAGGATATTGTTCGAGAGTAAGATGATTGTAATGTATATTGCAGACCCCTGACATTATTGAAAGGTTCTCACTGAAGTTCCAAAAAATTGTGCAAGATGAGCAAGATGCAAATTTCATCACAAAGCTCCACCGTGGCAAACTTGCAATCATCCCATGGCCAGTAATTGGCTCAAAGCAATTTTACACACTTTTCCCAACTATCCAGAAACGCTTGGACCAACAGGAAGTGACCCACAAGACTGCAGGGGAATTTTTGCAAACCTTGAAAACACTCATGGCAAAGTTGAAGGTTGGTTCTTGTCTTTCCAAGTCATCAGATTAGTTTATATTATCCTATAGGCAAATGACTGGGGAGCACTGTCACGTGTGTCATCTAAAGTTAAGGGAATGCCAGGATACTGATCAGCCTTTCTCTGTTCTATAGAAAACCTTGTTGCACATCGTGCTCTTCAACTCCTGGATATGCTCCCACAGGCTGTCTCACTTGGCATGAGTGATGCTGATGAGCCACTGAAGGTTATCCTTACTACTCTATTTACAGGATATATGCTGACCAATAGCTAAGGACCTTGACACCAATGAACCAATTGATGCTCCAGATACAGGAATGCGCTTTTATCTCTCTGAGCACAGTGGTACCAACACTGTGTTTAGAGAAGCTGTTCTTTCTATCTTGTGTGAGGGCTGGAGTGGGTTCTCCAGCAGGTTTAATACCCCCGAGGGTGACTGGGTTGCTGGGCTCTCTGGTTATCTTGAGGGAATTACAGAGATGAGGGCTGCTCATGTCCAGAAATGGATATCACAGAACTTGGATAGGTTCAAGGCCAGTCATGCAAGCCTAGAGACACTTAGGAGAGCCTGTGATACAGCTCTTGCTGAACTCAAGGAGAATGTTCACCTCTGCAAGGCACAGTGTTCATCTTGTCACCTACTGTGTCTTCAGAGTCGTGGCCATGACAATCAGCATGATTGCAGAACTTCACATCATTGTCCTCACCTCTGTAGCTTCAATGATGAACATCCCAATGAAGAGAAGAAATGTGGATTCAGGCATGTCATACTGTATAATAACCTTGATCCTATTAACCCATTTTCAGTGCTGGGCATGTAGGACAACATGTGTATGTTGAGGACCCCCTGTGTCAGATCACCATATTCATACACTCATTCTCTGTAGGTGTGCTGTTGATATTCACTTGTGTGGAGAACCCTGCAAACTCCAGGGCAAGAAAGGGTGTTTGGTTGCATGTACTAAGGTTTGAGTGCATCTGCATTCCAATCAGTGGCTCCTGACAACCCCCCTCCAGATGACTAACCACTCTGATGAGGATCACATGTGTTCAGCACGAATCCATGCTTGTGGGGAGGTGAGACCTTCAAAACTGGCTGTGGCAGACCCTAAATGGCCTTCAGCCTTGCGAACTCAGGGACATCTTGCTTCCAAATCACTCGGGACGTTACAATTGTAGTGGTACTTGCACTACTCCCAGGTTCGCCGCTGAGACTGTATGTAACTAAACACTAACAACCCTGATGCAGCGATGAGGTGCATGAGCAACATACCTGCGATAAGCGGATGTGTCCAATGCCATGTCAGCTACCACTGTGCAAACGGCTTTGCTCTAACACAGATCATTTACATGGCCTCAAGAAGGGTGAGCTTCACCTGTGCGAGTGAGTAACTCAGTTCAGAATTGTAATATCCAATTTTCACAATCGTTCCAGATTGAAACATTCCTGCTCCGGGTTGTGTAAGGCACAGGGGACCTGCGAAATCGAGACGACGCCCCAATCGATCGAATCCACTTTCACAGGACGACACGAATCCTTCCAATATACAAAGGTGAGCCCGTTTGAGCTTTATGTGCCATCTGTGTGACCTAATAAATCGCTAGTATTCACAAGGTTCGATCTTCCGTAAACTCGAGAGAATTCTCTAAACACCTTCCCAGTTGCAAAACGACTTCCGTGTGTTATTCCGATCCCAGAAGGGAGGCTCGAGCATCCAGGAGACCATTGCCATTCGCCTGACCCCAATGTGTTCCATTACTGTGAAACTCGGTAAGCCCACCTTATTTGGACTTGCGCACAATCTGACCAGCTCATAGCTGCGAGAACTGCGGATATTATTGCACACTTCCAAGAGGTACGCATACAGCCGCGCCCACGCGATTGTGCTAACGGCGGGTAACACTTCCAAAAGGTCATCCACAAGAACATGATACCAGACACGGTTCAATGTCAAGGGTGACATGGTCGGTCGAAGGGCCGGACGGCGCCGCCTTCGAAGTCAACGGACACAAGTTTGCAACCAACGACGACGGCGCTCCGATGATGTGTAACCTCTACTGTGCGGATCTCGGAAGGCATGTCCATGTCGACTATTGTCGTTCTCAGGATCCTGCGACCTGCCGTGGGCCCGAGATTCAGCATATTTCAACCAGGGTGCAACCTAACCCGGAGAGGGCGAAGGATTGGGTTACCCACAACCTTCACTGGAAACGAATGGGTGCGCCACGCAGTTTCCCCTCTCGCATTTTCACTGACGCTCTTGCAGGTTTCAAAGGCATGTCACCGCAACGGAAATCCCACGTAACTAACGGAATCTGTAGATCCATACTCCAAGGACGATCAGGCCAAGTTCGCCAAGTGGTGAGTACCCCCTCTCCCCAATCACAATCTTGGGAAACTAACGAGTTCATCAATAGTGATCATATGTGTGGTGGTAAGCCCTCTCACGTCGGTTCACGATATCGTGAATGAATCACGTCCTCCAGGTCCGGAACATCAAGCGACTGCAACGAACCCAGCGCAGCCATCCTACTGTACCCTACCGACGTTCCATCCCCCTGCGTCGACGGATCAAGCTGCAGGGTTAGGCTACGTTTCCAACGATGGACATGTGTTCGGATGCAGGAACCCAGTCGTCTTGAGGCAGGCTTTCCATGTGTACGTTTCTGAACGCCTACGCTTTGATTCCTGACGTCTAACAAAACACCAGCATCTTTGTGATCGATAGGTACGCCAACCCTCCTCGCAAAGCGGTGAGAGTGCTAACATGCTGTAGGTCCGGCTCCATGGGCTCGACGGATCTCCGGCCTCTCCAGAATACCCCGTCAACCGCAAGGATCAGTCAGCACAACAACAACAGACTCGGTTCTGTGTATTCGTCGCTCCACGGTTTCTGGGTCTCTCGCCAGGCAGCTGTCAACGCCGCGGGACAAAACGCAGCTATCGCTCGTAGAGATGCATACAGCATGATCTTGTTCCAAAGCACGGCGACTACTTGCATGACAAACGATTTTACCAGCTCTCCGGACGATCTCTTGAACAGTATTTTGTCGCACCGAGCAGGAGGTGGGACCAATTATACGGGGGCTCTCACTGCAGCACAGACCCTCATGGTTCAACACTGGAGTAACGAGAGGTACGTGATTCCTGTTGCTCGACCATTTCAGACTACGATTGACATCTTACAGGGCCCCTGTTCTCATCTTCCTCTCCGATGGTGAATGTAGCGTGTCGGATGCTACTGTTCGTTCGGTGTGCCGTGCAGCCATTGATCGCGGGTGAGCCCTGATTGCTCTTGGAAACGTACCCGGTGTAACTTTTGGCAGGAAACCCCTTTCGTTCCACACGGTGTCGTTTGGACCCCGCAACGAGACGTTGCGCCGCATGGCTCAGATTGCTAGAGAGGTGGAGGCGACCGCTCCCAGGGACCCGTTGCTCCCTCCCGATGCGCACGTCGAGTCCTCCTATGCCACCGCACTCGATTCTGTGAGCTCGATCGTTTCGTTCATATGCCGCGCGAGGCTAACTTGAGGCAGGTTCGATTGGCGGAGACTTTCTTGGGACTAGCCGATTCCTTGCGAAAGACGAGGGGATCTTTGATTCATTGAAGCGGTTGGTGTTGTGTTCTTGAAGTGTCGTGTTCTTGAAGTGTCGTGTTCTTGAAGTGTCGTGTTCTTGAAGTGTTCCGAGTGGTAGTCGTTGAACCAGTGTGTACGATAGTCGTAGCGTGAATGTCTTGTAACGAGAACCGAGAAATGGGAGTAAAATTTATAGGAACGATCGTGACCACAACGAAAGTGATGATATACAGGTTGCCAACAAGGCACAGAACTGTTACATCAAAGAAATCGGTGTGGGGTGCAGGAAGGCTAGCGCTAGCCTTCAAGGGCGGCGACGATTCCGTATGCCGCCCCGGCAGCGGCTCCTCCGACCGTTAGTGTGCTGAGCGCACCCCGTGCATTCCCTCGGCAGTGGCGGCACCAGTAACCCGAGCCTTCACCACACCGAAGATTAATAACACCGTTCCAGTCAAGACGCACGAGTAGATGAGAACCTTGGAGGCCTGCTTGATGAAGAAATATGGGAGCAAGGGGATGAGGCCGCCGACCAGGTAACCGAGACCTATAGTGAATGCAGACGTGTACATTCGCTCTCCTCTGAGACACGCAGGAACACGGTAAGGGATACGGTGCCCCAAAGAATTCGACGCATCGAGACCCTCGCCGAACTTGGTCAAGAACGTAATGACACCGACGTCTTTGCTCCACTTCAAACCGCCGTCCTCTATGCTCGAAGGTCTGGAGTCAGACCGTGACCCTCGGACTCCAACTCGAGCTCGAGCAAACATTTCGCTACCGAACTGCAAATCTTTTCGTCCACACCAACCGGGCGACTTCGCGCTGTATCTCCCCATCGCAACTACGCTTGACACGAGTAGCGGTTGACTTTCGTCGGTAGCGGTAGTAATCCCGTTCAGCTTGAAAGGCCAGGAACCCCCCCATACCCATGGAAATCGCTCCGGCGATAAGCTCTGCGATACCTCCCAAGATGTCAAGGTTTAGATCCGCCAGAGACGAAAGACCAGCGGTCAAAGCGAAGGGTACAGTGAGTCCATCCGATTGGCCAACGATGTTATATGGAAGCGGGTTAGCCCACGCAGGTAAGGCACTGGGAGTGGGCGGCAGGAGGAACGCGCACATCCCGGACAATATCTGGATCAACGAGCTGGCGTTGGCCCCCCACAACCAATTCACTACAACGTACGCCGTGCCTTTCGTCGCCGTGGGCTGAACACTTTGTTTGCAAGGGTGCGGTGGGCATGTCAGGACCAGGAACTTCCTCAACGGACCAGATTGGAGGTCGGTTCCTGTGAAGGGTGTTGAGTTCGACTCTCGACCGTCTGTTCGGAAGTGGGACGGACGGCGCGTCGGTCTGCTATTGCTCTGGTTGATGATGGAGAGAAAGGCGAAGCTGAGCCGAGGCAGGGGATTACATCATCACTGATACTTATTTCTGGGACTGTCTTCACCTCCGGTAGGTAGCAATCGCGCGATGTGGCATCACTCTGGCCATTTGCCTTTCCTTGGCAGAGCATCGTCGCCTCCCCTCCTGTGAACCTCCCTCACGAAGGCGCCCTCCCCACTCGAATTGAGGCTGGATTCCAGCCTAGGCAGAACCTCTGTATTATTTAGTACCCGCGTATCATCTTGTAAGTATTTTATCTCCGGCGTGTTTTATCGCCGTAGCCGTTATCCTTATCTCCTGATGTTAAGAAGATTGTCCCCGTCGTCCCGGGTTCTGCCGCTTGCCCGCCCCATGTACTCGTTGTAAGTAAGTCTGGTGAGATTTTCACCCTCATATAGGCTACATCAGCATGGTCGGCCGGTCGCGTGACCGCGAACTATCGCGCGCTTCCTTTCCCTCATTCCCAGCCACCGCCTTATCTGTATGCCCGCTATCTGTCACTCTCCCACATCTACTGGGTCTCGGCTGAAGATAAGGGTACGAAAACTTCTAACGCCCGAAACTTACGGCCTCCGCAATACATAACTGTGATGCCCTACTAGTGCGGGATGCCTTCCTTCTGATGCGCTAAGTACATATAAAACCTCGCTATCGCTTCGGAAGCACTCCGCCATGTCTGCCCCACCGACCACCGAACCCCCTGCACCGTTGAGGATTCCCAGGCTCCAACTTCTCACCCAGGAAGTTACTGCCGTAGGGAGAAAGGTCACCACACGACACGGATGGGTTGGAGACTACGACTACGCTTGGTTATGTATGCCGTCTATCCCGTTTTTTCGCAAGCATCACGTCTCCCCACCATTCTATGGCCTGGAATCCGAAATTCCACTCTTGGTCGCGATTACTTGTGGTCTGCAACACGCGCTGGCTATGCTTGCTGGCTTGATCACTCCGCCCATCATCTTTGCAAGTTCCCTGGGTTTGGACTCTGAGATCTCCGCATACATGATCTCCGCATCGCTGATAGGATGCGGTTAGGACAGGTTTCTCTGTGTTACATTCGCGTTCTAACCTGCCATGACCAGGGATATTCAGTCTTGTGCAGATGTCGAGGATTAGGATTTGGCGGAATTATTACTTGGGAACTGGGATGCTGACGGTCGTGGGGACGAGTTTCGCGACCCTCAGCACCGCCAGCGGAGTGAGCACCATTCTACATCTCTGTTGGGTCGTATATGCTGAGGCCGCCAAAGATCTTCAACGTCCTGTACTCAAACGGCACATGTTCCTCAACAACAGGAGAGGATGGTACGGTTACACGGCTCCCCTGCCCCGATGCCTATGGATACGTCCTTGGTACGATTTTTGTCTTCTTGCAGGGAGAGTTTCTGACGATCCAACAGGAACGTCCCTCATCTGCGCTTTCCTCGAAATCTTCATGTCTTTGGTTTCTCCCAAGGTCCTCCAACGGATATTCCCGCCAATGGTGACTGGAACCGTCGTCCTGATGATCGGTGCTTCTCTCGTCGGCGAGTCGGGTATTCCAAATTGGGGAGGAGGGTCCAACGCATGCCACAGTCGTCCGGAGACCGGCTTCTTCCGACTTTGTCCAAATATCGCCGCACCGAAACCCAAATTGTATTTCTATATTCAAACTCAACCCGATCAACCGCTCACAATCCTGCACTGTAGGTGGGGGTCTCCCGAATTCATCGGTCTCGGGTTTGTCTCCTTCGTTTCCATCATCCTAACGGAGATTTTTGGATCCCCGTTCCTCAAGAACATCAGTATCATCGTGGGTTTGGTCGTGGGATGCATCGTTGCAGGCGCTACAGGTTATATTGACGACAGCAGCATAAGGGCTGCCCCAGCCATCACATTCCTCTGGTAAGGTTTTCGATGAGAAGTTCCAAACTCCTGTCGACGAAGCTGGCACGCAGGGTTCACACCTTCAGGATCCGAGTCTATGCTCCAGCAATTCTCCCAATGCTGACCGTTTACGGTAGGAATTTCCCGTCTAGGTATACCGTCCCTCTCCTGAGCGCGGAGCAAAAGTATCTTTGGCCATGGAGGCGATAGGCGATATCACTGCATCGGCGGAAGTGTCTCAGCTTCCCGTCCACGGCGAAGAATTCGACACCAGGATCCAAGGCGGTGTTCTCGTGAGTTCCCCGGTTCGATTCGCTGATACTTTCACCGACGTTGCAGTGCAGGCCGACGGGTTGGGCGGGTTCTTCTCGGCGCTTTTTACAGTCACTCCGCTGTCCGTGTTCGCCCAGGTGTGTTCTCGCGCAACGTTTTGTTCGAGGGTCGTCTGACCAAAGGTGTAGAATAATGGTGTTATTGCCATCACTAGATGCGCTAACCGTGCAGCTGGACGATGGTGTTGTTTCTTCCTCATCCTCTTCGGGATTCTAGGAAAGCTCTCCGGTGTCTTCCTCGCAAGTACGTTTGGTTCTCCCTCATCTGCGCTATGAGCCTAATGCAGATCATGAAGTCCCAAATTCTGTCCTCGGTGGGGTCACTACATTCCTTTTCGCGAGTGTGGCAACATCGGGTGTCAGGGTGTTGGCGTACGCCAAATTTACTCGCAGGGACCGATTCATCATCGCCGCTGCGTTGTGTTTTGGATTTGGCAATCTACTCGTACCCGAGATCTTTACCCACTTGTTCGACGGTGTCAATAACCCCTCATCAGGGCTGAAGGGACTCTTGGATGCCATTCAAATTGTATTAACAACTCCACGTTAGTGCAGATCCCTTTCGTTCGCCCCTCCTTGCGCCAAGAGTTGACCCACCGTTGTTTATAGTCTTGCTCGCCGGCTTGGTTGCAATGACGCTGAACCTGATTTTACCTCAAGAGGAGGAACCTGTCGAGGAACACTACGATGTCGAGCACGTTCTGGATAACGCCGAGACAGGTTCAATACACAAGAGAGAGAGGTCGGATGCTTGATCTTTTACGTCTACGTGCCCGCTAGGGCTGTTTCCCTTGGGTTATGTAAATTGCGCGGCCTAAGGGTATATAATACTGAATACAGAAAGGATTTACCCCACCCAACATCGGAGGCTTGACGGGGTCACCTCCTCCACCGTGCCGGTATATCATCGAACAGGCGACAACGACGGTAATGGTCAGCGACGGCCGTCTGGATCTCCCTTCGGAGAGCGGGTTCGACGATAAGTTCCCCGCATACATAACAAAAGCGGCCGGGGATGATGGGCGTGAGGTACCGCACTGGGTGAATCGAAGTCACTCACGTGTTACGTGCAGGCGCCTTACACTCAGAGGGCTGGCGTCGGCACCACTGAAAGAGAATTTGGCATTGATATCCTCACCGTCATGTGGGGACATCCAGATTCTTTTTGAATCGGTGTACTGCAACCTATGAACATGGTTAGCAAGCGGACTGAGTGGCAGGACAAGGCGGCTCACCTGGACGATGTTTCCACCCTTTCTCCTTCATCGAGTGGCGGAATTCTGATGAACCATCGCAAGACCACCAAAGTCGATCGCGATTTGACATGATTCACACCAGGTGTAGTTACACCCTGGCGGGGGGCAGGCCATAATACGGGATTCTTGATGCTCTGGCATATCGACGAATGCCAATCTCTTGCATCTAGTGAGGACGGTTAGTGTGTGCGAAGAGACCTCGAAGCCAGCAACGTCGTACTTTCTGCAGTGAAGGATCGAGGTACCAGATAGCTCCAGTTCCTCAAAGATCTCTAAATGACGTTGGGAGACTCCGATATTGATAACGAGGGAACTGGTGATAGCTTCCAATTAGTGGATGGGATTTAACTCGGCGTCCACGACAGGGATGACGATTAAAAACTTCTTCAACCCCCTACCCCCTAACCCTCGCAGTACGAAACGTGTAACATCGGCGTTAAGCTTCAGCCTCACTTTTACTGATATATGCTGCAAGCCCACAGGCTAAGACACCGCCGACCTGGTACTGGCTGGTGCCGTGGGAGATCACAGTTCGCTCAACGCCTGAGAGGATCCGAAGGATGGTCGCGTCTGCACTGGAGTCCCCGACACTCTCCTCAGTCCCACTAATCACCGGGCAGCCTGGGTTCATGTACCATCAGCCATTGGGTGACTTTCGAGTGATGCGTATTTGCCCTCCAGTGGTACTGTGGGTACGACTACGGGATTAAAGCCGAGGCACGCCTTCTAGCTTTAGGGAACCCTAGCCTGTCCTTCACTGAATAATCCGAATTACCCAATTGGCTATCGAGAAAGTGTGGCTGGATCTCTTGACGCGCGGCCGATACTTAGTGATATCGTGGCGGGACCCGTTGTTTCGGGACATCGAAAAAGGAAGGTGTGGCTGGCGAAGAAACATACGCCAGGGGTTCGCGTCTTATCGATTATCGCTTTCCTGCCCCTTCTTTCTCTGCGCCATGGCAGATTTGAATCCTCCCCCGTTATTCTCTCCTGCGAACGCAGGGGACAGCGCTGTAGATAACAGAAGTATAACCATCGTACATGGTGAGATTCCTCGCACAGTGGTGGGCCCATGGGCCGTCCCTCGCTATATTCATACTGTGTAGAGCCCCATCCGGACACGACAAATGTTCAGAACCCGTCTATCCTCGTCAACGAGCCTAACAAATTGGTATGTCCACGACTTTTCCTTTCCGATGCCAACTGGGTCTCTGACTATTTAATCCAAAGGCGCAGGACATCCCACTGAACGCAAATCCAGATCCCGGCCCTGCACGTTCATCAGACACGACTGATACCGCGGCAGACGGCAAACGAGCCCAAACTGTATGGACCCTCAAGCTCTCTTACCCTTACCCCATGTCATTCTAACCACACGTCAACAGGACCATCAGCCCGAACCGAACGTAACGGACACGGTGCGAGGCGATGTCCAGCCTCACGACACCAAAGACCCGGCTGGCAGTGGTGCAGAAGCTACTACCGACCGCATGCCGTTGAACGACCCAAACGATCTGATGCACTCCATCAAGGGGATGTATCGCATCCTGGATTTAATCAGCGAGACAGGCAGCGGTGGTCTCGGTATGGTGCATTCGTCGGTTCTCATTTATCATCTTCCTAACTACATACAACAGTGGAGAAGGTCATCATCGACCAAGAATCATTGAAGCGCTTCATCAACAAGGTCTCTCCCGGGGCTTATGCCTCCCTGACAAAGATTGATTTTCGGGCACTTGATAACACAAGTGTCAAACCGGTTGGCGTGTATGGTAGCAGGGAAAGAATTGTGGACCTGCTCTTGGAAGTTGGGTCCATTGAACCACACCTGTTCGTGATCCTCCCGCTTCGAATACAGTTATGCTAAGCCACTGATGATCCCGTAGTGCAAATGCGCTTCTTGCGGGCTGGCATAGCTCTGTGGCGCCGCACCTTCGATCTGGCATCTATTTCGTTCAACCCCCATCGCCACCACACGATGATCCTCGGGTTTTTGTTGTATACTGGCCTCAAGAAACTACTTGGGATGATGACACTGTTTCCTCTGTGAAACGGAATAGGGTGACGTTTATGAGGTGCCGTAGAAACCCTCCAGATTAAGGGCATTTGCTAAGCAAGTTCTAACAGGTACCTGACAAAGATAGTTGATCAGCTCTATTGCCTCGTCTCCGCCAATCACGCATCAGCATTAGTGTGGGCAGGGGATGTCAAGGAAGGGTCAGAAATTAAGCAGGTGGATGGCCATACAGACCGCTTGTTTACCTTCAAGGTTACAAAAACAAATGAGCAGGAGGAGAATGTTGTCTCTCGGCCAGGCATTGCTGTATGAAGAATTGCATCCATGTTGGCTGACACTAATGCCAAAGCAGGTTGATCTATCAATGCTGTTCCCCGAACCTAGTGTTTCAGATGGACACCCAGTGGCTTCCATGCCAGTGTTCCTCTCTGGAGAGAAAAGGCAGGCAGTGTACACCTCAACACCCATTCCCCCAGTGAAGACTGTGGAGAAGGTTAACAAAGAGTGCAACCATTTCCAGCTGCAGAGTTACTTGTATGTCACTTTCATCTGTATAATCCAACAAAGCTCACACCATCAAGGTCCAACCATTCCATTGACCTCAGCAAAGATCTTGATGATGCTGCAGTGTCTCTCTTGATTGAACATGGGTTGGGGAAGAGGTTCCCTGATCCATGTGGTGCTTGGAAGGCCCAGAATTATGAGAGTGAGGCAATTACTCAGAAAAAGATTGCTGAGGGGAAGCGATATGTTGATGAGCAGCTCAAGAATGACCAGCCACTGCTGGAGGACATCTTAGCAAGGGAAATTGCAAGGGAAATCCTGGACAAATATCCGTATGTCTTACTCCCTGAACTCCACCTGTAGAATGAGATCCTAATGGTTGCATAGTTTGCTTCACTCAAAGGAGTTTCTCCCTGAGGATAAAGATTCAGGCACTGGGAATGTTGCTTTAGGTATGATGGCACTCTCATCCCTGTGCTTGTAGTTCTAAAGGTTGGCATCAGATTCCACCAGCCTCGCAAACCTCCTTACACTGTTCCCGGATCTCCATAAAGAACTTGATATTGTCCACAAGGATGTTGTAGGCAAGGTTGCAAGGCCTGGCTTCCAGAGTTTGAAGGAACGAGTCCTCATTGCTGAAGCATTCTTCAATGGGAAACCCAATCTTGTGGAGGGTGATCGGAGGGAGCTTGTAACTATGTTTAAGGCTGCAGGTGATTCAAAGAAGCTTAAGGCTCGCCTCAAGGACTGGGAAACTTCCACTGGGTGGTCAACCTCATTACCGTCTGTCCTCAAGTCCCTCTTTGTCTCAAAAGAGCAGACTTCAAAGGTTGTTAATGAGGCTGTAAAACGGAGCAAGGATATGAAGGACTGGGAGTTCCTTGCAGCTTTGCCTGAAATCCTGTCTAAGGAACCTCTCCTTGAACAACTTACTCAGGATGCTATCATGGAGGCACATGTATATTTCCAGGAATTCATGAAGGAGCACCTCAATAAACTCTACTCCCGTGCTTGTGACATCAAAAGGCAAACAATGTACCATCAAGTTGAACTGGTGGCAAAGGAGCAAGACCGAAACAGGAAGATGCTTTTAAGGAGTGTTTGGTTTGATGCAATGAGACTGGTTCAAGAAGGTTCAATGTATGTTTTTCCATTGTCTATGGATGCACCTGGCTTGATTAAAATGTGTGTGTTAGGTCCCAAGCCACAGTGCTTGTCCACAGTATTGAGGAGGTAAACTACAAGTATCATCCTTCAAGTAAGCCTCTAGCCTCCTCAGTCCTTGTTCATGTGTCTCACTCCCAACAAGCATTTAAGTTTGCTGCTGAAGTTACACAATACACCCATGCTCTCCTTGAATACAAGGTCCACAACCTGTCCTTAATGTCTGACAGCCGACAGGACTTACAACTGGACCCACGTTCCATCCCATCTATTCTTGTTGAACCAAGGCATTCATACCAATTTCGCTTAGCTGCCCATTATATCATCCTGTGGGTCAAGTTCACTCATTTTATGATATATCTGACCTGTTACAGGCACCTCCAACTTCTTGAGAATGATAAGATTCTGCTCATTGTTGATGATCATGGTGGCAACATCCTGGTTTACCTTGATTCACAACAAGGCATCAATACTGCAGTTCAGCGGATTCCACGAAAACACCTGCATCGAAGTAAAATTGGAGAGACTTGCATATTCACCTTTGATGAAGTGAGGCGAACCCTTGCTATCTGTGAAACTTCAAAGGTGGGATCTTCTTCAAAATTCCTGGCAATTATTGACCTCCTGTCACTTCAGCTTCAGCTCCACATCTTTATGTTTGATGAGCAATACAACCAACTCCAAAGTTGGGCAAGTGGTGTTGACTTGGCCCCTTGGTATACCCCTGGGGTATTGATCACTGCTATGTGCTTTGTTCATGGGAGTGAAGAACTTCTTTTTATTGGGACTGATTTGGTGGCAAGGGTTTACTCTCTGTTAACCCAACAGTTCAGGTATAATTTCTTTGATTATCATGCACATAAAATGGTTTAACCAGGTATATAGGCCAGCTTCTGTGACATTAGACCAACCCCCAACCAGTGTACACTCAACACCTGATGGAGCATGCCTATTACTCTCATTTACAGTTGGACCTAAACTTGTCCTCAAAGCATATCACTGGGCAACATTTGGGTCCACTGATGGCATAGCCATTATATGTCCAGATACCTTCACAGAGCCTTTGGTTGTAACTGCAATGGTCAACAGAGCAAGTGTCCATGTGATGTCTATTAATGCCAGTGACAAGGCCTGTTCTTCATTGGCCTTGGATATCACAAAGAAGATCACCGACTTCACCTTTAGGGAACATGGTGGAGCTGCACCCTCAAAGGGAAGATCAGCAAGCACACTTCATAACTGTCTTATTGACTGTCATGAAGATGTGTGGACCCGATTTCCTGTTCTTGCAGCTGTACAACATCAGACCATCCTCTCCTCTCACAGACGTTGCCCCCCTAAGCTTGGATTTGTTGTGGATGGGGAAGAGCATCACCCACATGTCAGCCCTCACTTTCTGGAGATGAAACAGAGGTTCTACCAGAGGACACACAAACCACTCAGCAATGACCTTAAGAATATGGAGGTTATAGCCCAGGGCTTTGACCAGTTCCTACATTCTCCAGACTGGGATAAATCCACTTTTTGTATGGGAGAGTGGCTAGTTAACATTATCTGCCTGGTGTGTGGTCCAGTATATCATATTTCTGTGAGACCCCACTAACAAACCCTCCCAGATCCCAATCCACATTGCTGTCACACAGGACAATGTATTCTTACCATTGAAGGATGGTGTTTCATCAGCAGAGCATGAACATTCATTACTTGGTGCAGAAGTCAGCCAGATTGTTGATGCTATTTCTTTGGGATGGTATGAATCAATCTTCCAGTTATATATGTCTCAGAAGGTTAGGAATCCCTCCTGGCTGCTCTGTCTCATTGCTCAAATTTATCCCTAGCCTGTGAAAGTTGTTTCATCTGTAAGGTATCATATTTTTGAAAGGTCATGACTCATTTCTTGGAAAGATGGGAGAACAATCTGTTGGCAAAAGTTTTGCATTAAACCATCTTGTGGACACTTCATTTGCTGGAAGTGCAATGAGGACAACAGGTGAACACATCCCCTTTTCTATTTAGTATCAGGATCTGATCTCTATTATAGAGGGGGTGTGGCTGTCAGTGACACCAACCAAAGATTATCTTGTTGTTGCCCTGGATTTTGAAGGTTTGAGTAGTATCAGTTATCAGACAAATCACAGGCTAATCCATACTCTCATCAGGCATTCACAGCATTGAGCGCTCAGCACAGGAAGACACACTTTTGGTGTTATTCAACACTGCAATATCCAATCTGGTAGGCAAATCAACTTCATTCTTTGTCTGGGTAAGAGATTGATTGAATGTTTCAGATCCTTTTTAGAAATAACTTTGCCTTATCTCGTGAAATTACTGGGCTATTCCAGTCATTCCAGTCTTCTTCTACAGTGCTAGACCCTGCTGCAAATCCCTCCCTATTTCAGTCAATGCTGATGATAATCATCAAGGTAGCTCCTGGATGAGTGTCAGTGACTTTATACTGATATAGAGTCCCCCAGGATGTGGTAGATGCTGACAAAACAGATATTGTTCGAGAGTAAGGAGATTATATTATGTGTTGCAGGCTTCTGACATTATTGGAAGGTTCTCATTGAAATTCCAAAAAATTGTGCAAGATGAGCAAGATGCAAATTTCATCACAAAACTCCACCGTGGCGAGCTTGCCATCATCCCATGGCCAGTGATTGGCTCAAAGGAGTTCTATGAACTTTTCCCAGCTATCCAGAAGTACTTGGACCAACAGGACATTACCCATAAGACTGCAGGGGAATTTTTGCAGACATTGAAAACACTCATGGCAAAGCTGAAGGTCGGTCTCCATCTCTCTACAGCCATCAGATTAACTCATGTCATCCTGTAGGCCAATGATTGGGGGGCATTATCACGTGGGTTTTCCAAAGATAAGAGAACTTCAATTGTCTTAATCCCTCTTTCTCCTTTCCCTAGAAAACCTTGTTGCACATCGTGCCTTCCAGCTCCTAGATATACTCCAAAAGGCTGTTTCCCTTGGCATGAGTGATACTGATGAGCCACTGAAGGTCATCTTTTTCAGTCTGTTTTAATATGTATACTGACCTACAGTTAAGGACCTTGACACCAATGAGCCAGTTGATGTTCCAGATACAGGAATGTGCTTCTATCTCTCTGGACACAGCAGTACAAATGCTGTGGACAGAGAAACTGTCCTGTCCACCTTATGTGAGAGCTGGAGTGGGTTTTCTAGTCGGTTCAACACCCCTGAGAGTGACTGGCTTGCTGGACTCTCTTGCTACCTTGAGGAAATTACAGAGATGAGGGCTGTTCATGTCCAGAAATGGATATCACAGAACTTGGATAGGTTCAAGGCCAGTCATGCAAGCCTGGAGACACTTAGGAGGGCCTGTGATACAGCTCTTGTTGAACTCAAGGAGAATGTTCACCTCTGCAAGGCACAGTGTTCATCTTGTAATCTACTGTGCCTTCAGAGTCGTGGTCATGATACCCAGCATGATTGCCGGACCTCACACCATTGCCCCCATCCCTGTGGCTTCAACAATGAGCACCCTGGTGAAGAGAAGAAATGCGGATTCAGGTATATCACACTGTATGACAGCCTTGACTTTATTGACCTGTTCACAGTGCTGGACATTTAGGGCAACATGTGTATGTCAAGGGACCCTGATGTGAAGCCACCACACTCACTCATTTGTCATAGGTGCACTGTTGATGTTCACTTGTGTGGAGAGTCCTGCAAACTCACAGACAAGAAAGGGTGTCTGGGTGGATGTACCAAGGTTTGGATGCACCCATGCCTCTACCACTGGGCCCTAATAACCCCCCACCAGGTCTCTAACCACTCTGATGAGGATCACATGTGTTCAGCACGAATCCATGCTTGTGGGGAGGTAAGGCCTTTGAAACCAACTGTCACAGACTCTAAACAGCCTCCAGCCTTGTGAACTCAAAAATATCCCACTTCCGAATCGCTCAGGGCGTTACACTTGCAGTGGTACCTGCGCTACTCCTAGGTTTGGACTTGATATGATTCCTTTGCAACCGAGCGCTGACAACTCTAACACAGCGACGAGGCCCATGAACACCACACCTGCGATAACCGGATGTGCCCGATGCCATGCCAGCTGTGCAAGCGGCTATGCTCCAACGCAGACCATTTACATGGCCTCAGGAAGGGCGAGCTTCACCTCTGCGAGTGAGTAACTTAGTTCTGAAATGCAACGTCCAATTTTTTTTACGATGGTCACAGGTTGAAACATTCCTGTTCCGGGTTATGCAAGGCCAAGGGGACGTGCGAAATCGACACCACGCCTCAATCGATCGAATCCACGTTCACAGGAAGACACGAATCCTTCCAGTATACCAAGGTAAGTCCCTTTGAGTATTACACGTCGTCCGTGTGATCTGATAAATTACTGGCAGTATTCACAAGGTTTGGTCATCCCAACATCCGAAAGCGTTCCCTGACCACCTCCTTAGTTGCGAAACGGCTTCCGTGCGTTATTTTGATCCCCGAAGGAAGGCTCGAACATCCAGGAGACCACTGCCACTCAACTGACCCCAACGTGTTCCATTTCTGCGAGACCCGGTACGCCCACCTCGTATTCCGACCAACGCACGGTCTGATCTGCATGTAGCTGCGAGAACTGTGGGTATTATTGCACCCTTCCGAGAGGTACGCTACAACGATGTCTATGCGATCCTGCAAGGCGCGAGTAACACTTCCAAAAGGTCACCCACAGAAGGAACACGAGACCAGTCATGGGTCAATGTCAAGGATGAAATGGTCGGTCGAAGGGGCAGATGGTGCTGCCCTGGAAGTAAACGGACACAAGTTCGCAACCAACGACGACGGCGCTCCGATGATGTGCAACCTCTACTGCGCAGACCTTGGGAGGCACGTTCATATCGAGTATTGTCGCTCTGAGAACCCCGCGTCTTGCAGTGGAGCCGGGATTCAGCACATCTCGACCAGGGTCCAACCCAACCCAGAGAAGCCGAAGGATTGGATTACCCACAACCTTCACTGGAAACGGATGGGTATGTCACTCAGCTTCCCCCCTCTCGTATTCCGCTGACTCCTTCGCAGGTTTCAAAGGTACGTCACCACAGTGGAGATCTTCGCATAACTAACTGGACACGCAGACCCATACTCCAAGGACGATCAGGCCAAGTTTGCCAAGTGGTGAGCACCCCCTCTCCATCCCAAATTTTCTGGAACCAATAGACGAATCAATAGCGATCATATTTGTGGTGGTAAACCGTTTACGCCGGCTCACAATATCACAAATGAATCATACCCCCCAGGTCCTGAACACCAAGCAACTGCGACGAACCCAGCGCAACCATCCTATTGTACCTTGCCCACGTTTCATCCCCCTGCATCAACAGACCAGGCTGCAGGCCTGGGCTACGTTTCCAACGATGGACATGTGTTTGCATGCAGAAACCCAGTGGTTATGAGGCAGGCTTTCCACGTGTACGTCCTCCATTGTTGTACCTCGGGTTTCGGCGTCCCTGACAATGTACCAGGGTGTTCGTAATTGATAGGTGTGTCCATCATACGAGGGGCAGTTCGAGTGCTAATTGAATATAGGTCCGGCTCTATGGATCACAACGACCTCCGACCTCTCCCAAACACTCCAGTGACTCCAACCATCCGCCGATACAATGACAACAGGCTCGGCGCTGTGTATTCCTCGCTCCACGGATTCTGGACCTCACGTCACGCGACCGCCAACGCTATCGGACAAAATGCAGCAATCGCTCGCAGAGATGCATACAGCATGATCCTGTTCGACAACTCCACGAGCACGTGTATCTCGAACGATTTCGCTAGCTCTCCAGACGATCTCTTGAACAGTATTGTGTCGCACCGAGCGGGCGGTGGAACCAATTACACAGGAGCTCTTACCGCAGCACAGTCCGTCATAGTTCAACACTGGAGCAACGAGAGGTGCGCGATTCCTGTCGCTCACCACTCCTGGCCGTGATTAACATTCCCAAGGTCCCCTGTTCTCATCTTTCTCTCCGATGGACAATGCTCGGTGTCGGACGCTACTGTTCGTTCAGTCTGTCGTGCAGCCATTAACCTCGGGTGAGTCCTTAGTGCACCGTATACCTACCCCGTTTCACCTTTCACAGGAAACCCCTTTCTTTCCACACGGTATCTTTTGGACCTCACAATGAGGTTTTGCGCCGCATGGCCCAAATTGCCAGGGAGGTAGAGGCGACCGCTCCCAGGGACCCACTACTTCCTCCCGACGCCCGCGTCGAATCCTCCTATGCGACCGCACTTGATTCCGTACGTTCCGACCATATCACTCACGTGACGAAGCTAACTTGAAGCAGGTTCGACTGGCGGAAACTTTCTTGGGACTGGCTAATTCTTTGCGAAGGACAAGGGGATCTTTAATCCGTTGAGACTGGTGGTGTAGTGTTCTTGCAGAGTAGGTTTCGAACAAATGTGTACAATCGCCGTAACGAGAATGTTTTGTAACGAGAATCGAGAAATTGGAATAAGCTTCGTAGGAACGATCGTGACCACAACGAACGTAACGTTACACAGGTTGCCAACCCGGCATAGGACTTTGACATAAAGATATATGTGTAGGTAGGTGATGGGGGGAACATTAAGGCCAATCCTATCCTTCGAGAGCGGCGACGATCCCGTATGCCGCCCCGGCAGCGGCTCCTCCGACCATTAGTGTGCTGAACGCACCCCATACATAAGAACGAATCCCTCCCTCGGCAGTGGCGGCACCAGTAACCCGAGCCTTCACCACACCGAAGATTAATAACACCGTTCCAGTCAACACGCACGAGTAGATGAGAGCCTTGAAGGCCTGCTTGATGAAGAAATATGGGAGTAAGGGGATGAGGCCGCCGACCAGGTACCCGAGACCTATAGTGAATGCAGACATGTACATTCGCTTATCTGGGATCTCCTCTGAGACGCGCAGGAACACCGTAAGGAAGAGTTGGGGATAGGGTGACCCGAAGAAATCGACGCACCGAGACCCTCGCCGAACTTGATCAAGAACGCGGTGACACCAACGTCTTTACTCCACTTCAAACCGCCATCCTCTATGCTCGAAGGTCTGGAGTCAGACCCGTGACCCTCGGACTCCAACTCGAGGTCGAGCAAACATTTCGCTACCGAACTGCAAATCTTTTCATCCACACCAACTGGGCCGAGGACCTGGGCGACTTCACGCTGTATCTCCCCGTCGCAGCTACGCTTGACACGAGCAGCGGTTGACTTTCGTTGGTAGCGGTAGTAATCCCGTTCAGCTTGAGAGGCCAGGAAACCCCCGATACCCATGGAAATTGCTCCGGCGATCAGCTCTGCGATACCTCCCAAGATGACAAGCCTTGAATCCCCCAGAGACGAAAGGCCAGCGGTCAAAGCGAATGGCACGGTGAGTCCATCCGATAGGCCAATGACACTATACGGAAGCCGGTTAGCTTACACAGGCAAAGCGCTGGGGGCAACAAGAGGAACGCACACGTCTCGTACAATATCTGGATCGACGAGCTGACGTTCATCCTCCCCAATCAATTCCCTACAGCATACGCCGTGCCTTTCATCCCCGTGGGCTGAGCACTTTGCTTGCAAGGGCGCGCTGGGCATGTCGGGACCAGGAGCCTCCTCAACGGACCAGATTGGAGGTCGGTTCTTGTGAAGGGTATCGAGCTCAACCCTCGACCGTCTATTTGGAAGTGGAACAGAAGGCGCGTTGCTCTGCTGCTGCTCTGGTTGGGATGCCATTGGCGGTGGGTGGAGGGAAAGGCGAGTCTGAGCCAAGGCGGGAGATTACATCATCACTGATCTGACATGGTTAACCGCAAGACGCCCACGCGCGGGAAAGGAGAAAAAAATCGATTCCCGATCCAGTTCGAAGAATGGAATCCATGGACAAATAATCCCACATATATTGCGAGTGCAGTATTCCATTGGCACAATCCCGGCACATCATAAGAACGAAGAAACCTTCACAGCCCTCCGAACAGCAGAAGAATTCCCCTCGTTGAACCTATAGCTGACCACCGGGACCAGAGTCTTGGTGAGGCTGGTCTTTGAAGCTGGTTTCGACACGGGCTTCACCTCGATCAGCCGACCGAAGAAATCTGTCGGGGGCTGGAGCAGGGTTAACGCCAAACGTCAGTTCTTCCCAACTAAGGACTTACTCTGTCCGCGATATCGATCTTCCTGTCCACTTTCTGCCTCTTGTTCCCGGAGTCGGACATCGTAGATGATGGACCTTCCTCAGGTTCTTCTCGTGACCTAGGTGTTCGTGTGTGAGTGTCGGGTCATGCCCAGGCCGATATCTACTCGCCTCTTTCCGAAAAAGCCCCTCCGTTCTGGTTTACTCGTCGAAGTGGTATTTGCGTGTCGCGAGGACATTCTCGCGTCGATCTTTCGTAGCAGTTTAGGCTGGTTATCCCCAGGAAATTGAGAATTCAATCACCCACCTCATTTGCGACCAACTGCCGGATGGCATACCGTGAAATGGCGATGTCACTAGACCGTTTCCCATCGTATGTCACAAACACGTCGACGGGGCTGCGACGAAAATTAAGATACTTTCTCGGGCTTAGGAACGGCACGTACGGATCGAGACGATAAACCAGTGACCCGTCTTCGGCTTTGTCCTGGACGAACCGCAGGTCAAGCGCGATCATCAAGTCAACAAGTCGATCTAATACAGCCTTCTCTTCCGGTTTGATGATCTGACTATTAACCTGGTCGCACCTTCAGTATCGAGCGCGTGAAACAAATCAAAATACCCGCTTACAGGGCGCAATGGTGGGGAAATAATTCGGTTGATGTATGGGGACAACTCGAGCTGTAGGATTTGTTCACTCAGGAGGTGCCTGAAACATCCACCTTCTCGTCCGCAGGCACTCCTGAGGCATTTCGATAAGGATTTATAGATCTCCTCGTGTGCCTTCGTCTTGGTATAATTCTGCGAAGGCTGGTCAGTACTGTTACTTCCTTCACGCTAGTGCACAAGTCCCGCACCTCCCAATCCGCCTTCGGTCGCTCCACCTTCTGCGCTCCACGTTCTTGGAATAGCGGATAAAACGGGACGACCATATAAGGGAGGTAGCCCATGAGTCCATATTCTCTCTCTGAACGCATCCCGTTGGAAAGCAGATCGTAGTTCCCGAGCCATTCAATGGCTTTCGAGTATTTCACAAACGTACTATCGTGTTTGTCGAGGTTTGGATAATGCTCGAAGCAACCTAGAAAACATTTGAGCTGGAAGTCGTCTAAAGCCAGCGCCAATGAACCTCACCCAGTGCGACCTTATCCGGGGCTCCAGTGCTCTCGATAGTTCGGGCCAGCCGACTGACGTATCTCGACTCCTCCCCTTCAGTCATCCCAAGATCTTTCACTCGCTTCTTTTGCATTGGACAGAAGAGGTCGTTCAGAACGGATATCTGGGAAGCATCTGCTTCCTTCATTCCATGTGTCGCCTTCCTGACCACGAGCTCCGTCACCTCTGCCCCCCGCCGTTTCAAAAACTGAAGAGAAAGGTGAGACATCGCCCCCCATGGCGTTCCTGCAGGCAAGGGACCACACCTGAAGTGTATTCAAGCATCCTCTGAGATCACCCTGAGCAATTCCAACCAAAGCCGTCAACGCTCTTGAGTCTGCCTTCAACCGTTCCCTCTCGCAAATATCCCGAAGTCGCCTTACAAGATGTACATCGGCAGTCCTCGTCAACCGGATGACACGAGCGTGTGCTCGCAGCTTCGTTAGCGAGGAAGCGTATAGGTCATTGCAGATGCAGATTATGGGTCGAAGAAGCGGCCTTCGTTCCGATTTATCATTCTTCTGACCTGCGTGCACGTCATATGATTATATAGTGACGGGGAGGCAGGTATAGGGACATACGCGTCTTCCTGGGGTTGTCTTGTGTCAGAGCGATGAGTTTCTGGATAAAACCTGTCGACTTTCAACATCTATCAGCACCATAAAACACAGAATGTCCGACGGGACGCACACTATCTCCCGCTCCAGTTGCTCCGTCAATCTCATCGACGACGACCAGGACGGGTTTTGAACTTCCTATTGCTGCGCCGGACTCCAAGGTAGGGCGTATTCTGTCATCTACCACTGTGCCCGAGCGAGCATCACTGGCGCATCGTGAAGGTGTAAGTTCCCCAAATCAATTTCTTGAGTCCAACCACAGACCTCGCATTGATCTCGAAAACCTTGTACCCCGCCTGCTTCGCAATGACATGGGCCAGCGTCGTCTTTCCCAAGCCGGGTGGCCCAGAGATCAACAACAGCTAACAAAGGTTAGAAACGAATAAGCGATACAAAAAAACGTAACCGATTCACCTTCTCTTGAGGGCGTCGATATTCGTCGAAATATTGACCATCTTCCGTCATCTTCTGTTTCCCTTTCGACTTTCCAAACACGCAATAATCCCATTCCTTCACCCACGCCATGACCTCTCGGTGTACCCTGTCGTCACCCAAGAGATCCGTATATTGCTGTGGACGATACCTGTCCACCCAAAGCTTGTCGTGGACCTTGGACGACGAGGGAACGTCTTCCGATGCGTGAAGTATGTCTCTAGAGGGGTCTGAGGCAGAGACAGCGAGTTCGTCCATTAGTCGGTGAAGTGGAACGTCTAAAAGGCCCGTGACTTTGTCCGCGGTCATCGTCCTCTAATGTAACATCTGGTAAGAAGCAGAGCCCTCCATACAGACGTTGAGATGGCCAAATACCTTCTTGGTCCTATCGACATGCGCCTTCTTCCTGATAAAAACAGGTTTTCCTTCGAACGTCGTCGCCCGGATCGAAGGTCCAGCATAACCAATACCGGACAACAAACCAGGAGCTTGGGTGAAGGTAGATCCAACCAGAGTTTGTGAATCAGAAAAGTGGCTCCCGAGCAGACTCCGGAGCGCTGAAGGCGTCTGACCTAGGTGTGCATGAGCTCCAAACACGCCATAGAAGTGATCTGAGAAGACAACCGTACTTGTCATCTGTGTTGGGCCGTCCAATAGTCCATTCGTCGCGAACGTAGACAATTCGTCGTCATTGGAGGACCCAATCCTGTCCGGCTGAGCGGTCCAAGAAGGACTCTGCGCAAAAGGCGTATTCTCCCCCTCTCCGCTATCACCACTTCCCCCGAACAGTCCGGTATCAAGCAACCCATTCGAAGTAAACGTGTCGTTCGCGTCCGATAGTAGAGAAGACCCCAGCAGCAGAGTAGGTTTCCCAAATGGTTCGGGGTCCAGCGTGGCCATCTTCAATGAGGGTATGTTATGAGTTGCGCGGTATCAAAGTTGGCGGATGTGACGCGACGCGACGCGTCGGATCTCTCGGAGTTTGCCGTCTCAACCGCGCTTGATGAGTTTTTGTTATTGACATTTGTAAATTGCAACGTGAGGTACGCGATTATGTTGTGCAGGGGAAAGATGTAGTACAGAAGTACATATCCTACACAACCAAAACCAAGAATACACAGTCCCCGACCGATGGGAGAAAACATTCTATGCGTCTTGAGGTTTTCCTCGAGCGATCGTCGTAACCTGAGGCTCAGAACAGGATCAGTTATCGGGTTCGGCGCGGCGTAAGGCTCTTACGTTTCCCTTCTTATACTTCATACAAAGGTTCGCGGCATAGAAGTGTGCCTCTTTCAACGAGGGGTAATTGGACAGGAAATGAAGCTTGAGGACAAGGACATCGTCTCCGTTTAATTGACGAACTGCAGGGCGCATGACTGCCGCATATTGTTTCCCGATGTACAAGTACTCCAGCGTACTCGGGAGCCGAAGAGACAGGAAAAACGCCACGGTGCTCTACAGAGGGGAGGGAAGTGCGTAAACATCGATTCGTCCATGGATGAAACGAGTCCCACTGTACCTCAGTCGTGTGAGACCCAAGCGACCCAGGTGTCGGCCCCCAAGCCATTCCCCTAATATCCACTCTCAAAGTGGTTATATGAGGGGCCGTCCTCGTCAAGCAATCCAGCAACTCATCCGAGATGCACTTCATATCAAGGGATAACTCTTCCAACTTCCACAACGTCCCTGGAGGTAAGGCATCAAAGGCCGCAATGATATCTGTTGGTAAACTTCCGCCATCGCGCACGGCACTACAGGAGAGCTCTCGAAGACTCTTGCTTTCGAGCAAGAATGGTAACGCGTGGTCAGGGGCTTCGAGGACCGAAAGATTCCGTAAGACGTGCCGTGGGAGTGGATGAGCTGTTATTATCGTCCGGTGAGAGGCTCGGACGGCAAAGCGAAGCTCCTGAAGAAAAGGTGCTCGTTCCAACAACGGGACGAACGATTCGGATTGGATGGCCATCCAAGGTAAGCTGAGAGATCGAAGAGCATGGAACTGTACACCACGGTCGGCGATGCCCGCGACCATCTGATCCAGGAAAGCGTCCAGTGGTGCGAGATTAAGGGTGCGTAGATGGTCTGGGTACATGAACGAGTACCATCGCTGGTGGGAATGGGGAGATAGGGTAACGCCCAACAGGTCGGAGGTGTTTCCCCGCCAGGCCATGGTGAATTCTTCCATCGGGGATTCGTGAGTGTAGTCATAGGGGTTGTCAGACATGTGGCAATTGGTAGCATGGAATGACCGGAGGTTGGTCATTCGGGATATCGTGCACAAGTGATGCGGTTGTAGGATCAAATGCGCACACCGGAATGTCCTCAACCGAGGGAAGAGCGGTAGCATACGGATGATCATATCCGCTACGGCGGCAACCTCTGTGCTGCTGCTGTCCCGTTTCGCATAATTAATCGTTGGAGAGAACTCGATCGTGGTAACCGCGTGGGCAATCCGTTCCTGGGTGCTGAACCGCATGCGTTCTGTGATCCGTTCTACACAGCCTATGCGACACGTCAAACGACAGGAGGCATGATGTTGGCTGCACGGTGGACGGATGGTGATGTGTCGGAACAGCAGGGGTTGTGCAAGGGCCGCGAATGCTTTGGAAACCACCGTCAAGCTCGTGAGATCGAGCTTGTCCTTGAGGAAGGAGAAGACGCGGTGCCATAGTTCTGGAGGGATTCCTCCGTATTCTACCGGCTTGCATTTCTGCCGGGGAGCAACGACATAATGGGCTTTCAAGGCAATGGCTTGATAGTAGCTGAAGGTGATGACAGTCAGCGTCATGATTTTGGCGCGCAAGATGATTGACCGGCGCTCACGGTTTCCGGTCATCGTGCAACCGTATCGGCTCACATACGAGACGACTGTGGTCGATGGGCATGTTGGCAGTGTGATTAGGGGGGAATATCAACATGACACGAGTACAAGGGAGTGCTTAAGTACGCGGAAACCATCCGTAACGGGATAGGACGGAGATTCGGGATGCATCGGCAAACCCTATGATCACTTTTTTTTATTCGATTTTAGAATAAAATCACATTTATATCCCACTGTAAGCGACTACTTAGTACAAGGGGAAAGGCGGTGATTAAGAGGTGCCTGTAAATAAATGCGTTTGAAAAGGAGGAGAAAAATGCCAGGATGAACGGACAACCACTCCAAACCAGCGAGTGGGGGGGGGTTGGAAAGGAAACAGGTAGGTATGAGAAATAAATTGGGGCTAGGGACTAGATAGAAAGCGTACGAGTTACATAAATGTCTTTTTGCCCAGAGCACATCACCCAAGAAAGCTTTCTGGATACCTACTCCCAGGGGGAGGGCATTGGCCCCAAAGGTTCACCGAAGGCCCAACGGCGACCGCTCCGGGGAGTGACACGGAAAAATCCGCCAGCCAAACCTATACCAAGGGTGTACACGGACACCCGCCAACCTACTCCGGTCGGACTGGCTTTCGCCAGCACCGGTAACGCGCCCTGGCCACTTTATCAGGGTCTGGGGAAGGAGGGTTTTGAGCCCGATAGCGAGGATAGCGGGGTGATAGACCGCCAACACCAGTGTTGGTATGGAGAACTTCGGCTCTCTCGATGGCTCGCGGTGAGTGACACCGAGCCCACACAGCTCACCTGGTGGGAGTGCGTGGGAAAAATTCCAGATGGTGGTGGGAACAAAGCGCGGTGACCCTACGACCACCATGTATCGACACCGTGTCCCCTCCTACATATGGGCTCGTCGGGCCAAGGCCACAAATCTGTCCAGGTGTTGCGGGGATTGCGGATAGCCCAGCACACTGGCGACCGCTCACCGAAACTCAGTTGAGGCTCAATATCCAACTTCGAGAACGTTAATGGTGGCGGAAGTGACTGACCTGACATAGTCGGGTTCCCTGATGGGGGCTCTGTCAACGGTCTAACGAGAGTGTGGACAAATGGCTAGTCCCCTGCCAGTACCCGACCGGGCCATTGGGGAGTGTTCGTTCGACGTCTTCGCCATTTGATCCCCCCCACACACTAACACCATCGGAGATGGTCTTCGGTCGTCCTCTCCACCCCCGCCTCGCGACTCCTCCAGGTGAGTACCTGGGTTCAGGGTTCTAGTGGCATGGACCTCGTGATTGATTCGTTAGGAGGTCAGGAAAATTTAGAGAAGCGCCGACCAGTTGGGACAAATCTCGCTTGTGAAATCATTAGTGTGTTTCCCGTGTTGCCCATAATGCTCTATGGTAATCAGCATAGACGACCCACTACTCGCCTTCGAATGCGCTTACCAATACCAGCGCGTTGACGTGCATGTTCCACGATCAGATCGCTCGCTGATCGAAATCATACAACTCTCAGCTTGTGCGTTGAAACTCGTCCTGACTGGGAGAAATAAACGCCGGCTCAGCAACCAGATGTCGTGTTCTTCTCATTTTTGGCTTGCTTTCTCTCCGCTGTACCAATCTACGAAAGCGGGTGCGGCTGGCAGAATGCGGACACCGTGGGAAGATATCAAATTTTGGCAACGGCAGCGCGGTTGCAAGCAAGGCAATTGTGTCGGAAGTCGCTTTCGTAGGTGCCCCAAAATCCCCAACAGCCGAGCTTCGTTTTTCGCTTAACTCCGTTGATCGCATCCAACCGCCAATCTGAAGTGATGCAGGGGGGACAAACAAGGAACCACGCGGATTCTCTGAGCAACAGCAGTGTAATTTTTAAAAGTTCTGCATGGCCAGGGGGGGCCGTCTATCGCCGCAGATGCTCACCTATGCTCACCGTAGGGCACCATCACGCCAAGATCCCCTCAGACCGCAGAAATTCTCGTGAAACGGATATCGGACTAGGGGACCACATGGCTTCACCGGAGGCAGAGTATTATGAAATTATTATCAACAGGCCATTCCTGCTCGTGTTCTTTTACAACCTGAAATACAACACACTTAAACGTCCAAATCTATCGACCCACACCAGCGAACCGCCGTCCGCGAAAACCGAGAGCACATGAAAACGGATAGACAACAATAGCATGGAAGTACACAAGGAAATCGAGCATGAAAAGAGGGTGGTGTGGCCTCCCCTACAGGAAGAGTCCCACGTGTTGGAAAATCGAGACAATAAAATAAAGCAGGTAAAGAGTTCCGTGATCCTCGGGGCCCAGAGCCTGAGAACCACGCTTAAATCGGTATTGATATCGAAAGAAAGCAGATCCAAAGCAGTGTTGGATTAGGGGGCAGTTCACTCGTTGAAGAACTGGTGGAGAGTTTCGCTCAGGATCGCCAATCCACTAGTCATGGTCTGTTCTGTGCCTGCGAATGTTGCGCGGAGATAATTGACCCTCTAAGTGTGTGTCAGGAGCGGGAAAGGAAATTGAAGGGTAGAGAAAGGTGACGTACGTCAAGTAAATGGCCATCGCCACCCGAGCCAGCAGCGGCTTTGGGGTCCTCCGTAACCAAAAAGATAGGGGCGGGCATGATGGCAAGCCCGTTGTCCATGCATTTCACAAACAACTAACGTAAAATGTCAGCCCTTGCGATGAACGATCTTTTTGGGACGGAAATGCTGACCTCCTGGATCAACTCCATACAGTTGGTCTTCGGCTGATTTTTCCCCTTGTCCTTGACGATGTACCTCGGATGGTTCTCGAGGTTGACCTTGACCCAAACGAACATCCCCGCCTGGGGCTTGGACACGGTCGCATAGCCGGTGGAAGCGATCTTGGTTTCGAAGAGCTCGAGCAGGAAGTCCCTCCTCCTCTCGTACTCTTCTGAGAGGCTCTTGACCCATTGCGCAAAGCCGCTGATAGTCCAACCTTCCTCTCCCAGAAGTTCGGTAAGGAAGAGTTGACCGAACCCAGCGGGTTGCTGAGTCGAATTGTCGGTGAGCTCGATGAGGTACTTGTGGAAGAGAGGAGAGCAGGTGACGGTCCCGAGACGCATGCCAGGGGCGAGGATCTTGGAGAAGCTATCGACCCTGAGAACCCGGCCGTCGACGTCCATGGAAAGGAAGGAGGGGATAAAGGAATCCGCAAAATTTCCGAGGAAGTCCTCGTCTGAGGGGTCGATATCCTTGGCACGGTCGAATTGGAGGAAGTAGTATGGGTCTAGAAACCGACGGGATCAGGATCGTGGACAGGACCCGAGAACTGGAGCCTACCATCTTCGAGGATGATGAGGTCATACTTCTGGGCGATGGCGTAGATTTTCTTCCTCCGTTCGAGGGTGAGGGTCGAACCGGTGGGGTTCTGACCGCAACTGTCCAAGATGGCGGGTTAGTATATGTGCAAGAAATGGAAGGGGAGAAACTTACGGGACAGTGTAAAGGACATGGGGGAACTTTCCCTGAGTTCTCGTGTTCCAAGTGGAGAGGGTTCTCTCGAGTTCCTCGGGGATCAGCCCGCCACCGTCGATCTTGACAGGAGCCCAGGTAACGCCTTGAGCGGTGACGGCGTTCGTCAAGGCAGAGAAGGTCAGTTCGTCAGCGAGGAAGGTGTCGCCCCTATCTCCAAAGAGCCTAAAGCACTTGGTGATGCCATCACTGTTCCCGAGGGTGAGGGTGACCATGTGGTTCCTCGGGGAATGGAAGACATCAACGAGTTTGGTCAAGGCCTCGAGGGTGGCGGAGATTCCAGCACCGGCGCCGTAGGCGAGGGCGGTGTGGAGGGGAAGTGCGCCAGGACAATCTCTGTTGGAGATCGTCATGGGAGGGCCAGAACCGTTGCGCCATTCGAGAACGGGATCGGCGCTTTTGAGGGTGCCGGCGACTTCGAATTGGACCTTCCTGATCGGGTAAAGGCTGACATGGGGATCGCCTGAAGGATGGAGAGGGGGTCGCTCAACCAGTGTTTAGCGACGAGGAGAGGCAAGACCTTACCGTTGGCCAGGGTGATGACCTTGCCAGGCCCTTTGGCCTGTGCCATTCTCCAGACGTTCTTTATCGCATTGGGCTTGCGCTCCCGAGTCTCTCGACAGAGGTGGTGAGAGAGATCGCCATCCTTCCGGACCTCTGGGCCGTTGGGGGTGATCCGCTTAAGACCGACGCGCTGGTATTGAATGAAGGTGGCGATGAAGGAGGCGAGGGTAAGCTTGACGACCTCGAAGTAGGCCTGAACGAAGGAGAGGCAAGCGAAGGAAGAGGGGAAGAGAGCCATGGTGAGGGGGCCGTCTGCTCACGGAGGGTTTATATCAGTTACCCTGCCTGTAGGGTTTCTCCGCACCCTCCTGAATTTTTAGACGCCATCTGTATAACTGAAACTCAAGAAATTCCGCGGCCCGGGTGTCACAATATAAATACCGCTGCTTATGGGTGAACATCCTGGTGGAAAGCAACCGTTCTTCGGTCAACGAGGCCCTGTCGAACCCTTCCCGGTGACAGCACGACACCGGCACAAACGGCAGGGTAGAGCAGAGATCGTGGAGCGTGGCGTGCACCAGCCGTAAAGAAGCAGGAATAGGTCAAGTGGGGAGAAACTCCGGCCCGGGTACTCCCCCTGGTGCTGAAACGTCGAATATCCTCCGGGCTTCAAACGCTGATTGCGGTGCCCCCTAATGGGAAGAGAGTGCAGTGAGATCCCTCGTATCTCCCTCGTTGAGCCTGTGTACCTGTGGGCCAAATCTCGGCCTTGACGCTTCTGTTATTCAGACGATTTTATCGAGTGGAGACTTCCTCAGGCCTGGAAGATGCCGACGCCAAGCCGGCATTTCATCAACCGGAGCTCTGAGTTATAACGCCGCGTTCCGTTCGGAGAGAAACCACTGCTAGTAGTTTCCGAGACACGATGCCTCCGCCAGGTTATAATACAGGCGCCGGACCATCCGACTCCCGCCAAACAAACGACCTCAAGAACTCGAAGCCTCTACTCATCTCGACATCCTCATCGCTCCTCATCACGTCTTCGCAATGTCCTTTGGTGCATCTTCCTCACCCGCAACGGCCCGCGTACAGTTCACTTATCCCGCGTTTACCCACAGTCGATCGCAGCATCTTCGTTCCTACACCCGAAAGCATCCCTCCCTCGAATGTTAGCTTTCGTCAAGACATCCCTCCTGGTCTTCCTGTCTACAGGCACCCTCTCGTACGTCTCTGGTCGTGCTTCTGCCGCCCACGTATTCCCTAACCATTCCATGCCAGAATCCGTTGGCATTCCTGCTTCGCGGTGCCTTGATTTATCCGGACCATATCGCCATCACCCACCCAGATGTTAAGCAGCCCGCGTACTACACTTATTCCGTCTGGTTTGTACCTGCTATGCCAGTTCATCACGCTCTATGCTGATTGTTGGTTTCCAGGGCTCAGCGGGTGCAGAACCTCGCGTATGCTCTCATCCAGTTTGGTATCAAGCCCCAGGATACTGTCGCGGTTCTCGCTCCAAACACGTTCGTAATCTGGATCCTATCCAATACCTGGGCCCTCCATTAACCTGTGTGCCTCTCCGTATAGCCCGATGATTGCAGACGCGTACCAGGCAATCCCAGCCGCTCGTGCGGTGATTTGTCCGATCAACACCCGCCTTACACCTCCAGAGATCGCATATATCCTCGAACACAGCCGGGCCAAGCTCATTCTCGTCGACTACGAATTCGCACACCTCATAAAAGACACCAAAATCCCCGTCATCCTCAGTAACGACACTGGGCGGGTCGGTGACCCATATGAGGCATTCTTATCTCAGGGAAGAAGATTTAGCCAGGAGCGTGGTTGGAGAGGCCTCGAGGCGGAACATGATGAGGACGCCGGTATAGCGCTCTGCTACACGTGAGGATTTCAATTCACACTTCACACTTCTCGGTGTCCTGATACACTACCAGGTCAGGAACTACCGGAAGGGTCAGTGTTTATTTTCGCACTTCGCTGGTTCCATCTGATCGTCTTACCACTCCAATCCAGCCAAAGGGCGTATCGACGACTCTGCGAGGCACGGATCTCGGCCCCTATCCCATTTCTCTCGCTCATCTTTTTCCTAGGCACCTATCTTGGCGCCGTGACCAACGCGTACGAGACCAAGTAGGTCTTGGCCCATTTGTTCCTCGGTATATTCCCTCACCTTCCACCCCCGCAGGATGAATCTCAACTCAGTCTATCTATGGGTACTCCCCATGTTCCACGCCGGCGGCTGGACGTACCCCTGGGCAATCACCTTCGCCGTCTCCACCCAAATTACTCTCCGAAATGTGTCATATCCTCTTATCTGGAATCATCTCTGCAACTCCTCTGTCACCCACTATTGTGGCGCTCCCACTGTACAGGTAAACCGCACCCCCGAGCTCTGAGATCAGGTCTTGATACTCGTTTGTCTCCCACCTACAGATCGGGCTTGTCAATTATCCCGGAGTAAAGAAGCTGCCCCGACCTGTCACAGCTATTGTAGCCGGTTCAGCCCCAACAGCACACCTCATTGCATCAATGGAGAAGATTGGCATCAATCCTGTCCACGTTTACGGTCTCACGTAAGCCCTTCTAATCCTCTGTGAACCTTTTCGGCTGCCAATCTTACTTATTTTCACAGCGAGGCAAGTTCCGTCGGACGTGACCTGTTGCAACTGACTTACGCTCCACCGTTAGACATATGGCCCGTTCACCCGGAACAACCTGCAGGAGTCGTGGTTGAAACTCTCCTTGGAAGAACGAGCGAAACTCATGGCTAGGCAAGGATACAGCTACACCACCGCTGACGGTGCACGGGTCGTTTACCAAACCGAAGGGGAAGACCTCAAGGATGTCCCACGGGATGGGAAGACTATCGGTGAAGTTGTAGTTCGCGGAAACCTTGTGATGAAAGGGGTAAACGTCCTACATGACACGCCTCTTTGTTCGGTTTCCTAACATTTTTCCCGGTACCATGTAGTATTTCACAGACGAGAAGGCCACTGAGAAAGCTTTCAAGGGTGGATACTTCCATAGCGGTGACTTGGCTGTCATGTACCCAGACGGGTCGATAAGCATCCAGGACAGGAGCAAGGATATCATTATTTCCGGTGGAGAGGTATGTCCCGCATTCCTCCCACATTCCACCTTCTGACGTTCGGACCCAGAACGCGTCCAGCTTGGCCATCGAGCAGGAGTTGGTCACTCATCCCGACGTTTTGGAGGTCGCCGTCGTGGCTCGTGGACACCCCAAGTGGGGCGAGCGTCCGATGGCTTTCGTCACCCTCCACCCTAACAAGGCCGCCAAGTGGGAAAATAAGCACCGAGAATTTGAAGCCGACTTGAAGATTCACGCTAGGAAGAAGCTGCCTGGATTCGCTACCCCGGAGTGGGTCGCCATTGTGCCCGACCTTCCGGTGAGTAAATTTTTTTTGCAGCGAAGGGTGTTTCCAGGCCGCTGATTCCCCGCCAGAAAACCTCGACCGGAAAGATCCAAAAGGTTGAATTGCGCAAGAGGGTCACTAAGCTATAAATGTACCTTATGCTTTACGAGTAAGACGTGCCCGTGTACCAGTTATAGAGCAACTAATGCTAGATGTTGAACTCCTTCCTAATCGGTCGCACGTGGGAATCACGTGTACCCGGTGGTACCCGTTGTTTTCAGTTGTTTGTGGCTGGGCTGAGAGGGAAGGTTGAACAAGGAGTGGATTCCGACAACGACGAGCAAAAATCGCCGACGAAAATAATCCTCGCTCTCTCGCTCTCTTCTGATCTGCTGGATCAGAGGGTTTCCTTCTGAAAAATCTGTTTTGAAGAGAGACGACGCGACGAGCGAGAGAGAGAAAGTGGAAGTGGCGGCCCGACGTTGAACAGGAATGGCTCCGCCCAAGCACACAAAACGAAGGAATACCACTACTCAGACAGCAACGGCGGCAAACAGAAGAGCTTTCCCGACCACGAACCAAAAACTCGCCTCGGCCTCTCTGCCTTCGCCCCTCTCACCCTCGCCACCTTCATCGCGCGTGGCTCTCGTGCCCCTTCGCCTTAACCTCCGCCGTCTACCCTCCAGGCAGTTCTCCTCAGCCCAATCGTCCCAATTCCCCACCCCCGTCACCTCCCACCACCCATCCCCGCCCTCTTCCCCGGACGAAGACGTTATGATGTTCGCTTCCAAGACCTTCGTCAAGGCAGGCACGAAACGGAAACGGTCCGTCAGCGGCGCGGAGAACGCGACGTCCACCGCTGGACGCGTCGCTCCCCAACGTGCAACCCGTGGGACGGTCCCTCGCGGCAGGTTCAAGCGCCAGAAATCCGAATCGATCCTCGGCAGCAGCAGCGATGACGATGTCGACGAGAGGCTGTCGGTTTCAACTGGCACCAATTCTGGAGAGGAAGACGAGGAGGTTGATTTGGTTGGCACCGGCAGTGACGAAGGTAACGAGGAGTCTAGTGAGGACGCCGAGACGGTGGGGAGCGCGATGGAAGTGGACGTAGATGAGGCGGACGGTCAGGGCGTTTGGGATGAAGTTGATTCCGAGAACGACAGTGCGGCTGGCGATTCTTGTGAGTCCGAATGCTCCCTGTGTCTCTCCCTTCTATCCTACGTTATGCTCATTTATTTCACCTCCCTTTACTTCCCCCTTTTTTTTTTCCACGATGGGCGCCTGGATTTCCCAGCGAATGAATACTACCTCAATGACGCGAACATGAGAGAGCTCCTCAGGCTGCGGAAGAATGCGCTCATCCGGTTGTACACATCTGCCGGTCTTT
>Ga0307511_10000099_pt1 | contig 75744 bp, 79 predicted proteins | sample 13_EM_MG_FD_200266 | JGI IMG/M metagenome (GOLD analysis project Ga0307511, IMG submission 200266) | Populus trichocarpa ectomycorrhiza microbial communities from riparian zone in the Pacific Northwest, United States - 13_EM | ecosystem: Host-associated > Plants > Roots > Unclassified | place...
TCCGGTCTCAAGAGCTCGTGGATCAGCCAGACGAAGAGGTGGAATGAAGGGACTGTTTTGACGACGCAGTGGGGGCAAAGTTGTACAGTCTCACGGTCTGCCACCTCATCTTCTTATCCCCCCCTCCTTCTCACCCCAGTCAGTCGGACAGAACCAGTGCAGAGAGCGGGATGGGCTGCACGTAGGTCCTGTAGGTAGAACAGAGCATGGCCACATGAGATCACACGCCAAGGATCTGCATTGCTGCGAACGGAAAGGTGACAACGATGAACGTCCAAAAGATACTAGTATTGAAGACGACAGCCCGCCATCACGACGAAATATGAAACGGGATATCGGGGGTGTCGAGTCGAGACTCTTCGGAGGTGGACGTGGCTGCGACGAAGATCTCCGTCAGGACCTCGTTTGGAAGGGCAACGGTCGTCCTCCGGCGAGCTCTGGCCGTGTTGGTCTTAGCGGGACGTCGTTTGAGCACCGTCAGGGGCCAAGCGTGACGGTTGGTGTCGGTAATATCCCGAAGCAGCGTGGTTGGGTGATGGCTGGTGATGGACAGGGTGAGGTTTGAATGGGGGGGATGAAAGCGGGGACATACCGGGTGTGATGGATTGGAGGGTGTTGAATTGAAACAGAACGTGGGTAATAAGTGGACCTGTGACTGGTCTAAGGGGGCTCCCTCGATCAGAGGGGGGGCAGCAGGGTCACCATCGAATAGAGCTCGGCGCTAAACGCGGGGACGGGGACTTCGGTGTTTGGCTGATCGCAAGATGAAGGTTTCCTCCAGGTGTCTAACCGTTTCTGGAACACAATGGGTGAGGGTATGGGTCCAATACTCCAGCTGGAAGGGCGTGAGGGGGGATTCGAGAGTAATAGTCGGCTGGGTTGTCACCCAGCGGGCGTGCGTCTGTCGTAGTATCACAGCGGGCAGGAACTCCCTTGTGTTCACTGAATGAATGTGGAAACCGATATCTCGCACCCTGAAGGCCTGAAGGCTGAAAGGAGGAAATGAGGCTTTCGTGGCGGCAGTTTATAGACGTGGGGGGTAAAGGGGAGGCAGCTTGACCCGAGGGCCAGACGTAAGAGAAGCGCCGCGTGGTAGCTCACGCGAGCACCTGCCCGCCTTTGTCCATGCAAAGAATGCAAACCCAAAAACGGACACCGTAGTGCGCTCCCAAGGATTCGGCGTGTCCGTTGCGTCGGGAACGTGTAAATCTGGGGTACATCAGTCCATGCGTGCGCAGCAACGGCGTTGATGGAACTGAGCAGCAAAGGTCGATCGTGACATGAGGAAACGCATGGAAGCTGTCTGTTTGCTTAATTTGCCCTAATACTGTGGGGCGACCCCATCGCAGCCGGGCCGAGGACCGTACCCCCAACGCAGAGCAGAAAGGATCCTGTTCCTGGATGGCTGTCCACCTGGTCCCGCAAAAGCCGGTCCGACGCACATGGGTATCTACTGTTATCGTGCAGTCTCACGGTCCTCCACCTTATCTCTTTGCCCCCCCCCCCCACTCTCACCCCAGTCAGTCAGACAGAGCCAGTACAGAGAGCGTAATGCGTCGTACATAGGTTCATTAGACAGAACAGATTGTGGTCACACGACACCGCGACAAGGACGCCCCCGCCATCCCGGCGGGTTCTCCTATTTCCGACCCGGGCTGACGCCGGAACAGCCCAAGCACACACGCACGTTCGCACCACATCCTGTTTCTGTCTAGCAACCTCCTCGTAGCGACGTGGGACAGCCAGCCGGGCGGTTGGCCACACTCCCGGCGAAATTAGCTCGTTCATCTCCGTCGCCACTGACAGACGGAATGCTATTGGAGCGAGATACGATGCATCCCACCCATCCTAGCTGCGAAATTTTCGCCTGACGACAGCGGTGTCCCCTTTCAGGTGATCCCCCAGTCTATGAATGCACCCTACAGAAGGTGGCCGGCGATCGTCAAGTGATAAAACGTGGGCTGTTTATGGAAGCCAGGAGATCCCGGTTTAGTCACCGCCCACACGGACGGACGAGTCGTTCCGGTCACGTGGTCGGCTATTTCGCTCTTTCCTCTGATCATCCTTGTCTCCATTAGAGCGGGTGGGCGGTGAGGGCCACCATATTTATACCTGTCATGCCAGAGGCTGGCCTCAGTTCATCCTGCCTCGCCATCTACCTTGCCATCCGACCTATGGCCTCCTTCGCCATCCTCACGATTTTCCTCCTCTACTTCCTCGCTGGCGTCACTGCCTTGCCCTTCCAACTCACCTTCCAAAAACAACCAGACTTCAGCCAATATATCAAGACCATCACCCTCGACATCCCACCCGTAGACCAACCTACCCGACTCCTCTTCGTCGGAGACGTCCACGGCAGCTTCAATGACCTGCAAAACTTACTCCACAAACTCAACTACGATTCAGCCGCGGGGGATATTCTCATACATACGGGTGACATCATCACCGGGAAGGGCGCCCACGAAGGGTCCAAGAAGGTCCTGGACTGGATGGCGAAGTATCGTATTTCCGGGGTGCGGGGCAACAACGATCAAGCGGTAATTGATTGGAAAGCATGGCGGGATTGGATTTCGTCAACTTCTGCCGGAAGAGCCTGGTTACATTCTTTGGACACAGCTTGGCAACAGGACCACGAGAAAGCTTCCGCAGAAGTCCTCGACCCCGGCTCTTGGGTCAGGAAACATCGGAAGAACGCCCCTAGGAGTCACAAAGTCTGGTGGCGTCAGGTCCCCTCGGAGTGGAAGATGTTTCGCGAACATTATCTCATTGCTGCGTGAGCTTTTGTTTTTTTTTCTCGGAGAATCCACGAATGGGCCGCTCATTCCATTCCCGCAGTTCTTTGGAACAACACCATTACGAATATCTTCTCTCGCTTCCCCTTGTGATTCATCTCCCCTCTATCCACACTTTCACCGCCCATGCCGGACTCCTCGCTTCAGACATCTCCCGTTCTGCCACCGACCGAAAACAACCCCTCGCACACTACCCCAGTCCTCCGAGATCATTGAGCCCGACCCTGAATGAAACGACTCTCCGTTTGTGGCAGGAGGAGGCCATTCTCCGTGACATCCCCCAAAACAACGACCCTTGGGTCGTGTTAAATATGCGGTCCATTTTGAAAGACAAGACCATCACTCGGTGAGATCCGGCCTTCTCACCTCACTATGGTCTCGTTCTTGAGTCTAATCGAACGCATAGGGGTAATAAACACGGAGCTCCTTGGTCGAAAGGTTACAACGAGATGATGGACCGCTGTGCCGGCTACAACAACGAACACACTTCGGACGTGGATACCATGAGGAGCAGCCTCCCATGCATGCCCACCAGTCTCGTTTACGGACATGCTGCTGCACGTGACCTGGATATCAACCGGTGGACATTCGGACTCGATACTGGATGTGTAAGTCGCACCCTTGTCACTCGGCGCGTTGGTCATCGCTAATTATACCATTTTACAGGTCTACGGTCGGAAATTGACGGCATTGGTGTTGGACCTTCCTCCCCACTACACTTCCTCGACGCAACTGGAGGAAGATGCCGTTGAAGAAATTGCTTTACACGATCCCACCGACGAAAGCCAAGAAGTATTCGCTCAGTCACAAAGGAAAAAGCTCAAGTTTGGTGACGAAGGCCACCTCATCAAAGCTTCCCTCGTTGACGTCGACTGTTCAAAATAAATTCCCACCCCCTCCCCCCTCCGCATTACATCAACATGGCCGGTTGGCCACGCTCACCTCTCGCATCTTGTCGTTGTTTCAGCTTTCTTGTTTCATCTTGTGCTATCCCATTCAGTCATACCCCGTACATCCGACGAAATCGCATGACCGTCATTAATCTCTTGGTTATCTCATTTCCCGTGTCACCTCTCTGTTGTAGTACCATCAGTGTATCTTATCGTTCATAATATCATCACATATACGTTCTAATTTGGACCAATGAATTCAGGAATGTGGAGTACTCGGACTCGATGGCGCAAAATCAGCGATGAGCTTCAACAACGGAAGGAGAGTCCGGGCCAGGGTCCAGACATCTGAAGTGAACGCGATCACGGCCACGGTATATGACCTGCACGTTTATTTGAGTCCTCTCTGTAGACGTCACGATCGCCTTTCTTTCCAATCGCGGCGCTCGTGTGACTTGCGGCATTCTTCCGCTGTTTCTTTGTTTGCGGCCTTGCGTGCAATGAATTCGGATACGGATACATAGGACTGCGTCCGAGCCCTTTGTTGCCTTGGCGTCGTCCCGTTACGGGACGGTACGTTTCGATTGTGTTGGCTTTGGTGTCGTCATTCGGTTCTTAGTTTCATTACCGAATCCTATTGGACCTGATCAGCGTTATGAACCTTTGTTGTCCCATTTGAACCCTGGCGTGCATCATGTCGTCAGTGAGCTATCTACAGTACTACAGTACTACCGGTCTTTGTTGAGTGAGGGCTACGTCACTCATCCGCGGATCCGCCGTTCGATGATTTGAAAAAAAAGTCGAGATCGCTGCAGGATTTTCTGCGACCTCCGTCATCGGTTTCCTATTTCGTCTCTACCACCTTAAAAAGTCTCTTCGACCTCATCCGGTTCTTGCTTTCTTTGTTTGAGCAATACATTCGAGGAGTACCCTGCCGGTCCTCACCTTCACGTACCGATTCAATGGAAGGGGGTCTGGGGTACCCGGAGAGCTCACACGACCTGGGGAGGGCGTGCGATAAGGAACTCGACTTGAAGCCTTGATCGAGATCATCCACGGGGGATACGAGGAGAACTTTCTTTCCGTGGTTGATACGTGAATGATTGTATGATAAACTCTTCTTCCCCCGGTCACCACCGGTGATAATTTGGGGCAATTGGATTGCGAATCGACATGACGTCGACTTCCGAGAGGGATCACCACCGGAGAGGTCGTTTTAATATTTGAATGTTTTCGAACGGCTGATTCTCGGTTTTGGTGGCGGCGTGGAACTGGGTGACGTCAATGGGGATCAGGGTTCGCCTTTACTAGTAGAGGGTTCGATGAATTGGACCGGGGAAGAATACTTATCTGAGCCAGGGTCCAGGACGTCCAGGGACCGAAGCGGTTCCTATCTTATTTAGTGTCTTATCTCAGGGACACATAGCCCACACGGATTCCGTCCCCGTAAGCAGCGTCCGTGGACGAAATGGCGATGGCGATGCCACGAATCGATCTCGGTTCCCCGTGTATCCCGAGTTTCTACACAGACAAGAGATTCGATATTATCGCCGATGACGGAGCGATATCTTTCGTTTTGCATTGTTCGCCTTGGGGCCGGTCCGTGTGGTGATCGCTGTGTGACTCCCCGTGAAGCTCCTGGAGACCGGGTTCGGAGAAATTCGTAAAGTAGGTTGTTGAGAGACGATATGTCGCTCCGTTAGAGCCGACGCCAACCAGTCCAGCATACGCAGCGATTGTTCCGAACTCACCGCCACTGGTCCTTACGGGTAACCCTGCCTCGGTCACCTATTTCTGGAGTCGACGCGCCGAGAGTTTCAGCCTCTCGAATCTCCGGGGGTGCCTTAAGATCCTCGGCTCCGCGATTAACCTCCGGTCAAACGCAGAGAACTGCTGAAACCCGGACAGCCCCAACGTTTGTCTGCAAAGAGTAAAAGGCACAGTGAGATTCCCGAAGTGGCCATTGACCGCTCTCCGGCTACTGCGACCTTCCGTGGTGCCGGAAACGAATGAAGGTCATCCAACCGGCTCCTCCAGTCGGAAAACCTTCGAACTCGCGAATCCCCCTACCGACCTGAGGCGATCCCCGTGGCGGAGTGAATTGAGATGGGGATCCCGCACTCCAGTCCGACCCCCGTAGGAGATTGTCGACTTTCCAGAAGCAAAATCAGGGAGAGTCGAATAAGGGTTGGAGGCAAGCCGAGGGTCTGCCCTCCGCTACGACAGTGACCCCTCCAAGTCAGATCGATTAAGTGGGAAAGACACAAGGTGCAGCTGGGTTCAAACCGGGATACAGTGAGCTTTCGAGGTAGTGCACGGGTACGAGTAGCAGGCCCACAGCCACGAGACTACTGCTGAGACAGGGAACGGGCGGCTCTCCAGGAGCAGCGTCCCAAAAAAAACAGGCGTGGGTTGTTCCAACAATACATCCAGCGGGGGGAGGGCTGGTCGGCGGAAAGGGGACGTGTAAATGATTCATCAGGATACTGGCTCGGGGCGCGGGGTTCTCGAGAAAGACGCTGGTTCCGTGAAAGGCTTGGCGACGGGATATCACGGGAGGCGAGCGTTCAAGCGTTCAAATTGTGCGAGTTTATCCACCCGGACGTGTTTACGGTGGTGTCAAATTTCGGGGAGATGATTTGTAGTTTAACCGCCAGCTGGACAAAGACGAGGTGATTCTGATCGCATCGGGTAGCCTCAACACTTGGCCACCCTGCGAGATATCGTTCCCCCGTCGTGGAGGGGACATTTTGTGGCGAGAATCGACACGGTGAAGCTGCAAACCAGGTCTGGTTAGCGTTTCGAGACGGCTAACACTTTGGGTAGCCCCCATCCTGTGCCCGGCATGGTGGCAGTGTCGTGATCTCAAGTGTTCGGACGACCGCAATAAAGGGTGCAACTCGTGGGTCCTCAGACAAATCACCAGTTTGTCCTACAGTGTGGCTGAAAGGAAGCCAGGGTTTTAGAACCTCGCCGGCCACTGTCTGGGGACATTGATATGGATTCGTCGAGCTCAACACTATGCTTATACTGCAATACAGCCAACTGCCCACGGAGCGCTTACACCAGCGGCTCTTCCCCTGTCACATCACGATGACCATCTCCGTCGGTGGTGGGGAATCGTACCCAGGCCACAATTTCTCCATATCTCAACTCTTGGACGCGGCCAAAAGGAAGCTTTTGGACTCTACTTTCGATGGAGGGTACGTCTGGAATTACACGTGTCGGGTTTCACGACGTGTTAATCCTGAATCCTGCAGGATTTCGATGACCATGAACCAAGCTGAGGTGAGGGGAAAGGGGGAGTTGTCCTGAGCGTGTTGAACTTACGCAGATTGTGTTATCATAGTTCGGCGTTCTCGAACGGGACGTGTCAGAAATGCTCAGTCTGGTTCGGTCCATGAAGAACAAGTTCGCCCCTATCAACAGGGTTCCCTTGGATATTTTTTACCTTATCCCCGGGTACTGGGATGGAGGCGATGTAGATGAAAACTTGATCACACTTACTCACGTGTGTCGCAGTTGGAGGGAGTTACTCATCGCTCATTCCTCGTTGTGGACACACATGGATTGCAAGAATACTAACAAAACGCGGATCTATATCGAACGTTCGAAGTCGTCGCCCTTGAAGATCTCCCTCTACGCGTATGGTGTTGCAGCCTACCCCGAGGAGGCGTTCCTGTTTGTCGCTCCGCACATCAGCCGACTCAGGTCCCTCAGCATCGATGGAACAGTGGATCCCCTCCGAAATCTCACACCGCACCTCTCCTGCCCTGTCCCTCTTCTCAGAGAATTAACAATCAACCTCACTTGTGACCCCGAACCCACTCTCGAAAGCACGCTTTTCAATGGCGACCTATCGTCATTGTATTCATTAAGCTTGGCCGGAGTCATTACAAACTTACCCTGGAAGAATATGTCGAAACTCACCACGTTCACGCTTTCCCATGTCCCAGACGGTGGAATCTCCATTACACAACTTCTCGACTTCTTCACGAATACCTGTCACCTTAGGGACATTACACTCGATCAATCAATCCCGACCTCGTCCAATGCCCTTCCTGGACGAGTGGTACCCCTTCCCTACTTAAAGAACCTTATCATCTATACGGATCGGGTTCCCACTCTCCTCAACCATCTCTCTATCCCGGTTGGAGCGTCACTGACCTTGGATTTCGGGTTCCATGGCGACAAGTCCCCGCTTCCAGAACTCCTGCCAAAACCCCCCACGAATCTCAAAAACATCACTTCCATAACCTCAGTCAATCTTTGCCTTGGTGCGATCGACAAGTACGTCCGATTGGATGGCCCGAGTGGAAGGCTTTACATACTCGGACATTGGGATTGGGATGAGACCACCGCGGCCTACTTGGACTATCGAATTGTCCGGTCCCTGAACTACTTCGCCCTTTCAGGAACCCGGAGACTGGCGGTTACAGATTCCCATCTTCCAATGGCAACTAAATTTACCAGAGCCCCTGCTTACTATATCCTTCACCACATGAAACATCTTCGCACCCTAACCCTAGCTCAATGCCACAACCTACCCTTCTTTCTCGCTTTAAACCCTGACCTCAACCCGTCGAAGGTCATTCTATGTCCCAACTTGGAGAAGCTCATTCTTTATGTTGAAACACAGAACTCGTTCGGTCTCCCGGAGCTGCTTAGCATGGTGAAGGAACGAGCTTCAGTAGGCACGAAGCTCCCGTCTCTCAGGATCATTGGCCTAGGTGGATTTGTGCCAGGGGTGGAGGCACTTAAGCTCGAGGAACATATCTCGCACTTGGATTTTGAGTCAAGGAGGGAGCCTCCAAATTGGGACACCATTTGAGAATGGGAATGATTGACCCGGTTGAGAGGATGCCTTCCCTCCTCAGTCGTGAGTCGCTTCCGGACCACAGAGCAACCCATTATCCCATGTTCTAACTTTTTGCAAAATCGTGATCATTATAGATCGACCACTTTCGGTTTACTGGCAGTGAAACATTGTGTACTCCTTTATCACTTAGCCGATTAGTTCTTGAAAATACACCAATCTACAGCTTTCTGACTCCAGAAGCTCTGCAGCTCGGCATATCCGAGTGGCCCCCCAAGGCTTTCCATCTCATGCGCTTCTCCCACCCTCCACATGGACCCGTTTTGGGGCAATTCGTATTGAGTTGGTCCAGCGCTGCCACCTACGGAAGGACGCGAGTACGACAACAAAGAGGGAATTGGCTGTCAGTCACGGTACCGTAGAACCTAGCTTCGGGTATGAACCTGACAGGTTATCAGGAGTACAGGGTCATGAGTGTGGAACGGTGGGGGTTGAGAAGTGTCGGGTTCTCTCTGAAATCTCTCCAATCCCGATGACACGGCACCCACCGAAAATTTCTGGAGCACAGCACAGCGAGATTGGAAACGGGTATAAGCGTGGTCCATTTATTGTTGGGTACAACATCGTGTCGGTAAATGAGGGGTTCAGAATGAATGAAAGTGGGTAATAGAGCCACGCAGACGGGTAGCCAGAAAAGGAGTGCGTCGAAATGATTGCGTCGAACAAGGAATGGGTAAAGGCTATATCCCGTGTCGGAATCCTAGAGATGCGTGAAAGGTTTAAACGAGTTTCGCGAGGCTGATCTGGTTAGTCTTAACGTTGTGCGAGAAGTACACGTTCTTGAGGAACACATCTCCGAGGCTGCGCCGGGAGCGTTAGTCACCACGTTGGAGTTGTGGAGGGAAAATAAGCAACTTACAGCCATTCCTGGGCGGTACCAATTTGTCCTGCGGCAATGCCAGAGTAGCAGTCGCCCTTGAGATTGTTATTATCAACTGGGACGAACATCAAATCGATCGGGTTAATGTCGAAGGAGCGACCACCGAACGTGAACGAAACGACCGCAGTGTTGGTGCACGGAATGATATAATCGCCTTGGGAGTCAGTCTTTGAGCCGGGGATCTTGGCATGGATTGCCTTGGCGTCAGCGTCAGGAGCGATAATGAGGGTGGTGCCGGTGTCGAGGATGGCGGTGCGGCCGTTCAGTCCGAGGCTCTTTCCATTGACGGACACGGTGAAACCACCCTCCCAGAAACCGTCCTTGTTGATGTTATTGAAGGTGACAAGGGTGCTAGCGTCGTACTTGGACTTGTCAAGACCTCCGAACGTGATCTCGCCATCGTTGAGACGGTCGGAAAGTCGGGAAATCTTGTACGACGTGATGGGTTGGCTGATCAACCCTTTCTGGGCAAGAACCTCAACCGGGGTCGGGAGGCCTTGGTTGGAAATACTGGACCTGGCTGTTCCCAAGAGGCCGTCTGTGGTAGTGTCGTTGGTGAAATCTGAGGATTCCACAAGGGCAACGCCAAAGGTGAGGTTGTCCAAAGCCAGACCAGCGAGTTTAACGTTGTCGGTGACAATATCCCCAGTGACGTGACCAGAACCGTAGGTGATCTCCCAGCTTTTCCCGGTGTCCTTGAAGGTAGACGAAGACTGCGAGCCGAGGAAGACGTGGTTACCCTAGGGGATGGGAATAAAACGTTAGAACACATCGTGATTGGATGCGCCATGGTGAAATCAAACGCACACAGCTGCCACCAGATTCGGCTTTGCATCCCTCCCCGCCGATCCAAAAGTCAGCAGAGCCGCTGTCCATTATGATGGAGAAGTCACGCAGAGGGGTGCCGACTTGAACAATGGCGGCATATCCGACATCATTCGCTCTATCAAAGCGAATCAGCTCAGTAAATGGTTAGTGTGACGGGAGGTGAGGTAAACGTACATGATGTTAAGCCCGATGGAATTAGCCGCGGAAGGTGTGTTGGCCTTTGTGAGGGCGCCAGAGATGGAGGCGTCAAGGTCAATCTGGGGGTATCCATCCTTGGGATCCACCTTCTGACCGCTGGCCACCGCGGGGTTGCTGGCCTGCTTGGGATTGCTGGAAGTCGAGATCGCGCCAACCCCGGTACCCTTGCGGTTGTACCTCTTGTCGAACTTTGAAACCTGGTCCAACCGTTTCTCCAACCGTTTCTCCATCTCAGCGTCGGAAGGGCCCTCACGGCCAGTCATGCGTGCATGGCGGCGGTGGCTACGATTGACGTGCTGTTGCAGCAACTGAGGGGGCGTAATCAATAAAACAATTCTGATAGAAGAATGAACCAAGGGTGAGACGCACAATCGAGGGGTGGACGTCAGTCGCTTGCGGCAAGCGCTTCAACGGCAGTGTCACAATGCCAGGTTCTCGCTTAGTCGGGGAGGCTTCGACTTGAGCGAAAGGAAGCAGGAGGGCAGCGAGAAGGAAAGAGAAAGAGTGACTGAGTTGCATTGTGACGGTGTGCTGCGTGGCCGGGCAAGGAGAATGGAGGAGATCCCGAGGGGGGTGAGGGAGGGAGGGTGAAGAAAGCCCAGAGTATTTTTAAACCGACATTGGGTGCTATCGTTCAACCGTCACCGTTTGTTGGTTGTCTCCACTTGTTCGCTGGCGTCGGGATCGACATCCCACACAACCTCGCTCGCCACATGCATTTCGATGGGCTATAAACGCTGATTCCAAAAAAAGACCAGAATCATGCGGGGACCGGTAAGCCACTTCGGCCACGCGTGATTATCGCGAGAGTTGAACTAAAAAAATAACACTTTACTGGATACACGGGAACAGCGTATGGGGGCACACCTATCGCGAACACCGATTTTCCGAGAGCCTAGGACTTCCTTTGAAAGGTCTGTCGAGAGGTTCGTAGAGGGTGTTCCGGTCCTCGGCTGTGGGGGTACCGAAGAGGTCACGTTTCATGGCAACGCTGTTACCACACGAAACCAACCTTGCCTCCTCACAATATGTGCTTTCAAGGCGGGTGCAGTAGGCGGTGGGTTGGTACCAGCGTTAACGCGTAACGGGCTCAATATGGGGACGCGGACTGGTTTGTACCAGGGAAGGGGCGGTCCCGTACGCGATTATAATTTGGCGCCCACCACGTTCTGCTCGAGGCGGCCGGCGGAGCACGCGCAGGCATCGCGCGCCGGTCCGGCCCTCATAGAGTGGCGGGTCAGAAGTGTCCCACCCGGGCTCTTCCCCTCAGATTACACCTGCGAGCTGGGGATCCTAATACATCTTCTGGTTGAATCGTTCTCCCCGAGGCCGAACCTGGCAACATACACAGAGATATCGACGCCCCAAGCCGGCGTCTGGCAAGCGAGGTTTCCACTGACACGACGTTTGCGTTTTACCAGCGGTTGCCCTGGTCGCAGTCCCTCGGCCTCCATGCCGACGGCGGGGTCCGTGAGAATGTGGAGGCTATCTCATCCTCGGCGAGGACGGTGGGTGATCGACATGCATGGTTAACCATAAACACCTGAAATCATCCAGAAATAGCGCCATTGGAGTTGCACATGCGAACTGAGATTCACGAACAGTACTTATCTCTGTCGTTCGAAAAAAGTTGCACCATTCAGTCGTACATGTGATCCAGGCTCGCGTTGTGCTCCTTTCCCCGAGGAATTACTATCAAGCAATGACCATTCCGGATCTTTCTTACCGCGGGGCGATATGAGGCAATGTGGTGGTAACGACGACAAGGAAAACGCGATCCGCCGTAGATATTGCCCCCGCACTCACCCTCACCTGATACCGCGCGTTTTGTCCACTTGAGCACCCCCAAAATAAGTGCACCGATGGTTTGAGTGTCCCACCCTTCTCCTTTCCTTAACGCGTCCTCTCTCCTCAGATGGCAGAACTCCCCTGACTCTAAGTTATTGATGCCTCTGTAGTGATAATCGACCCTCAACTGTATGTTACTCCAGACACTCTCGATCAAGGGTTTTGCCGGTACGGAGTTCCAGCAGACGCCCCACTAATCAGTCACGTGTACTGTGACTGCATCACCTCTCCCATTGGCTGAGTCACGCGTCACACGCTCCCCCTCCGTAACGAACGGCGGTGACGACCTGACAGCGACGTCGACGATAGATCAGCCGACCGTAGCTTTGCGACCTGGGAGAATGCGGGGTCTCGCGTTCCCAACAGACCCAATCAACCAGAGGGACTACTCGGCTGAATGCGAGACTCCTCACCTGAATGGCACGCACGAAATCCCAATCGACCCCGCCTTGGCTGGGCCAACCGACGACCCGGCCATGGTCACCCACGACGGGGCGAACCGGTCACCGTTTGTAAGTCTCTTTTTCCTCTCCTCTTCCCAAAAATCTGTGATCGGTCCGCCGCCCCTCCGCCGAGGGATCATATAAACGCGTCGCGTCGCGCTTTCGCCGGAGGAACGCTCACAGCTGACTCTTTACCGCCTTCGCCAGTCCCCCCACCATCACCAGCCCGAATACCACCATCAGTATCACAGCCAGTACTCTCCCGGCCCCCAGGGCGATCCTTTTGCTCCTCAACCTCAACCGATCCCATTATTCTTTCCCCAGCCACCGACGCCGAATCCCCTTGCACCCCCATCTAAATATCCGAAGCGCAAGCGACCACCAAAGCGGGACGAGCAGTGTTCGTTCTGTCAAGGGAATGATAACGGGAACAAGCATGGGCAACCGGAGTTGATGGTCACCTGTGTCATGTGCGGCAGGAGTGGTGCGTTGTATAGCATCTCCGTCCCAGATTTCCCCTGATTCTTGTCACTAGGTCATCCGACTTGTATGGATCTTGGACCAGTGGCAGAGATCATGCGTTCGTATCCCTGGAAGTGCATCGAGTGTAAGACGTGCGAGATATGCCGCGAAAAGGGCGATGACGTATGTATTGACCCCCGCTTTCCAGCTTTTCGCCCTTATTGATCAACGTGTGCAGGCGCGTATCTTATTCTGTGACTTTTGCGATCGAGGTCAGCCCGTTTCTCGGCCGCACCGAACCAAACTCATCGAATTCTAGGCTGGCACATGGACTGTCTACAACCGCCGTTAGAAGAGGCTCCCACGGGGAAATGGCATTGTCCTATGTGCCCACCACTACCTCTCCCGGCGTTCTTCCAACCGCAACTCCCGCCCGAACTCCAAGCCGAACCCCACCCTGAGATTCACAGTAACACCGATCAGGGATCACCCTCAAACTTTCAACCCATCCGTGCTTCGTCCGTCGCTTCGACTTCCTACTCCCACGAGCCACAGACGCGAGCCGCAAGCAGCCGCAAAGGGAAGGGTAAGGCTATCTTCACGGACGAGTCAGAAATCGAGTCTCCGCTCACTCGGAGGCAACGCCGTGCCATGAAGGAAAGCAGGGGCAGGGGGCGGACGAGTGAAACGGAGGAAGAAGAGCCAGAAATAGATTCCACACCGAGGGCCGTCAAACGTATGAAGCTTAAGCTGGGTACCCGACCCCCGCCGCAGAGTCGGGTGGTCGTCCGGCTCAAGCTGCCTCCGAAGAGTAAAGGGAAGGAACGGGAGGAAGAGGAATCACCGCGGAAGGATGTGTTCGAGGATCTTCTGTCCGCTGAGGATAGGGACACGTCGAAGACACTGATCGATACAAGTGACAAGGCGAGGTACGAGAAAAGTAGGACACAAGCAGAGGTAAATTCACTCCTTCGACCTCGTTGGAACTATATTCAACTTGCAGTTACAGACAAGATTATTCCCACCACAACTCGACCCAGGAACACCATCATTTACACCATCAAGACTCCTCCGCCGCTCAACGCACGCCCAGCTCCTTGCACAAACCCAACCACCCACGCCACGATCCCTCGACTCCCCTTTACCATCCACCCCGAACCCCAATTCACCATCACCCTTCCCCTTTCCGCCCGTTGCTTCATCTTCAACTACACCGACGTTGCGAATACGAACCATTCGATTTGGCGAATACGATATCCGGACTTGGTACGATGCCCCGTTTCCAGAGGAGTACGCCAATCTGCCAGATGGAAGGCTGTGGATATGCGAGTTCTGTTTAAAGTACATGAGGAGCCAGTTCATCTCCGTTCGACACCGGGTATGTGGCATTTGCGCAGTTTGACCCCCCAACCAAATCCTGATGATGTTGTAGACAAAATGCAAGATGCGACATCCCCCTGGAGACGAGATTTATCGGGATGGCGCGGTTTCGGTGTTCGAGGTCGACGGTCGACGGAACAAAGTACGCCAACGCTCTCCCCCATCACGTCTCCCGCACCTAACCACGTGAACAGATCTACTGTCAGAATCTGTGTTTACTCTCCAAAATGTTTCTTGACCACAAATCCCTCTTCTACGACGTTGAACCCTTCCTCTTCTATGTGATCACCGAGAGCGACTCAATAGGTGCCCGGTTCGTAGGGTACTTCAGCAAAGAGAAGCAGAGCCCAAAGGACTATAACGTCAGTTGCATCATGACGTTGCCTGTGCGACAGAGGAAGGGGTGGGGGAACTTGTTAATCGATCTCAGTAAGATATATGCACCTCCAATGTTCGAGTCGAGTTGTGTGTATTAATCGGGAGCGTTTCTGTAGGTTATCTCTTGTCGAAGAAAGAGGGCAGGACTGGGTCACCGGAAAAACCGTTGTCCGCCCTGGGTGCGTTGGGGTACAAGAACTACTGGACACTCTCCTTGATGAGATATCTCTCCACTGCCCCACCCGGGATACAGTTGGGTGGTAAGTACCGCTCCTCTAGATGCACGTTCCACGAACTACAGTTCTAACTGTCTAACTTTAGATATCAGCACTGCGACGTCTATGACCGCCGAAGACATTTGTTTGGTCCTCAACAAACAAGGTATGATACAAAACAAACGCGACACTACCCCTTTCTCGCCCGCTATGAAACCCTCCCCTGGTCAGTCGATCCGGTTCGTACGAGGGCGAAAAAATGGGACTGCACGAAAACACCTCCAGCGGAAACAAACAGACGACGACTTTTCTCGTGGCCCGTTCGTTCCACCAAAGGATTACGAGATCGTCTGGGATCCAGAAACTGTCAAGACATACCTGGACAAGTGGAATGAGAAGGGCTATTTGACGCTGAAGCCGGAGAAACTGAAATGGAGCCCATTCATTCTACAGAGGACTACAAAACTGGCGACGAACGCCCCGCTCACCACTATGGATCACGGAACCGAGGTCAAGATCGTGGACGTTACGGTCAAGAAGGACGAGGACGGAAAGTCTCGGTCTGGGTTGGTGGCCGAGGAGAGGCCCCGTACTCCACCTGCGTCTACACCTAAGGATGACGAAAGCTCTGTCGATTTGTCTCTGCATACCCAAGATCAGGCGATGTCACCCGCGTCCACCTCGAGGTTGAAGGCGCAGGTCGAACGGGATCGCAAACTCGCGTTGAAACTTGCAAATACCAGCACACCTTCGACCCGCCGAACGAGATTACGTAGCCGGGACGCTTCTACGCCTCAGGCTGGCCACACACCTGTCCCTGATACTCCAACGACTCGATCACGAAGGACAAACGGGATACAAGGCTCCAATGGTATTTCGGGCACCCCGGACGTGAGGTCACCCTCTGTCATGTCGACTGTTTCACGGTTGAGAGGCCGGGAAAGGAGATCCCGTTCTGGATCAGCTGCAAGGTCCACGATTACCCGGTCTCGGAGCGCTCTGAAGACCCCTTCGATCGCGGACCATGAGGATGGTGACGATGAGGGAGAGAAAGCTGATGATAGAGACGCTGAGGGTGATGAGGATGGTGATGGGGACTACATAGACGTGGACATAGACGTGGACGAGGACGAGAGGTTGGCGATGAGGCTCGCGGAGGAAGAAGCTAAGAGAGTGCCGATGAAGAGGTTAAGATCAAGATCTGGGACCGCTTCAAATTACCAGGGTTCGGACTTCTTTCCACCGGCGCACCTCGACGAAGACGTATTGGCGGGCTCGGGGCCAGGGATCAAGAGGTCGGACTCGAGCCGGTCACTTACGCGGAAGAAGAGGATGAGGATCGACTCTTCTCCTATAATGGAAGACTCCCTGACACTTCCGCCAGAGGAAGAGAAACATTCTCCCCCTCCCGTTACCTTGGTCGTTCCTGCGGCTGTCGAACGGGATGAAGTTCCGGTGAACGGTTCCGGAGTCAACGGGACGCACTCCAGTTCCACGTCCGTCGGGGCGGACTCTCCCTCAATACTCAAGATGGAGGGGATCCCGGAGGCTGACCTGGACATCCTGGCATCGTTGGCGGCGCTCAAGAATGGCGGGCGGTTCTCTGACGTACCAAGTATTGTCAAAGATCAGACTGCCGCTGTTGTTTTTGTCACACCCGTCCCCGATGACGTCCATTCCATGAATCCAAATCAAATCTCGACCCAAGTCTTCGACGACCCTGACATCATCATCGACGACCGTGGCTTCAGCGGCAATCCCTCGGATCCCCTCGGCCCGAGGATGGACGAGTATGAGGACGAGTATGGTGATCTTGACGCCGAGGGTGAGCTGGATGATGAGGAGGGTATCGACATTGTGGCCGTCCTGTAACTTAGTAATCACTTTTTATTGCAAATAACCTACATGGCTTATCATCTATTCGCCTCAGTTTGAGACTTCCCATTCCTCTCGTTTCGCCGCTTTTGGGCTTATTCTTCTGGGATATATGTTGTATTGTTGGGCCGTGTGTCGTGTATTTGTGTATGTGATTGCGTCTGCCGTTTTTACGCTGTTATCTGTCATGTAGTGCGCATCGTGAAATTGCAGGAGAGGGGGGGCGCTAGATCACGGGCCGGGTCCTTGTGGGTGTGACCACGGAGGATCGCCCCCAGCATCCGATACCCCCACGATGATAGTTCTCAACAGCTCATTCTATCCCGTCTTTGGTCCTGCGCCGCGGGACAGGCTTTTGGTCCGAGTTTATCGGTGTTGGGGCAGGTTTACCCTTTGTTTATTCTCTTCGGAACGTCGATCCCCTTGTTTCCATCAGTCAGGCTCAGTTATTGATCACGACAGATAGTAAGAAGAACCGCCGATCAATAGCGCGCTTGCGCCTATAGACCCTTACGGGGAGTTGGCCCACAAAAAAGAGTGAAACCTTAACCCTGGTGGCGTAATTTGAGGTCAACATTCAGTGGGGGTTGGACCACCGTGGGGGGGTGTTCGAAAATGTAGCCTAGCCATCCTTCGCCTAGGCTGGGAGTGTTCCTTTCATTTCACGCTTCCTCTGGGCCAGGCTATGTTAGATTCGTAGCCAGAAGCGTGGTGATCGACGTAATGTGGCGGAATGTCTGTGATCGTCCGTTTGGACCCTCCGAGGGAGACGTGGCTTATGGAACTATTGAAACGGCGTTATTTTTATTTAGGTTGGAGAGAAGAATTAACGGCGGGTACACTATATCGGGAGGGTAGATACCCTGATCATACCAACATGGAATATTAAGCTAGATTGACCAAACGGGCAGGAAGATAAGGCGCGGGGAAAGGGAAGGGGGATCGACAGCTCCCACGTTGGACGATTTCATTTCCACCCACAACGGATCGACGACCCCTAGCCATATCAGTCAGGCAAGCAATGGGCGCGAAGCGGTTTAGCAACGGCGAGAGCGCAGAGCAACTATGCGGGTTTGCTTGACTTCGTCGTGGGTGGGGCCAAAATAACGGACAGTCTTGAAGCTCCATTCTAGGTTGCCGATAACCCAATCCTCGAGCGCGCGGATGTAGCGTGCTACGTCAGCATCAACAGGGGCGCCCCACCTAGGCAAGTGCTTCTTCGCGTCGTTGAGGTCCTTCATTAGCTTAGCAGAATGCTCTCCGACGGTATTCGCGGCCTGTTGCAGAGAAATTCCTTTCGCCCCCATCAAGACAGTGAGGATGTTGTTGCCGCGATGACCCTTTGACTGTTCCATGTTGTAACTATATAAATCCTAGCGATAAAAAGATAAGCCCCGGAATATCAACGCGCCAGACAGAGTTCGCTCACGTTCGCCCAGCAGACTAGGTCACAAGCGGCGAAGTAGATGGTCATGAAAGCGGAATCTTCAAACACCTCGTCCGGGAGATCTATGCCGAGAGCGTACATCGCAAGCATGAAGCAGAGTCGGACGGCGCTGTTCTCCCTCCGAAGTGTTTCATATCGTTCCATGTCTAGAACCTCGTCTCGTTCACGATACTCTGCTTCTTTGGATATGGCTTCGATGTAGTCCTCGCAGTGCTCCAAGAAGCGCCTTCGACAGTTCGCTCCAGCCGTCCGCATGAAGCGAGCCCTGAACCTAAGACGACCGGGTTACGTCAACACCAATGTGATTATTGTGGAGGGAATGGAAGGGACGTACTCTCTCGTCATCTGTGCAAGCCTAGACCCGTCGTCCCAGGTCGGATCCCTCATGACATTGAGGTAGACCATCCCAGTCTGGCGAGCGTCTTTTCCATTCTGGTCGTCGCTCACTTCGTCGACCACAAAGAGGAGATTAACAAAATCGCAGGCAGTCCGGAATTGCTCATATTCCGCGTATGGGTAAGTGTGGGAAACTAGAAGTTCGTTACTGCCGGTGAGGAAGAATGCGAGCTTTTCCCCATGAAACATATTGAAACCGTTGACCCAGGCACGGGATTCGGTGGCGGCGGCCTCGTAGTGCGGACTCGTGGAACCCTTGATCGGGCAGATGGAGAGGAGATCGGGGAGAACGATTTTACTAGGCATTGGCATTGTTGAGCGAGAGGTGGGTGTAGGATGAATACGGGCGAAATCCAAGACGATACTGCTGTACAGAACCACAGGTAACCAGCTCTTATACCCCCAAGTTATAAAACACAAGTATACCCCACCGAGTCGGGGCCCACTGGATACGGAAAGGTTCCCCTGTCTTTTTTCCAGTCAGATTTTGCTTCGCATTGAGAGACCTCGGTAGCGTTTCAACACGACGTACCACGGCTGTAGGCCAGGTTGGAAGAACAAGGGGTGGGTGCAGCTGATAGCCAAGGAAGAAAGCCCGGGAAATCCGTGGAAGTGCACTGGCGGTGATTACATTGTCGTCCGCTACCAGTTGCACCCCGAATTCGCTCACCCACGGATTCAGGGGACCCACCGACCCAAAGTGTTCGACTCTAGTGGTGGTGGTACACACAAGTAAAGAACCATACCACGGCGCGTTCTTCAAAAGATACTCGGTGTGTCGTGCACCGTTCCTCGCATGAGTATTCCAAAGGGAGAACACTTCCTTTAGATAATCCGTCTCGGGATATCGCCAGAGGTCGATCGTTGACAAGAATATGCATAACTGTCCGCCGAACTACTACAAGGCTTGTTCGACATTCGTGGATCCAGTCGTCTCCGGATCTTCCGAGTGTTTTCTCTCTCAAGGAGATGGAGGTGATCGCGAAGAGATTTACCGAATCTTGGTGGCAGGGTGTGATTTTCGGCATCTCCCGGTTTCGGACCATACCCTCACAAGACTTCCCTAACGTTTTCATCCCTCCCGACGTACGAAACCTGGCCTTACGACACTTGCCGTAATTGACAACCAACTGCATTCTCTTTGAGGGTCCGGTGGTGTGACATTCGACGATTTGTGCCGTAATCACTGGGTAATTCTCTTCTGTCTACCGGTCAGCGAGCAGGTCGACCGTGACAAGGGATTAGCGCTACTGGAGTAAGTCCCCGCACACAAGCACTCTTACGCGACTGGAGGACCTTCTCCGCGTGTGTCTATTCCTGTAAACAATAGCCTGATCATCATCGGGGGCCGCCCCAGGGACCGCCTGCGGGTTGTGGTCAAGCTTTGCCTAGTCATCGGTGGTGACCATCGGTTCGGCTCCCCACACCACATACGCACACTCATCTCCTTGTTTCTGTATACCTAGGCTCTTGGTCAGGTGCCGATGTTCGGATGGATGCCAGCTTCGCCCGATTGCCCGATTACTTTGTTCTCCAGTACGGTAAGGATTGGTGGGCTCGCGTTACCACGTTGTGATTTTTACCACGCTGCGATACCGGGTGTCGGGAAAAAATGATCAGGTGCGAAGCCCATCCGTTATCAAATCAATTTTCTTTGACAGATCTGTTGTATTCTGTTGTCGTAAGTGACTTGCAGGCGTAGGATATACATCGAAAGGGGCAGGCTTGTGGCGGAAGCGACACCCTTGATAATACAGCGCGTATCGCGGAGCGCCCCCGTGAACCACCAAAACTGGCGGTACGTCGAAGAATGATGCTCAACGGGTGGATATCCTGACAGGCTTCTTATGCCACAACGATACGGTCACCCGCTATTGTGGACCTAAGGTATTTTCAAGCTCCTCCGGATTACGGCTGTGAAATAACCCTGTGCGTAAACGAACAGGTCATGAAGAATCACCTCGATGTGTACCCAGTTGCAAAGCGTCATGTGAGTGTTAGGAACAAATGTTGGGACGTTACCCAATCTAGGTCGTTCAGCCCGCTTCCATGGCAAACCCCCGTTCATTCCGTTTCAGAGAAGGGGTATATACCGACCGGATGGATGGATAATGTGTATGACCGCCACCGCTGTTATCTGATCTTCGTAGGCGTTTTTCCCAACAGGTGATAGATCCAGCTCGGAGGTTCCGATTTTGCAATTCATCCTCGTTGCGAGATGTTGACGCTGGCATTCGGGTTTGATTGGTATGGAGTACACGCATACTTTTACAGTATGATCTGTATCAGACAACTCCCTGGATTGTCCGGTCCCCCTTTGAATGGCTTGGTGCTCTCTTGCGCCGACTCGGGAAACGATGATGGTTTTCTTTTGCCTCGAGGTCTTATGAAAAGCGAGTCGCGAGTAGTGCTCTCGGCGATTGTATGCCGACCGAACGCACTCTCGGCATGACACGGAAAGGTACCGATGAAATAGACCAGCCACGGGGAGCCGGGACTGGGAAAGGAGAGAATTACATAGTTTATTTGTCGGGTACGAATGTCGAGGGTGAGCGTGTCGTACGGTCTCGCGCCGTTTGTGCCAGTGGATTTGTAGTTCGGTCGACCCTAAGATGGTAAGTTTTACGAATTCTTACGTCCGTCGATTGATCACGACATTCCCGATTTTGACAAAACTGGTGCGAAAATACACAGAACCACACCTACAAACAAACGCGGGCGGGGGTGGGGATCACGCAATGGACCGGTGCGACCTTGATCCTTGATCGCTACCTGGTTCGCGACAACCACGTTGGAGGATCGGAACTGACCCTCTCATTCTGCCAGCAAACATCGGCACGAATGGCTCCACCGGCCAGCCGCCACCTCTCAGCCGCCGTAGGCTTCCGTTTTCGCCAACTAGCTGCAGGATCCAGGTGGCGCTGATGGGACCACGCATGGCGCCCGCATAACTACTCTCAGTGTGGTTCGAGACCAGCGCGCCCCGGCACAAACACCCGACCTGTGATGTCTTGTGAGCCAAGTTCCCGAGACCCGCATACCACCTTTCCTGGTATTAGCTTGGAATACGTGTGAGGTAAGTGTTCTACGAGAAAAAAGAGTTTTCTTTTTTACTCAGACCGAACGTTCCAGCTCACCGACACGATGTTTTCATTTCATGGGAATTGTATTTGGAACGCATCGGTTAGGCTTAGGCGGAAGCACATTCATCCATCACATGCGGAAAGTGTAGGTCCGGGCGGTTGGCCAATATAAGGCGATCCCAGAAGTCGCTATCTGGCCCCCAAGTACCCTGCTCCCCTCCCTGCGTCCACAGCATCTCTCGGCAAGCCCTCGGCGACCATGCAGCAGTTTGCCCTTCCCAATCTTCGCTCTATGTGCCCCTTAAAGGACGCAACAAACCCCCACCACAAATCCGCAGCCGCCGAGTCTCGCGCTTGGATCAACAGCTTCAAGGTGTTCAATGACGAAAAGCGTGCGGAGTTTATCGCGGGCAGCAACGAGCTCTTAGTCTCACACGCCTATCCGTTCGCTCCCTACGAACGCTTCCGAGTCTGCTGCGACTTTATCAACACGCTATTCGTCGTCGATGAGATCAGCGACGAGCAGAACGGCGAGGACGCCCTGAGCACGGGCATGATTTACCTCAACGTCCTCAAGGACCCGTCTTGGGATGACGGCTCCAAGCTTGCTCGAATTACCAGAGAGTTAGTGATTCGCACCGTTCATCTCCGACTCACATTAATGACCTGTCACCTTCCAGATTTAGAGCACGTCTGCATAAGTCCGCCAAGCCTAACTGCCAGCGCCGGTTTTACCAAACTTGCGCCGACTACGTCGATGCTGTTGGGAAGGAGGCCGAATACAGGGTACAGGGCAAGGTCCTCGACCTTGTCTCGTACGAGAAGCTTCGGCGGGACAACAGCGCGGTTTACGCTTGCTTTGCCCTGTTCGAATACTCTCTGGACATCGATCTCCCCGACGAGGTGGTCGAGCATCCGTCGTTCCAAAATCTCCAAGACTGGGGCTGTGACCTCGTGTGTTGGGCCAACGTAAGTCTCCGCAATTTCCGCCCCGGCTCCGATCCGTCAGTTGACCTTCCCCCCCCTTTCAGGATATCTTCAGCTACGATGTGGAGCAGTCAAAGGGTCTGGAGGGGAACAACATCCTGACGGTGCTGATGCAGGCGAATGGTTTCAACCTCCAGGAAGCGAGCGACCATGCCGGAAAACTGTTTGGCGATCTCATGAACCGCTTTGTCGCGGAGAGGGAGAAACTGCCGTCCTGGGGACCAGACCTCGACCGCGACGTCAACCGTTACGTCGACGCTATCGGTCATTGGGTAGTCGGCAACATCTGTTGGAGCTTCGAAACCCCGCGTTATTTTGGATCCGCACTCGAGGACGTAAGGCGGACGGGGATCGTAAAGTTACGTCCCCGCCAGGTCAAGACGAAGCAAGGTGAAATCATCATCTACGACAAATGTTCGAAGAACCCGTCACGGTCACCGTTCAGTGTTCGTTCAGTCCAGGCATCGATGTCGTATCTTCTCATCTGCACATTGTTCCTTGTTTACTTCTACCATGCTCCCATATTCGAACCCCTGTAGGTTATCACCGCGGCTGTCCGCTACGTCACCTTTCTCCGCCCCTCATGTATGATGTATGTTTCCATGTCTGGCTGTATTTTTAGCACGACATATGCCACATGTATCGATCCCTCTGAATTCAAAGAATAGGTTGCTTTTGCGTCCCCCACCAATCACGGATTATCTGGACCGCCCACTGGACAGACTCTTGGCGAAATCAGCCACGCCAAACGGTGATGCACGATTGAGTCTATTAGGCAACGTGTGTGAAATACAACTATCACCATGCGGCAGCGTCAAAATGTCGAGAAAAGGGGGGAAGGCAGGCGAGAATTCGCGTCGCGAGGTTGTGAGAGATTGCGAGGATCTAAGTGGGTATGCCATTCAAACATATCCGGTCGGAGGAAGATACGGTTTCATGTTTCCGCTCGACCGTGAGTGATCAGAGAGGGCGTTGAGTTACCACCCTTTGGGTAGGCACACAAAACCCAGTGGCGTAGATACACTTTCAACCCGGAGTCACGGAAGACCAAGATAAAGAGAGATGCAGCGGCTGTCCCCCAATCGCCGCGCCCCGGGAAGAGGGCGGATGGACTACGGATCCCAATTCAATCTGGGGATTAGTCTGTGGGCTCCAGGCCATGCAGTTTCCCGCTTGTGTGGGCTGTGGGTTATACAGAGAAGAGACTTAACCAAGAACGGGTTGAGCGTCACCACGGCGGTAGCCTTCTCCGATTTGAGGGGCATTTCCAGAGTTGGGTGATCAACGATCACACAACTCTTGCATCGTGGCGTGCACGCCGACCCCGAATATCACAACGAGGGCACCCCCTACCGAAACGTGGCCGTGCTGCAGTGACGTGAGCGCTTTGGTAAGTTATCAATGGACCATTGATAACGAAAATATGTCCCAGACCCTGGAGAGTTATCATTTGGACCCTTCCGCCTTGGACCTTGGCGCACTGGAAGACGTGATCGTTGGAAACCGGCGCCGGAAACGAAGGGGCCATGATGAAACGAGAGTCGAATATGCAATTAGGCGGGATTATATGGTATGTGGGACATTAAAAACGGTGGATAGATGGATAAGTGGCCGGAGGGGGAAGACACGGAACAGGGAGTGGACACCAAGAAATATTCATACCAGGGGAAAAGAATTCCGTTGGCACGAAGTTTGCGGAGGCAGATCACTGAGTCCGACATTCGGGTTCGTCGTCATCATCCTCTTCGTCTTCCCACTCGTCTTCATCATCGTGATCAAAGAAGTCGGAAGACGTCGGGAACGGCCGTCCGCGGGCATCCGCGATATCGCTGAGCTCGAACTGTGCCTCGTCTACAACAGCGGGTCTCGGCTCGACATCAACTCGCTTTGGTGGCAAAAGCTTCTCCAGTTCCTAAAGGAGGCGGTATGAGCTGGAGTATGGTTGAAATATTGTGGGACGTACAGCCTGATTTACAGTGTTCAGCCATTCCTCTCCAGGCATGTCGATCTTGAAAACAATATACAGGTCGCCTTTTGTATCCGGATGCTTGTATGTTGGCATGCCTTCGCCTCTGGCGACAATGGACTCTCCTGGCTTGATGATCTTTCCTGGAGGGCTGCTCACGTGGATACCCCTTCCATCGAGATGCGTTACTAGAATCCGAGAAAAGCCGAAGAGAGCTTCCGAGAGGGTGATGTGTACAGCGGTCAGGAGGTCGTTCCCGGATCGTTGGAACGAGTCATGTGGGGTTTGTTTGAGGACGAAGACCACATCCCCAGGAGGAATTCCGGGCTCTTCGTCACCTGCGCCAGCAAGGATGATCCTCTGCTGGTTCGCCATACCTCTCTCGACGAGCAGCTCTTGTCGGGTCTTTTCTTTGACAGTTTTGGCGCCTTTACACTTCTTGCACCTGGGCGTTTACCAGTGAGTCGATGAAAAAATGTCACCGTTGAACGGGCCTCACCTGTCTTTTTCACGGAGTTTCTCGCCTTGTCCATTACATTCCGTACACATACCTCTCGAGGTGCCAATCTGGTTCCTCCCAACCTGTGACAGATTTGCTCAGTTCCCCCAATGGGTCTGCGGAGAACGAGGAATTTACCTGCGAATGTACAAAAGTCCACCCCTTTCCTTCACATTTGACACACTTCTTGGGTTTGGTGTTTCCCTTAGCTCCAGAACTAGATAAGAGCATCAACGCTATTCGCACACGAGGGAGATGGGAACTAACCCCGAGCAAACGGAACAAAGGGCGTCCTTCTCGAGGTTCATTTTTACCGATTTGCCATTGTAGAGGTCCTCGAGGGTGACCTCGTATGGAATGACAGAATCCTGGCCCTTCTTCCGCCTTGGGGCACCAAACCCACCAGCACCAAAGTCAAAACCGAACGAGAAACCACCGCCAAACATCTCAAAGATGTCGTTCGGATCCATACCACCACCCCCGCCGCCCGAGAGACCTTCCATTCCGAACTGATCGTACAATCCTTTCGTTTCCGGCTGGCTCAATATTTCGTACCTGGACCGAGATTAGCCGAACGGTGAGGATTGAAGTAGTTCCCGGGACTAACGCGGCAGCCATCTCTTGGAATCGCGCGGCGGCTCCGGGGTCATCTCTGTTCTGAACGGGTCCATCAGTGTCTTTCCTTGTTCAGTTGATGCGAATTTCCGGCTGACCTTGTCCTTCAAAAAAGGGTCGGTAGGTTAGGTTTGTTCGTTTGCGGACGCGCCGAACTCACAGGATGATGCTCTTTGGCCTGGGTGATGTGATCAACACCAATACAGCGCACGCGCTCGAACAAGCTGACGTACCTTTTTCCGGTACGCTTTCTTGATTTCGTCTGCGCAGGTGTCATTCTCTCCGAAACGCGAAAATGGCAGTGAACCGTACCTTCCGATGCATTCGGCGAGACGTCGAGCAAGTCGTAAAGTTGTGTGTCAACCGGCACTAGTCCAACCCGTCAGCTACCCCACACAGCTCCCAGCAAGCGTTCCGTACTTTGTAGCGAGTGAATGAAGGGAAATCGTCAGGAAGCGTGAATCGTCAACGGAGGGTCAATGGAGGGCGGGTGGTGGCGTGGACGAAGCCACGATGAAGAAGCCGCGGTGGCGTTCAAACTCTTTTTGCCTCTCTTCGTCATCACCCCGAAACGGCATGGCCGAAGACTTCCCGCAGCGGGGGTTTTACGCGTTTCTACTCTCTATAACGAAGGAACCGAAGAGAACTGGGGAGACTTGGTCACACCCAGCGAGAACCGCCGAGTAGGCTCAGCTCATGTACAATACTTTGAGTAACAAGTACGACGAGCAGAGCTTGTACGTAGGTGGTTGTAAATATGAACTGAACTCGCCCTAGACCTCCGCCGTTCGCGTTACCTCTATGTGAAATAAGGACCCCGGAAGCCCCATTGTGCGTGCGTGCCCAGTTTCCCCCACAGGAAGCGATATCGGGAGAGAGCGACGAAACTGGAGGACGCCCTCACTTTCGGCGCTAAGCCCTCGTGTAGCGCCCAACGTGTTACCATGGTCGACGACAGAGTGCCCCATCGCGTTTTCAAGATTGGTGAATTGACGAGGCCCATCGCCGGCCAGCTCGTCCTCATCAGCCGGAAAAGCGCGGTGAACCTCGCTTGTGCGTGTCGATATCTCGAAGGACCGGTCCTCAGCACGTTATGGGAGACACAGCGGTCATTGTGTACCCTCCTGAAGACGCTGCCTAGAAATACTTGGGGTTGCGAATATTCGGAGTTTCGTGAACTTGTGGTATGTGGCCTGTATTTACCGTTGGAGGAATTGGATGATTAACTTCGGGGTTGTTCTAGCTCAGGGTTGTGGGTGATCCATCGCCAGAGGCTTGGAGTAGAGTCCACCGCTACGCGTCTTGGATGCACCATGTCCACGTGGATGAAAAGTCGGTCCTTGGTGAAGAGACATTTCGCAAATTGCGCCTCAATTCACCTGCCGGCGAGTGGTTCCCAGCGTTGCAAGGCCTGACTTGGTGTATCACTAGATCCAACCATCCTTACGTCGACCTCTTCTTCTCCCCACATCTAACGAGCGTTGACATTTTCGTGCCACCTTCGTGGAAGAATTCCGAAGTCCCCCGCAATATCCTGCCTGCTATCACCTCGGTCATCTCCGCCCTCCCGACACCCACTCTTCGAACCTTATTCGTAGAAGTAGACTGTCATGGGACATCTTCCTCGTATTTCAAAGATTCCCTCTCCTCCGTCATTTTACGTTGTGGACCATCGCTCACAAGGTTATTCTCCCCGATTCCGTTGTCGGATGCGGCGATAAATCATTTGATCCACCTCCCCCACCTCCGTCATTGGCACATCGAATACCCTCCGCCTAACTACTCCACTTCATCTCTGCCCCTCGTCTTCCCGCCTCTCAAGGACTTTTTACTTGTGGAAGGTGCTGCGCGTGGGTGGCTTTCCCTCTTCAAACGTTTGGTGGACCGTGTCTCTTCCACGCAAGACATGATACCATTGTCCAGGATCAAAGAATCGCTGGAATCCTTGATGATTGAAGACTTCACCGATTCCACCATCGACGTCTCCCTCGCCTCTACGATTCAAACATTTAGGAACCTGGACCACCTGAAGGTGGAATTCCACTGCGACGGGGACGGTGGATTACAATGTGCCTTCAAGTTGAACGACGAGAATATCATCGAACTTGCGATGGCTCTGCCCCGACTGGAGGTTCTTTTCCTCGGACATCCATGTTACGAAAACAGCTGTGCCACGACTATCGCTTGCCTCCTCCAGATTTCCGTTCATTGTGTCAAGTTACGATCGCTGGAGATCCACTTCAACACTACGAACATCGTTGATGATTTCAAGAACCTCTCGGGGGATCCCCGATTCCAAGAGTTGCGCCTGCTTCCAAAGTGCGCTCTCTCGTGTTTGGATGTTTGTGAAATACCGTTCGCCCTCGATGAGTCCGATTTTGAAACAGTGGCAGATGGGATGGCTGACATTTTCCCATACTTGGAACGCTGTGACGGACTCGACGAGATTTGGGACGGGCTCAATGAGAAAATAGTGTGGGTTCAAAGGAAACGTCCGTGAGTGCGGCCTCAAGTTTCTCCTGTCCGATACATTGGCGAAGCGTGAGCTACTCGCTCTTGCGCCTGATTATTGCAATCCCAGTGACTGCTCCCACGGCTACCTACCGATACCACTTTTTGTTTCGTACCATCACCCTCCAGTTGGAAGTTCATTGTCGTACAAATAGTCATCTGATGAAGTCAGAGAAGTTTGAAATAAAATCTTTTCAGAGGCACCCACTCTCTTGAAACGTCATTGTCCCTTCAAACACGAACTGGTAACCCCTACCTGCTGGGGGGTTTCCATTCGTGTCTACGGTCGATAGAAGCCGCGAAACGCACGGCCATACTCCGTAGTACACATAGGAGACCCTTCGAAACAATACCCTGGCAGTCTCATTACATCCATACGAAACCCTCGGCGGTTCAGCAGCGATACCGGTAGGGAGGGGAATGACAGGGTTCATCACTTTCGGTCCTGGTTTCCCAGTTTGGTGATGCTCAGCTCATAGGACCATTGCACACGAACCACCATGATCCATGACCCCGCATCCCACCGCGTTTTCAAGGTCGACGAACTGATAAGACTCATCGCCCGCCAGCTCGTTCCCAGCAAAAGGAGCGCCGTGAATCTCGCTTGCGCATCTCGGTGGCTAGAGGAACCAGTCCTCAGCACGTTATGGGAGAAACAACAGTACTTGGAAATCCTTCTGGAGACGCTGCCTAAAGGAACTTGGAGCCGTCGATACACAGGGTACGGTGAAATCGTGGTGCGTGGCCTGGATCTCCTGTTGGAGAAATCAAACGCTTAGTTTTAAGGTTGGTTTAGTTCGGACTCGTAGGAGATCTGCCACCGGAGGCTTGGAACAGAATGCACCGCTACGCGTCTTGGATACACCAACTCCGTGTGGGGGAGGGTGTGTCGGCCATTAGGGACGACACCTTCCGCAGTTTACGCGCCAATTCTCCTGTTGGCGGGTGGTTCCCGGCGTTGCAAAATCTATCTTGGCGTATCACGGAAGAAAGCCACCCTTACACCGACCTATTCTTCTCTCCAGGTTTGAAGAATATTTCCATTTGGGTGTCGTGGGACAGTAGGGGTCCCTCTGGTGTTTTGTCAACTATCGCCTCAGCCATCTCCGCGTTGCCGACATCTGCTCTCCGAATCCTCCACGTGGATGGTAGTTACTATGAGGTGCGCTGGGTGGATTTCAAAGCCTCATTTTCCTCCATCGCTTTGCGCTGCGGACCGTCGCTAGCTGAGTTCGTCACCCGGGCCCCACTATCGGACGCGGCCATAAACCATCTGATTCAGCTTCCCTATCTCCACATCTGGCGCGTCGAAGATCCTCCGCCCAGATACTCAACTTCGTCTTTGCCCCTCCTTTTCCCGCCTCTTGTGGGATTTACACTTGGGAAAGGCGCAGCTGGATGGTTTTCCTTGTTTAAACGCTTAGAGGGTCGCGTTTGCCCCACGCAAGGCATGACACCATTGTCCAGGATGAAGGGATCGTTGAAATACCTAAGCGTCAACAATAACAATCTCCCCGGTCTCGCCATCGATGTTTCCCTCACCTCCTTGATTCAACTATTCCGCAACCTGGTCGATCTGCGTGTAAAGGTCCGCTGCCACGACTGCTACAAGGAGGGCGGATGCTCCTTCAAGCTGAACAACGATAACGTTACCGAGTTCGCTATGGCTCTGCCCCGACTGGAGTTTCTCTTCCTCGGACGTCCATGTTACGAAAACGGCTGTGCCACGACTGTCGCTTGCCTCCTTCCGATTTCTGTTCATTGTGTCAAGTTGCGGGAACTGGAGATCCATTTCAACACTACGAACATCATCGATGATCTCAAGAACCTCTCAGAGGATCCCCGGTTCCAAGAGCTACGCTCGCTTCCTAGGTGCACACTCACATGTTTACACACCTATCAGATGCCGCTCACCCTCGATGAACCCGATTTCGAAACGGTGGCAAACGGGATGATCGATATATTCCCATCCATACGTTCCTGTGATGGGCTTGTGAAGATTTGGGAAGAGATCTCTAAGAGAATTGCAGAGATTCAGATAACGCGGTCGCTCCTGGTAGGTCATTGGTGGGGGTAAGCTTAGATTTCTCCTTTGCCTGATGCATATTCCGAACCGCAGGTTAACCGTTGAGGCACGAACGATAACCCCGCACTCCCTCTTGTACCCATGGATCCGGGTCACCACGTCAAGAATACGTACCGATATCGCTTTGTTAAGTACCATCGCCTTCCTGTTAGAAGTATGACTCTTGTACGAATAACAATCCTACCTGAGAAACCAAACCAACGCGTTCAGACGGCTGATCCAAGTTAACGAAAGAGAACAGGTACCAATCTTGGAAGTGTGAACCCCTTGGACCCGTCTATTGGCTCCTCGTTTGCTGGGGTACCGATATGTAAGCGACGATCAAAACGGTCTTTGACCCCTACGTAGCGAAATCCTGACCACATACCCATCACCGCTGAGCGAATCCGAAGATTCGGGATGCACGGGGGCATACCAGTGCCGCACCGCCGTCACACCGGAGAAACTTCAGCGTAGGATAAGTTACTACAACATTAGGACCGCCCAATTTTACATCCGTACTAAGTAAACATGTTTCAACAAACGTTGTCGTCCTACGACGGCGAACCGATAAACCCCTGCTTGCCAACACACTTCCTGCCGGGAAACATACAGGTCGGGCAGATATTGGCGACCAGCAGCAGATAGAGAAACCTGCGTTGGCGTTCAAGGCCAAACTCTGATGTTATACACGCTTGTCCGCGTCCCCATTTCCACCCATTCAAAAGCTCCTCCTGAGTCTCGGACACTTCGCGTTGTCCCTCACAACCTACACGACGCACGGACAAAGAGGCCTGTGCGGCGATTCACAACGTCCACAGTAGGAGGTTCACCCGCCCGTTGGGGAACGGTGTCTATGAACCGTACACCAAGAGATCAACAACCCAAATCCAATCACAAACGAATCTGAGAGGGTGCAGACTTACATGAAACAGAAGCAAATTATCTTCCGAAAAAAACCATCTCTTTTCACCCCTATCCGCCGTCCCATGCCCCAAATTTAACAGAATATCGCGAACTGGAGGTCGATTCGGGTATCGCCCACTCCGCGTCCCGGGGCTAAAGTCGTAGATCCGCAAGAGCTCAAGGGAGTTCAACCCCGAAAACCCTTTCGTCATCGCGAAAAGCCGACAGCCGGAAATCGTTGTTGTTTTCGTCATCGAGGGAGCGATTTTTATAATCGTTGTGGATGGTTCCCACTCTTGCCAAGGGATCTTCTCCGTTACCCTGGCGTTCTTGGATGTGTGGGCGCATAAGTCTGCAGCGTTAACGACTATCATGTAGTCATCACCCTGGTGGACTTTGTCCCGGGTCCCACGACATACGATACCAACCGTCCGTCTGGCCGGATCGGAGCGGTGTAGCCCGACCCCAGTTTGTCCCCAACTATAGGCCATGAGACTCTTTGGCTCATACACCATGTCAGCGTCTCTCGTCGGCATCTCGAATATCAGTTGTTGTTCCTTGGCTGTTGCCGTATCCCACAGTGCCAGCCAACGCACTGTTCTCTCTTCTTCGGATCTTATGATTCCAACGAGTCGATAATCATCGACGAATTGGACTTCCTCCACCCAACAAGAGGAAGTATTCTTAGTAATCATGGGATTAGTATCTCTTCGAGGTGGAGGTGGGAACAGTTACAAGGACTCTCTGACCACTGCGCCAATCCCAGACAACGAGAATGTTGTAACGTCCAGAGTGGAATGTACCCTGAAGGGTAATTATTGCCACGAGCCTGTGCCCGCTCACCAAGATGTTGAGGCTTGATATGGTTTTCTCCGAGTCGCGGTCAACATAGAGCATGGGGTGATCTGCGGGGGCTGAAGGATGGGGAAAGCCATCGGATAGCTGAAGGGTGTGTATCAAAAACACGCTGAGGCTAGAGTCACCACCATGCGAACGGTCAACGAATCGAGCGACGTACCGTCCTTCCTCAACAACCTCGGGTACGACAAGTAGGTCTGCCTCCGGGTTGATTCTCAGAGCGGCGTCGCACTTCGGTAATCCTAGGACCACCCACTGCTTCAACCGTACTTCGCGAGAAACAGACGGAAGTTGAATGAAGTGAACGTCGAGCCCGTCACTTCCAGAGTCCACGATACACCCAAGTACGTCCCCTTCGAGTACACGCTTTGTATGGGTGGGGAGGACAATAACCTCTCGCTTAATCCTTTGGAGTTTATCCCATCTCGAATGGTACCGCCGCAGCAGGGCCCGGCGGTCTGCCATCACGAGAGGGGCTTTCCGTGGGTCATCTTCTAATGAGGCCGCGAGAAGCTCGAGGCGGTATTGTATGGTCGGAGACGCGTCGACGAGGTTTCGTATTCCATGGTTCACCTAACAGGAGTGAGGGTTAGCTACAGATGCCGAGATCAGAGCCCGATGCAGAAATCCCCTCACAACTCTCAGCCTCAGTATCGCTGGAGCAGGCAAGCGCAAGATAATTTCTTCCAGTATTTCCACAGGAAGGCACAAGAGGCGGAAGCAGGGGTTCTCAGTGGTGCACATAAGACGGTGTTCGGCGATTCCCGAAGTCAATATGGCGGTGGAACGGACTGAAGCCTGAAGGGATTGACTGATTGATAACGTAACTGGAAGCCTGATGCTCGAGTACTGGACCGCTCAAAATGCGCAGAAGCACTGGTCCTCACGGGTGTGGCTGGGGCACCCCGTAGCATTGATACTGACCCACAGGAGCCGGCCCCTTGGACACTCAGTCACTCAGCACCTGAGAGTGAAGCGTTGGTGCGCCACAGTGGGGAACTGAAGGATGTCCAATTGGTGTTATGAAACCTCAGCGACCGTTCCTACCCTGCGCATGGAACTTGCAATGGTCCCGACTAGGGTTATCGGTGATCTTTGACCACCTTCGTGGTAGGGTGTTTGGGAACCCTCCGGTCTGCGTCGCCAGAGACTCAGTTTAACCCGGGGTCGCGGGCGTTGGAGGAACCCCCAACGTTATCACAGCTTCACGGTCGGGGCGGACTGTGTCAAAGTACTGCCCGTCAATGAAATAAACGGAGAGAGTTCGTGGCCGAGCGCCCCCTCCCCACAATCGTTCTTTGTGAGGAAAACAAGCAAAGCAACTAATCACACATACCATTTCCGTTTTCCAAACCCAGAAGGCTCATAGTGTGGGTCGGACAATCCACTCCGCGCCGCTTGCGCGATCCGAACGGCGAGCCTACAGCTAGCTAACCAGAGTTGGATCCGGACGAACCGTGCCAGGGGTATTTAGCCACTTCCAATAACTGATGAGCGGACGCCGTCTGGATAGCTCGAGCTGGAACCAGGTGTTTCCGATCAAGAGCAGTGGTGACTGGAACGCCCAAGTGTACCTAACCCCACCCCGAACAACACCGGCACGGCCAACAAGTCTGGGGTGGGTAAATGGTCCACCAGTTCCATTGAAGCCTTGTGAATGGATGGCGGGCCCAGGTGAGCCCGCTCGGCACGGTTAAAACTCCCCCATCTGGAGCGATAACCCCTGGTTTCCGCCGACCATCTTGAGGGGCCTTGCTCTCGACCCAGCTGAGAATGGATCGTGGCAGTGCTTGATCGCGGGCCAGCTGCCGATGAACTCTGCAAGAGCCCAGAGTTCGCGATCAGGCCTGCCCCACATCGGCAGATCCTGATGCAGCGCTGTCGTTAGGGGGTACTCCAAGTCTCATCAGCAGGATGTCGACAGAGACAACCGCAGCGTGATCTCTTCCAAAAGTTCCGAGTAGAGCACTGCAGCCCACTGCCGGAGATCGTTCTATGTTTTTTGAGGTTGAGTCCCTTCGGCGATCACCGATCACAAGCTGGCCGGGGTGCTCCACAGTCCAATACTTGGTCTTTCATCTGGCATAGATACGACTATAATAAAGGAGGTCGTGGTTCACGACTCAGCCCAAATTTATTAACGACACGTGGAACCGGACGTGTAAGGGTATGTCCAAAAATCTGATCTGTGCATCCCCCCGAGTCGGGATAATCCGCCCTGACCCCTGGCTCTCAAGTAACTTCCTCAACAAACACCCTAAACTGCCAGGCGCGGAATTGCTACCGGGCGATCTCCCGTCAGTTCCTGGAACTCCGAACCCGCGGCTGAGCCGACTCGTGCCGGAAACATGGGGGCCGTTCTCCAACACACAGAGATCCAACCACTCGCAGGGGTTGGAGACGACCACCCGAGAGAGATGCGGACGAGTTACCGTAAGTTTGCGTCTCTCACGTTCGCCCGTGTCGGGCGAGACCGATGGTATACACAGTGGGCGGCTCGTTTGCGCCAGCACCGAGAATGAGTAAGTGGGGACGTGGAAGGCGAACCGAGGACGCGGATCAGATCAGCGATACGAGGTGAAACCAACAGGACCTCCAGGGGGGATGACCGGCATCCTACTCCAATCACGATTGGGTCCTAGGTTGCGACTTCGCGGTAAGAGGCCGTCCTGTGGAATTCGCACGGAACGAAAGTCGTTCGACTAAAGTTTTTCCCGCACAGAGGCGAGCCACCCGCTCCTCAATCACCTACCTGGCCCCGGCCTGACAACCACACTGGGTGGGTTCCAAACATCCTCGTGGACAGTAGCACCCCATGATATCGTTTCCGGGAATCCGTCACCAGGGGTGACTTACGCACCAAATAGGCAACACTCGCTAATAAAATGCGCTGGGAGATTGTGGACGTCAAAACATTCCTTCGGAGGTGTGTCACGAGGACCACCTGCACAGAATTGGTGACGAAGGGGCGTCACCGACAGCGTATCTTCTGCCCGTTCTCCAGTCCTAGACAAGGAATCACAGAGAAACCAGCGTATGGGTTGGACACGAGAACGCCACCGCAGGCCTATAACAGCTGAGTTTTAGGCGAACCGGGAATGATATCCAAAGCCCAACCCCGAGGGGTCGGGTTTGTCACCCCTGGTGGGGTTTTTCATCAGGAATTTGGAGGAACTATATTCCAAGGGGCTTGTTCCCAGCGGAAGATCATCGACCGCCAATTGTGCAACTATGCACAAAGATACCTTTCGCGGTCAGCCGCTAGAGGAATCTCCGGCAAGTTTGATTGCGGGTGAACCTCTCGCCTGTCACTTGCAGGCAGCCCCAAAGCGGTCCACTTCTTACATTAACACGCTGGGCGGCTCATCTCAGCTCGTTTTGCGCTAAGCGGCTCAATTGCCTGTTATCAAACGGCTTGAAACAAACCGCTTCCACCCAAAGGTACGTTATTCGGCTCGGTCAGTACTCGTGAGTAATCTGAGGCTTGTTGGTGTCCCGTACGGAACACCGAGGGAATTGAACGGACTTGAACGAAGAGAACACCCGGGCACCGACGACAGGTGAAGTAAAGTACTGAGTCCGTTCAGGCTGGTCAAAACGCTCTCAACTTGAGTGGAATCTCACCGGTTATTTCTCGTGACCTTGAAATGCCATGCTTCAGTTGATAATCTTGTCTTCCGACCCAACAGAGAAGGGGTCATTTCCGTGGCGGATCACAGGAGAGCGGCTGACGAAATCTCGGAACTGGTGGTCCAGCCGGGACAGAGCCAACGGCCGCCAATTGCTCTCAAGTGTGGGGCGCCCGGCGCAGGTAATCGTGGAACGGTGTTCTCACAGAGTTACGATGGGGGTGGGACGCAACCTGATGGGTGTCGTGTGGTGGTAGACTCTCTCCCATCAGCCGATCCGATCACCTCCTTGCCCCCACACCGCCACTTAGATGCCACCTCTGGCTCCGGCCTATTCTGTTTGCGATTGTGCATAGAACACCTCGGCACTGACTCCCACATACTCTCGAAAAGATGAACTTTTACTTTGAGGCCGCAAAAATTCTCGATAAACTTGACAAAAAACATGGTTCGATAAAAGGCGTGCTTTCCAGTGTGCCAGAGAAAGATAGGAAGAGGACATCTGCCCTTGTCATCGAAACTCTTAAGTGTACGTTTGACCTTGTCGCGGATTAGCTTGTCATGCTAAGCGCAATGGCGTCGGATCGTTCAAACTCTAGACAAGCCTGTGTTGAAGGACGTGATATCCAACTCAAAGTTACTTAAGGAAGAAAAAAAGCTCCAATCTGAGAACCTCGCCTTGGTTCTCGTCCACGATTTGCTTCTGGGAAACGGGGTCCAAGCAGGTGATGGTCCTCTCAAGCAAGCGGTCTTGCGGCACAAGACACGGCTGCGTAGCGAGTTTACCAGGGCCAAGGTCCGATGCGGGGCCAGTTCAAACGAGGAACTCGCGCAGACTGGTGATGAACGAGCGGGTGAGATACGACTTCACAACGAGTTTTATCGGCGCTGACCTCTCAGAACGGCAGCCCTGATTCCACGATACGTGAGGGTCAATACGAACATTTGGACCTGCGCCGAAGCCGGGGAGTACTTCAAGTCGAAAGGGTTCGAAACTTCGGATCCAGTTCAAAACCAGTACGGTGGGCTTTCGCTCTTCGTATCATACCAAGGGGTAACCCGTACAGGAAGGGATTCTCAGAGGACGAACACATACCGAACCTTCTTCTTTTCAATCCTCGGGCTCGGTTCCATGAGGATGAGGCTTACCACTCCGGAAAGGTCATCCTCCAGGATAAAGCGTCCTGCTTCCCGGCAACCATATTAGCACAAGACATCCACCAGCCTCATGGAGATGGAGACTTCATCGATGCGACGGCAGCCCCAGGAAATAAGACAACTCACCTCAGTGCCCTGCTGGGGAATAAAGGAAAGGTCAGCGCTTTCTTTAGACCACGACTGGCCCGTTTCCGACCCCAAACCGGTTCGTTGAATTGTTGTGCATAGCTTTTCGCCTTCGAGCGGGACGCAAAGCGGTTCGCGACATTGAAGTATATGCTCACCAAAGCCGGTTGTCGAAACGTTGAACCGATGAATGCTGATTTCTTGGCGGTCCGATACGACGATCAAAAGTACGCGAATGTTACACACATGTAAGTTATTCAGTTCCTGCCGCGTAGTGCGCGTTCTCACTGCCCGAAACCATGGGAATAAGCCTGCTAGACCCCTCATGTAGTGGTTCTGGGATCATCAATCGCCTTGATCATCTCACCGAACAGGGTATGTCCTCGACCCCTATTTTTTCCCCACCGATTGGACACGATGAAAAAAAAAATAGATAAGGAAGATGGAGGGGAGTTTGCTAAACAGGAAAGGCTGGAAAAACTCGCGTCTTTCCAGCTCATGATGATCAAGCACGCCATGAAATGTGAGTGTTGTAGTCTACCTTCATTCAGACACTTCCCACCACGAAAACTACTATCACGGGTCATCCCGATACCTTTCCCACATGTGACGCGGTCGTTCTTCCGTTTCCGCGATGCGGTCCTCCGTATCAGCGACGTCGGTCGGAGTGACACTCTCGCGCGATGTTTCAACCTATAGGTCCGCTTCCGACCCTGCTTCGGGACTCGGCCCCCCTTTTACCCTTCCCTCGGATCCATACTTTGAACTTTCAGAAGCCGCATCAATCTACAAAGACTCGCAAACTGCGGTCCTCCTATACTGATCCGATGGTTGTCTCACAGTTCCCTCCGCGAAAAGGATCGTCTACTCAACATGCAGTATCCACGCGACCGAAAACGAACACGTCGTCTCGAAGGCGCTTGAATCCAGCGAAGCGAGGCTGAACGATTTTAGGCTTGCTCCGAGATCCCAGGTGTTGCCGAGTTGGCACCGGCGGGGTATCCCTGAGGAGATGATGTCCGGTAGGTATACTCATTGCTCTGGACGAGAGGTGTACCAATTGCTACCGGCCCTTTGACGCTTCTTAACAGGTGATGCAGAATGCGTAATCAGGTGCTCTCCGGGGGAAGATGCAACGAACGGCTTCTTCGTTTCCTGCTTTGTGCGCCAATCTCAGAGCGGGTCGACGAAACTAGGGAAGCGAAGCCGACCTTCCGCAAAAGACGACAATGGTGAGGGTGAGACCAGAGAATGTGGTGAGCATATTATCCGCAAGGAGAAGGGTGGGGATGGGCAGAAGCGAAATCGATCGAAGAGGACGAAGAGTTCCAAATCCACCTGAGTCCAGGCCCAGGAGTATCTTATGAACGTCGTTGGCGGTGTATTCCAAGTTATTGATCACGCGAGTGTAGCATATGGCACACAGATAGATTCGGGGGCTACAGGTTCGACGATTTAGTACTGAAGGAGAAAAAGAATCGTGCCTAGTATGTGCTAAGAGAGAATACGTTCGTGTACGGTTGAGGGGTCAGCCAGAATTCATAAAGGGGAAGGTTATACCATCCGTACAGTGAACATTCTGACAAACCACCAAAAAAGAAATACCATGGAAGAGCTGTTAAGGCACCACTGAACATTAGAGGAAAGGAGTTGGTTGGTCGTACGAGCAGGGCAGGGGAGAGGTGGACGATCTGGAAAGAAGTGAGCGTTCGATTTGTCCCAATAGTCGTGATTGCTGGGGAAGGTGAGAAAGGAGAATCGGCTGCTTGTTAGCATCGGGATCTTATCAAGAGTTTTAGTGAGCGGGAGTAGGAGCGTGTTGTTGCGCGTATTGGCCCTGGTAGTATGCTGCGTAATTGTTGTCGTATCCTTGCTGCTGGTACCCTTGGTAGCCGCCCTGCTGTGGTTGACCCCATTGGTTAGCGCCTCCGTAGCCACCTTGCATACCAGCGTATCCTGCATCGGGGCCGGGAGGCCGGAACTGTTGAGGCTGTGATTGTGGGATGCTCGACTGCCACATCTCAGGTCGACGCCAGGGAGGGATGTTGGTTCCTCCGGCAGTGATGTCGTGTCCAGCACCTCCGGTCCAGGGTTTCGCTCCATCTCCAGGTCCCTTCCCACCCTCTCCTAGTTCCGCCATAAGGTTAGCGTACTCCGAGTCGAACCCACCCTTGCCCTGGGATGGATTCTGATTCTGTATGGCAGCCGTCGGATCCCTGTTGACTGGACAGTCACGAGCCATGTGTCCGGCGCTCCCGCAGACACGGCAGATGATATTAGCAGTGAAGTTGCGCTGCTCGGGGCACTCATACTTCCTGTGACCGACGTTGCCGCAATTCTGACAGACTTGATTCTCATCGTCTCGGAGGGTTCCATTAAGGGCAGCGAGTTCGCGGAGCTGATTGCGTTTGTGATCGTTCTGGCCTTCGGGTGTGGAAGCGGCCTAATTTCAAAGAGTGAGCAAAGAGTTGAAATCACACGGAGGAAGGCGACTCACGGTTTCGATAACCCTGTTGATCAACCTCACGCAGGAAACAACCTTTTCCTCAGTGTCAGCTGTAACAAGACAATGGAGATCTTCCTCGGCATCCTCGGCGTACTGATCCGGCCTGGCCTTCCCCTCCTTGACGCTGCCCTTCCCTCGGATGCTAATCTTGGCGCCGCTGTCTCTCTCCATCTTCTTCAAACTGTTACCGCGAGGACCGACAAGCAAGCCGAAGAAGTTGATCTCGGGGAACTCCTTAACGGGGATGTAGACCTTCTCTGATGGACGATGAGAACGTTTCTGCTGTTGGTATTCGACGGGGGGTCGGAAGTTTGGATCATTCTTCATGGCGCGGTCGACTAGTTTGATGCGCTCTTCTTCGAGCTTTTTGCGGTAGCGGACCTCCCGGGTGTTGGTCCTGCGGCCATGGTTATCGTAAGTTGGAGGTGGCGATGGGGACCTGTATCAGCTTAGTCAGCAACTGATTTACAGGAAGAACGTGGCGAAAGGTTTACCTCTCACGTTCCGGGGGGATAAAGTCGTTCAGCCTGAGTTTGCGATTAATCTCCTCCAACCTGAGGTGGATGGCGTAGTTGTCAAGCTGGGCCTGAGATACACCGTTGGCGGAAATCGCAGTGGGTAGCCCAGGAAGCTCAGCCTTGGCCTCACCCCAACGGCTGCGTCGCTTACGTGGGGCATTGGCATCAGCTAGATCGATGTGAGAGGAAATAAGGGTTGCGAAAATCACGGTTAGTAACGGTCAGTATGGATGAGTAGATTGTGCACGCGAAGATGAAGAGGACAGGAACAAAAACTATATCACCAATGTTGCAAAGAGATTTCTCCCGATACACCACGATGTACGAGGAATCGTTCGCGTGCTAGTGATGACGTTGTGAACGTGGTCCACTTACCAGGTGTGGGAGTCGAGGGCGACTCTTCCCGAGACTTGGTTGGGCTGTCATTTCCATACGGTTTTGAAAAAGTCGGCGGCGAAGGCTGGGCAAGCTGCGGAGGAGAGTTGTCTTCGACCGGGGCCGGTCCGAATCTTCTTCGGCTGCCCAACGGGGCTGAAGGCAGGAGTTCGTCAGATACTTGGTCTCCAAAAAAAAAAGCAGGAAATTGGTGTAAACTACATACTGTCGTTGGTCCCAGAAACCTCACGAGTAGCTGGTCTCCACATAGCGCACAGCAGAGGATGTCAGGAAAAGAGAAAAGATGAGAGGATAAGATGGGGTGGAGATGAGTGTGCTGAACAAGGCGAGGCGACCAACTCCGCAACTTGCCGGATGAGAGTCACCTCCGCATCCGTGACTCTCACACTCACTCCGACTCTTTGTCATACACTTTCATGTTTAGCAAGCGACACGCTGAAGGTAGAATCGAATGGGATAGTTGCGAATTGCGCTGACCCTCGTCACTTTCTCAGACACGCCAGCACTCGCTCACAAACGACAGAAACTCAGGAATGATTTAGCTGAAGGGGATGTCGAATATGTAGACGTCGAAGATCCACCCTCGCCTCCCCCAGCTTCTCAGCTCGTGCCGAGAAGCGCAACAATCAAGTTCAGTGACCTAACTCGCAAGCTTGCCCAGGGAAAGGGGGGTGGAGGGCCGAACTCCGTGATTGCGCATCGGAAGCAGCAGGACAGGTTAATCTCGCATATCTTCAAGGAGAACGATTTTTCGTGGCTTCACTTGAAGCCTGACCACTCCGCTCGACCCGTCTGGATCAGCCCAGAGGACGGTCATATTATCCTGGAAGCCTTCTCCCCGATTGCGGAGCAGGCCCAGGATTTTCTGGTGGCAATCAGCGAGCCTGTCAGCAGGTACGCAAACATATCCTTCTGTCACACCGATGTACATATTCGAATACGATTGGAATCAGACCTGCGTTCATTCACGAGTACAAACTCACGTCTTATTCACTCTATGCCGCCGTATCGGTCGGTTTGCAGACAGAGGACATCATCGAAGTCTGTCCCTCTTCCATCTCGGGCTGACACGCAGACTAAAGTTGGTGCCACTCAGGTCCTGAACCGCATGTCAAAGGTTCCTGTCCCTGATTCTATCACGAACTTCATCCGCGAGCGCACTCTCTCATACGGTAAAGTCAAGCTCGTCTTGAAACACAACAAATACTACGTCGAGTCGAGCCATCCTGAGACCCTCCAAACTCTCCTGAAGGACGACGTCATTCGGTCGGCTCGCGTCCATACCCAGGCCGTAGATAACAGTATCAAGGCCGCAACTTTCACAACTGGGAAGGTTCCCGTTAAGGGCGCGCTTATCATCCCTGGGACGAAACAAGGCGACAAAAAGAAAACAGACACCGCTGGTGGCGCATCATCCACCCCAGGGGCAAACGGAACGACTGACACCGATCTATTCACATCTGTGGTCGGAGTTGATGCGGGTAATGTTTTTGGTCCCCTTTACTTGTAACCTGGCCACTGACCGACCCCGCGGTTACCTTCAATTTTAGATGAAGTCGAGGAGGATGACGATCAAGTTCACGCGTTCCAAATTGACGACGCGAAGATTGACGTGAGCCTTCACGTTAGTTTTGACCGCGATGGGTGACACTCATCAGCCGATCCGTGGGGATCACTGAACTATAGGATGTGAAGAAACGCTGTGTCTTGCTGGAATATCCAATGCTTGAGGAATATGACTTCCGGAATGATACCGTAAACGCCAATCTGGATATCGATCTCAAGCCGGCAACAGTTATTCGACCGTACCAGGAGACCAGTTTGAGCAAGATGTTCGGAAACGGGTAAGCAAGGACATCGCCGACCAATCAGCGCGGAAGGAACTAATGAACGTTCTAGACGCGCGCGCTCCGGTATCATTGTATTGCCCTGTGGGGCGGGCAAAACCCTTGTAGGCATCACCGCGGCTTGTACGATCAAGAAGTCCTGCCTTGTACTCTGTACCTCCTCGTAAGTCTATACCGCGTTGCCGTTTACCATAGGCCCCTTGATAGTTGAAACTGTTCCCCCCGCAGAGTCTCGGTGATGCAATGGCGACAGCAATTCATGCAGTGGTCGAACGTTACCGACAAGCAGGTTGCCGTATTCACTGCTGATCAGAAGGAAAAGGTGCGATTATAAAGCGGGCGGAACTCCCCCCTCCAGCCGCCCCGGTTTTGGTGGCACCCAACTGACCTCCTAATCCTCCGGCATTTCGCAGTTCGCCGGGGAAAGTGGTATCGTCATCTCGACATACTCCATGGTAGCCAACACGACGAATCGATCACATGAAGCGAAGAAGATGATGGACTTCTTGACCTCCCGCGAGTGGGGTTTTATCCTTCTCGACGAGGTACACGTTGTTCCGGCGAATATGTTTAGAAGGGTCGTAACTACGATCAAAGCGCATTCCAAACTTGGATTGACTGGTACGTGCGGGCGGAATTTTGTGGCAGATCGGTCCATCGCTAACGAGCCTCCGCCAACGATCGTCCATTGCGGTCCGGACTTTAGCCACACTTGTCCGAGAAGATGACAAGATCGAGGACCTCAATTACATGATTGGTCCTAAGCTGTACGAGGCAAATTGGATGGACCTTGCTGCCAAAGGGCATATTGCAAATGTCCAGGTAAGTCTAAGCCTCGTCATCGGACGGAATTTCAATTCACATGCGGCACCGGGATCTTCACTGATGCCATTGTATGTTTAAACAGTGCGCGGAAGTGTGGTGCCCCATGACTCCGGAATTTTACCGTGAATACTTGCGAGAGCAATCCCGAAAGCGGATGCTGTTATACTGCATGAACCCGAAGAAATTCCAAGCTTGCCAGTTCCTTATCAAGTACCATGAGGAGCGGGGAGACAAGATCATAGTCTTCTCGGATAACGTTTATGCACTCGAGGTGGGTGATGCGGGTCCGCTTCTGCTATGGATAAGGGATTGCACAGATGAAGGCAACCCCCCCCCCCCGTTTTCATTCCTGCCGCCTCGCCTGGAAACCGCAACACCGTTAACGGCCGCTGACTTTGCCGTTTCACACAGGCGTACGCAAAGAAACTCGGAAAGTTGTTTATCCATGGGGGGACTGGACAGGTGGAACGTATGAGGATTCTACAGTTGTTCCAACACCACCCGGAGGTCTCAACGATCTTCCTATCAAAGGTCAATCCTCAAAATTTCCTCCGGCTGACTATTTGGAATGAGAGCTGAAATTCCGATGTGAAATTTTGTCAGGTTGGCGATACCTCGATCGATTTACCGGAAGCGACATGTCTTATCCAAATCTCGTCGCATTTTGGATCACGGAGGCAGGAAGCTCAAAGGCTTGGTACGGAGTTGCTTATTATTTTGTTTCATTCGGGTATTCTGATGGTGGCTTTACAGGTCGTATCCTCCGAGCGAAACGGCGAAACGACGAAGGGTTCAACGCGTTCTTCTATTCCCTGGTCTCGAAAGACACGCAAGAGATGTTCTATTCGACTAAGCGACAACAGTTTTTGATCGATCAGGGCTATGCGTTCAAGGTGATTACCCACCTTGACGGGATGGAGACTATGCCGGAACTCGTGTACAAGACTCGGGACGAACAGATTGAGCTACTGTCATCCGTGCTCCTCGCGAACGAGCACGAGGCCGATCTCGGAACGGATGTGCGAGGAGGGGAAGGTGACCTTGCAGGCACGGTGACATCGAAGTCTTTTGGGTTCCCAACAAAGACCCCTGGCGCCCAACGGACGACGGGCTCGCTGGCAGCGCTTAGTGGGGGACAGCACATGTCGTACATCGAGCAGAACAAGTCAGCCAACAAGAAGCTCGCGAGGGCTACGGGGTCGGCTCCCCAACGCCATCAGGCGTTCGTGAAGCGAGACAAGGAACGCACAGCAGCCAGAAAGGAGGCTCGGACGGGCAACTGATCGAGGGGGCGGAGGTGGATGGAAGCAGGTGATGCAGGCGTGATGATCCTGTAACAGGTGGACTGGTTGTGTCTAAGCCGTTACTGGCCCGTGGTTACTCTGGAATCAGAATAGGGTACCGACAGGATGTTTGAGGGGGTTTCACAATCGGTCGTCCCGGAACATGCTCGTTTCGTCCCATGACCGGGGTCGGTTCCCCTATAATATTTTACGCGCAGTTTTTTTTCTCTTTTTTCTTTCCTCCCGTGTAGTCGGAGTATGGGAATGCGAATATTGGAGAGATGAGGAAGGCGGGAGTACCTTGGAGAATTTTACGGATGTAATAGGGAGGGAATTGAATGCTGGCCAGCCTTCGCCACGCGCTTTGGGTGATGAAACGGCATCGTGGACCAAGACCATGGCGACCGGCTCTTTGGATTCGCTCGTTGGATTTGACCCCTCGTTTTGGGGATTTTTTAGGATTTTTATTTTCAAATCTTTCCCTCTGTTCTTTCTCGCTCTGGGTCACGTCCGCTCAGGGTGTTTACCGGTTGACGCGCTCGAACGCGATGGTCTAATCCTCCGCATCCGCAATCACCTTTATACCCTTCATCTTTTGACCACCACCCCCCAACCGCTCTCCTGACCCTCTCTGTCCTCTCCTGCTACCAAACATGTCTTCTAAGCGCGGCAGAAAGAGAAACGACAATCTCCCCCCAAACAGGGCCAGAGACGTCCAGCGGGCCTTCCGCGCTCGCCGTGCTGCTCATCTTCAGGTTAGTCTACACCGTTATCCACCGTTTGTCGGATCGACTCACCATCTCATCTCGTCCCCCCCGTCGCTACCAGGCTTTGGAGCAAAGAGTGGCCGAACTCGAAGAAGAGAACGAGCGGTATCGCCAAGCACTCAATCTCCCTCCCTCCGTTCGACCTGCCTTGGGCAAGGGCCCGACGGGCAAGGACAAACCAAAGCCCCCGTACACTTCTTCTCGCCCGTCCAGCTCCACCAATTCCACACCAAGCACTAGCACCGTACTTCCATCGTTGACCACCTCGATCCCCGCCAGTAACTCGAAATCGCGGCCGAGCCCATCAGAATCCCCTTCCTCATCGTCTGCTCGAACTCATTCGCTCTCGCCTTCCAACTCCATGTCCATTCCCAGTCAACCGTTCAGGAAGACGCCCCCCACTCTGCCGGGCCTCGAGACCGGTTCCTCGTGGGATCACCATCCGAATATCGTGATGCCCAAGGAACAGCAACAGAGCGCCAACCAACACACCTCCCCTCGCACCGCATCCTTCACGCTAAACCCTGGGCCTCATTCTGCACAGCCCCAGCTAACGACGTTTGGCTATAGCGAACCCATGCCCTCGCGGTCCACCCAATCCAATGCGATGTACATGCATCATCCGCAAACCCTCCCTCCACCTCCTCCAGATCGTCAACAGCCCGTCCGCGAGCAATACAACGAACCCCACTTTGTATTACGTGACGTCCGAGAGGAAAGGCAGCATTACTCGTTTTCCCAACCCTCTTTTCCCTCTCCGCACGACGGATCACTTCATTCTCCAGTCCAACATGACACCTCGCAGATGAATTCCATGGCCATGTCTCAGCACCGGGATCAAATGACTTCTGCTCAGCATCAACAGCAGCAGCAACAGCAACAGCAGCAACAACAGCAGTCATTCGCGCACCGAAGGTCAATTACTGAGCCCCAGGGTTTCCGAGGGATCATCAACCAATATCCCCATTTACCTAGCCCCCAAGCACATTCCCAACAACCTGATTACCCCCCACGTCTACCCCCTCCCCAAAAAGTGGCGGATCCGAATGGCACTCGCTCGGGATACGGCGGACACGAGTCTCGTCGAATGATCTGATCGGTCCATCCCCTCGTTCTCCTTGGAGCTCCTATCAGAGTTCTAGCCTCAAACCCGTGTTGAACGTTGAACGTAAACCTATCTCGTCGTTTTTGCTTTGTTTTCTTTTTTTTTCTCTGCCGATCATATCCGTACCTCATCCTTTCCCACCCTAGCCTTCCCTCTTCCCGACTTTCCGGAATGTTGTGGACATTCCCACCCTAGAATCCTTCCTTCGCACGCACAACACACACCACACTCCGAACCCTATCCTATTCCCCTCCCAAACCTATCATGTATCGCTATGTATGATGTACGCGTCGGTGGCTGTTTAATCCGCTACTTCTTGACCGTTCCCGCTGTTTTCGAACGCTGACTTCGAGTCTTCTCCATTGTGTCAGGTTACCTTTCTTCTTTCCCCCCCTCTTTGGCACTGGTTGAACCACCCTGTTTGTTTCCTGTTTCTGGCCATTCTATCTATTAAACTACGTTACAGAGCACAGATTATAGAGTTGTAAAGCAGGTGGTAACCATAATACAGATAATTTTCAGCCCCGACGGCCACCGCGAAGTTCTTGAGCACTCGAAGTAGGATTGCATTCTCCCGCACCCTTGACCCGACCCTTCTCCACATATGAAGGACCTATTGTGTCTGATATCATCACCATTGAATTGCGACCTCATTCGGAACCCCGTCCGGACCAGAGGGTTGAGTAGATTAACCAAGTGAATGTCGTGGGGGTCCAAGGTAGCGTCATCAATGACAGACAGGGCGGCTCGCAAATGAACAACAGGTTGAGTGGTGGAAAAGGACGGGGCGGACGTTGTTGCTTCCTGAGTGTTTCAGGAGACGCCTCTGATCGACCCCGAATTCCTGGAGATCTAAAGCGGCGGTGGGGGGGCTGGACTCTCGAGCTTTTTCTGCTTGTCGAAATACCATGATAGATGCTTGTCGTGAAGGCAACCCTCGCCCGGTCGGTGACTTTTTTCGATTGATCCCAGACTGACATAAACCCCAGGCGCTCAAGAGATCATGGCGCTTGGAGGGATCCGACAAAACGAGTGGCCTCAAGTGAGCGGAGTCGTATTTACACCCCTGCTGTGCTCGTCAACGATGGGCGCCGACGTGGGGGTGGGCGAGCGGGTTACCCAACCGTTTATGGGTCCTGATAGATAAAGATTTCGACGCCGAACGAGGTGCTAACCCCTTGCACCCTCGGCCAAAGGAGGAGTGTATCCAATTCAGTCGGGGGAAGGGTTGCGCGACTCTATCAGGACGGTGAATCGTCGATCAAGAATTTCACAAATTCTGTGGAACGGATATGCCGTTAATTTTCTCGAAAATTCGCTTCTTCGCGTGCGCGCTCATCATCGTATTCTGAATAGTCTCACGCACCTTGCCGGGTTTTGCCTGGTGACGTTTCGCACACTCATTCAGAACCCGAAATAAGTATATCCATGCGGTGGGGTTGGGGGTGAAGCGCGTGTTTCCGTGGTCCGGGTGCAGAAGTCCTTCCGCTTCCTGGCATGTGCGGAAACTGGGTGGACCCGTGGAACGTGAAAAGAAAGGGCTGCGGTGCCCAATCGCGCGACGAGCGGCGTCGTACTGAGGCACGTGTTACTCCATCCCCGAGCTTACATAAGTCCATTCTTGCGACCCCGCGGGTGTTTCGAGGCGGGCTGGTGCCGTTCGTGTGTCGCGATTCTGGTCGGCGGGCGGAGAAGGGACAGCCGAGGGGAAGGCACCGTCAAGTGCCAGTGGGAGCCGAGCTTCTTGTCTCGTGTCATGGAAATATGGACGCCAGCTACTTTCGGACTCAGACTTTCTTTTTGGTGATCTGATGCTTTGTGATCGACAGGATCGGTCGGCTCAGATCCAGGGCTGTTTTCCAAACTTGGACCTCCAAGCTCAACCAGGAGTCATCGGTGGTCTTGCAAAGAGTTTTTTTTTCCTCCAGCGGGGCGCGTGTGTGAGTCGCACACGAAGTAACTCCTCACTCACATTACACGGCCCGGCCAGGGTCTGACTTGAGACGGAAACGTGAGAGACGCAGCAACACGAAGACCAGAGGCGAACCTCAAACTTCACGACTTTCCCTGTTTAGGAAGGTTCTAAGACCCGCTTGAAGTCCTAGAGTATCTCAGGGCATGGCGTCGGCACGACCAGCTGCGTCCACGCCTCACCGAAACGAGGATCACATGTCATCGCCTGTCACAGACTGACGCCCCGATCCGATGGCATGGTCGATTCATGGTTGACACCCGCAGCGATGGAAACACCGGACGTTCCCAGCGCAGGCACTTCATCGACCAGGTCCAGCTATTAGTGCTCGGTGGGGAGGGGGAATTATAGTTTACCCAACTCACCATCACACCGTAGCCCGGAGATGCGGGTCTGCGAGTCGGATCCAACGTGTATTGTCATCGGTTGCTATATGATCAGACTCTCAGAGGGCGATTTACTTTGGAAGGTGGGTAGGGATAAACAATAGATACCAGAAGGAGATACGGCAACGTGGTCGTACTGCAGTGCAAGGCGTGCGTTACGGGAATGGAAAGGTGGATGAATGAGGAGGAAGGGAAGACATGAGGTCCTTAGGGTTGTAGTTTCGGTGCTAAATCAATTGCAAGCGAGGAGCTCCGTCGGGGTTGGCGTCGTGGGGATTGGTAGGGGAGGGAAGCGGGAATGTAGGATCGCCGCCGATCCATATGATCAAATATTTTGACGGGGAGGAAGAGGGTGCAAACGGCTTCCACCGCTTCTATGATAATGCTCGTCAGGAAACTTAACCGGCACACGGGACCGTGACGGATCTTCCTCCAACAGCAAGCGGCGTCTGACCCCACGGTTTCCGACGACGGTGTCCGACTAGGCGGTTTCGGCGTCTACCTCCAGCCTACACCAATCGACCTTCCCGTCAGGCCCGTACCTCTCCTCGAGCCAGTCGTTGGCGCTCTTGAAGTGACCGTTCCCCAAAAAACCTTTGGTCACGCGCGGAGAAGGGTGCTGTATAAATGCCAAACAAAAAAGTAGGAAAATATCCCTTGGTCAGCCATCAATCCCTGCGGCTACCACGACGCGGCGCGAGTGATAGTGATACAAAAGATCACTTACAGCGCTTGTCAGAACCAGGTGTTTGTGCTAGGGATGAGGGGAAAGGATCAGAGTCAGAAAACCAAGGTGTTCGTAAGCACGAATGAAGTGGAGGGTCGCAAGCATTGCAACCCCAGAAAGGTCCAATGAGCAGTGGGGAGTTGACTTACCCGATTGAGACCATGCACCCGTTTCTGCGCAAATGAGCCCCAGGCCATAAATACAACCCCTCGGCCAACTCCGGGCTTGGCCACAGAGTTCTTGCCGGCCGTTGGCAAGTTAGCCCCTCCCCACTTATCGACAACCGCGACGACTTTTTCCGTGAACTTCTCCCAACCTCTGTCCGCGTGTGAGGCTGGGGACCCCGCCTTGACGGTCAAGCAGGTATTAAGCATGAGGACGCCATTTTTCGCCCACCCGATCAGGTGTCTGACATTGGCGCTGCGTCAGCGACGGTGCTAAGAACGCGTGGCCTACAGCGGATAGGGCCCCCCAACGTACCCGTGTTTGGGGATCACGAATTCCGGATACTCTGATCTGATCTCGGCGTATATCTGTGGAAACAACACAGGAATGTTGCCGCATGGCCAAACGCAGTTGTTTGGAGGGCGACCAGTGAAGGGGTCAACGGCCGTGAGGGGGTTGGATGCTTGCTTAGCCACAAATATGATTGAATGAATGAGGCAGTGCTTACATTAACCAATGACGGTGGAATGGGGATCCCTTTGGGAACGGAGAAACTGAGGCCTGGACAAGCCTTCAATCAGATGCTGCAGGACGGAACTCTGCCGCCGAAATGATAGACCCTAATCCGCCACCCTCGCACGGGAGAAACGGGGGAAAGGAAGGGGAGAGAAATGAAAGGGTTCTGTAAGATTAAACGGAACGTACCGTGAGCTTGCTTAGGCCCGAAATACGGGTCTTGCCCGATAATTACCACCTTGACCCTCCCGAGTGGGGTATAGTTGGACCACGAGTAGATATCCCTAGCTGCGGGGGTCAACCGAGTTGGCGATCAGCTGTTAGCCAAGATTGGACAAGCGAACGCGAAACAGAGGTGTGACGAACGGGGTGGGTACACTTTGCAGGATTGTGGTGTGTCGTTGGCACCCCTGACACCCTCCTCGCGGAGGAATTTCTTCAGGTTAATGAAGTAGGGTTGCTTAATCTCATCGTGTAGGAGCTTGAGCCTGGGCGGTACAGAGAAGGTCAGGGTCTAATAGTGGATGATTGATTGGAGGGGACGGTCCAATGTGGTATTGAAACGGCGTTCCGGAGAGGGGTGGTGATACGAAAACTAACCAGCTTTTCCCCATGGTTTCAATCTCGAGACCGAGGAGCTCACGCTGTTCTTCCGTCAAAGAGGTGATGAAGCCATTCAAGTTGAACGGAATGGAGTTCAAAGTTTTGGTGTTTGAGACAACGGCAGCGGCGGTCGACCCGACGACTTTGGTTTTTTTCGCAGATGAGCCACCAAACATGTCCATGAGTGTCCGTTGCCTCTTTAGCGGGTTTGGGGCAGCATTCTCTTGGGAGGGGACCTTGTCGGGGACGGGGGTGCTCGCCGAGGCGTCCTTTACCTCCGTTTCTTCGACCTTGGGCTCGGCCGTAGGGAGTTCAGTCTTGGTAGGAAGGCCAATAAGGTCTTCATAGTAGACCTCTTGCTCAGAGTCAGCTTCAGGCATGACGGCGCGTGGGGTGGAAGAGAGGTGCGACGGAGAACTGCCCGGCGCGTTCGCGGTCCGCGTCCATTATTACCAGCGTGCCACGGAAGCGTGACCACGTGACGCGGGTGACGTTGAGTTAACCTAGCGCGCACTCTCCTCCTGATCCATTTTTCTACGACGGACTGCTTTACTTGGCTTGAATTCAGCTCGGAAACTCTCAGGGGGCTGCTGCTTTTGGATATCGTCCAGACATTATTGGTTCGCGGTTGCTGTTCCGAAATCTTCGACTGACAATTGGACGGATACTTCTGCCAAGCTGCCTCGGTCACGGTCCTCTCCTTCTCCCCCTCCGTCTCACCGGTCAGGCAGCCAACGAGGTGGTGGGCGAGCGGTACCAATCCAGCGAAACCGGCGGCCGAGCCTAGTGGCCAACCCCTCATACGACTGGAGCACGAGTTATCAAGCTGGGTCATCGGGGTAAGTCAGCGTATCCGCCTCCGTAATCCCACTTGTTTCATTCCGCTCTGCACTCCAGCGCCGCTTCCTCGACAAACACAGACGATGGGGACACTACCACCGACACCGACGACGATCGTACGACCTTGCGCGGTCGGCCGATCTCGAACCCTAGACCCAGCCGGCAGACTGCTGCGGTCAAACCTCTGACCATCGATGCCGCGAAAATACGCCGTAACAGCGTTTCATCTACCTCTGGCAGCTCTGGCTGTCATCGTCTGGGACCCATGAGGGCCTCATTTACCCGCTCGAGATCACCACTGCCTCCACCACAAGCCACAAACGGAAACGACGCCCCGCCTCCGTTTCGAACAGCCTCACCAATACCATCCCGTATCAAGCAATGGATAAACTACCGGCATATCCTCCCTCCAGCGTTCCACTTCAGTTTCCGAACCCCGTTTTCAGAAAAGATTCGCAGGTTCTACATCGATTCAAGTAAGGCTTGTGAGGCCACTCTCCTCCTCGGATCCATGGTGTTCGCTGCAAAATGCTTATCCGAGCACAATTCCGAAATATGGACATCAATAGGTGGGTCGCCTCTGTTGGTTCACTGATCTCAAGGGAGCACCGCGTACTCACTCTCCGTTCATCGACTCTCGTTCTTCAACCATCGATGTTTCTACTTGAACCACGATGAGCAGAAATCTATATCATCACTACCCTCTCATTATTCTATATCATTTGGTCCCATTTCTCAACAAGCCCCATACCAAAACAAACCAGCCAATCCGCCCCAACAACACCGACTCTACCACCTAATAGACCCACCTCTCCCAGGCTATTCGATCAGCGACGCCAACCGTTGCCACCGACGAAAAATGATGGTTTCGTCTGGATGACTGTGCCCAAGAACTATAGGTGTGTGGATCATCACGGCGTACCCGAGAAAATCCGACAGCCTATCATCGTCGTGCTCAACTGGATCCGCTCTTATTATCTCACTCTTCTCAAGGAATTCATCCGATGACGGAATCTTATCCGGTCTCCTGATCGGACCTCTGGTCGCATCAGCCGAACTGTCCAGCACCTTGAAGAGCGTCTTAACGGGTAGGCCGCTGTTGCCTCCCGAATGGCGCGTGGACTCTACCATATTTCCGCTGTCGGACCCTAAGCTTACTCAAGCAGAAGCTCTAGTCGTTTCTAGACGGGCTCTGGTTGATCTAGCGACTATATGCTCGACGATACTCCTCGTACACGTGTGCGCTTCGTGGTGGAAGGAGGCCCGAGTTCGGAAGGATGGGCTGCCTGAGACTGAGAGGGCGTCTGTACCTAGGAGCGAGATGCGGAGACTCAGGCTATATGTTGTGTTCGGCCTCGTTGTGAGCCTTGCGGTCGTAACGATGCAGGCCGGGTTCCATGAGATGGGTTGGGGGATATGGCAAAGTCCGTCTGTCGCGCTAACTAATGGGCCTCGACACTAACCGTAATCGGTTCTCTCATTTGATTAGATATGAGCTTCATTGAACTTTTGCTGTGTTCATTGTTCTATCAGGCTGCCCTGTACCTCGCCATTAGGTTGGCCCACCAAGGATTTACCCTGGGTGAGCTAGGCGTTGTCATATTTGGAGCTAGTGTGTTGTTTATGGAAGGTTTCAATATCACCGTGGCAAGGGTAAGCTTATGGCTTGCTATTATCATCCCAGAAGTCGCGCTGATCGTTCACTGTAGATATGGCCGGCTAAGACACCCTATATCCGAACTTTTCGTCTGCCCACACCTTTGTTGTTGTACCAAATCGCCTTGATACCAGGGTCATTGTTGACTGGCATCCTCCTTTCCCCGCTTTTGTTCCTGTCAAGGCATATCGCCAGGCGTCCCGTCCGTCGGTTACGGTTCCCTCAGGAGAAACAAACTCACTTACGTCTGTTGGCCCTGGGTTTCTATGCCGGTGCCGCCCTGATCATCGGGGGACTGATTGGCACGTGGATGAAGTGGTGCTTGGGAGGAAGGGACCCATGGGTGTATGCGATATTCTACCTGTTGGAGGGGAGGAAGACGTGGAGTCGGCCGGTTTTACTGGTGTACTGGACATTGATCGGAATTGTCAGCGTCGCCGCATGGAATCGGCAGCTAGCGCGGTCGAGGAAATATCGTCCAAGGGCTATCGGGAATCCAGAAATAAGCCCACAAGTCGTGGCGCCCTCCACACCCGCGGAGACCCGGCCACCCGTGTCGAGTGACCCAAGTGTACCCCCAACACCTGCCATTCCCAGTATGATCTCGTTCCCGAACTTGCCGAATGGGGTTCAGATGTCCCTCGCTGCAACGGAGCTCTTAGACGCCGCCGACAAGAGGGTACCAACGCTGACATTGAACGCAAGGCGCAAGTCATTCCACGGAGTCGCCGTGCTGATGTTCCTCCCGGGGATTGGATTTGACGTAAGTGAGGGCCATTAGTGAGTGACCCGATGGCTGACTTTATTTGGTTGGTTTCATCTCAAATGCTATCATCGGAACGCAAAGCCGGCGTTCACGCATTTGGCATTTAGCGCTGCATTCGCGATGTTCATATTTGCGGAGTATGTGCGATACTTTGCGCTGTACCCGTTTGGGGCATCAGTACACGTCTTCATGAACGAGTTCTTGGACAATAAGGACACCGGGACGGCGATCCTAAGTCACTTTTATTTGCTTACTGGGTGTGCCAACTCTGTGTGGTTTGAAGGGTAAGCCCACCAAAATAAGGCAGGCCCTCGTGCCGCGTCGGGAGGGGGAGTTCCCGGCTTTGCTGACGTACTCTTACCTAGGCCATCAGAGTTACTCCACTTTACGGGACTTTTGGTCTTGGGGGTCGGTGATGCCCTGGTAAGTATGGTTCCCCGTTCGCGCGTTGAGCCCGCATGGGAAACCGGACCATCCACCCCACCCTGCTGATAGTTCTTCCTTGCAGGCGTCTGTTGTTGGTAAACGACTAGGTCGAAACCGATGGTCTCCATCGAACCAGAAGACGGGAGAGGGAAGCATCGCGTTCACCCTCTCGGTGACGCTGTCCGCCCTCTTCCTGAGGGCGTTAGGTTTGACAGAGGGCTTTTCGGTAAGTGTCTTCTTGGTTCCCACCCTGACCCCTCGCGTCGTGGGCCCGGTTTGCTCGGGCAAGCTCCACTCTTCTGATGGGGATCTTAGGTTCTCAGGTACACTGGTGTGGTCGCGCTTTCCTCGCTGCTTGAAGCCTTTTCCGTGCAGAACGACAATCTGACATTGCCCGTGTACCTCTGGAGCATGGTCGCGCTGGGTGTAGTGTAGATATTCTGGGCGGAGGCGAAGGGGTCGGAGATTTAAAGTTGCAGGGCATGACGTCAGTGGTCCCTAAGGGGCGGTGGATGGGCGAGGGAGGTGCACTGCGTGTTCGGCGTTGGGTAACCGGAGTTGGAATTTGAATCAGGGCATCCACTCGTTGCTCCTCTCACTCTTAACCGTTGTATCTTTCCCCCTTACTCTCTATCTGTATCCCCCGCCATACCCACGCGCTGGCTCTAGACGACGTACGCTCTGCTTTCCATGCCATCTTGATTGCCACAATCCCAGTAGCTGTCGGTTGGTTCGTGACTAATCGCTTCCTCCATCCACCACGCCAAATGAAGGACCAGGAAGACGAAAGGGACTCACAACCGGCAGAGAATCAACAACAAATGCAGGCAACCCGGCCAATCCACGCTGACCCACCGCTCGAGCTGGCCGATCTCACCCTCTCGTTTTCTCGTTCACCCGAACACGAAATTGCAGTTCTATCACCATTGCCTCGTGTTCCTCTACCCCCGAAGCGCGTGTCCCGGAAATTGTCAAGACCGTTGACTGCGTCCATCCTCGACGAACGACAGAAACTCTTGCCGACAAGTCCAAGCTCAAGTTCGCTCACCGACAACAGTCCCATTGGTACCCCCACGACCGATAAAGACTCGGGTTGGCCCAATATCAGTCCCGAACAACTGCTTGGAGAATCAGTCACCGGCGATAAACCTAACGCTGAGATCGGAATTCACCTCCCAGATACCATCGTCGGGTCCACGGCTGTTGACGATCACTGCTGTTCCCTCGCGGGTGCGTTCGCTCCCCCCGGCGGCCCTTCACCCGCTTGCTAAGTGGAATCGAACTTTCGCAGATCTGTTACAGGCTATTCCTTCATCCTCCCTTCAAATGGACGACGCCCACAGCGATGTACTGTCTGCGGCGGACAGGACTGCCCTAGAGCCCACGTACGAATGGTCAACGTTCATCAAAGCGTATGCAGCCGGCAAGTGGGATCCCCAAAAGACACCCCAGTTTCCCCGTTCCGCGTTGTCACATCCGACCCATCAGCCAAGGCAGAGTCCCCAACGCAGTCCCACCGTCCAAGGGACGAGTACCCCAGACATTCAACCCGTAGATGGAGATACTCCCACTCAGCCTCCGATCGATACACGCCCAAAACTTACCCAGACACCCCCCAACCCCACCACACCTCCACCGTCTTCGACTCTCACACCATCGAAGCCGCCTATAACCGATCCCCGGACCTCGAAGCCGGAACGGGCGCAGTCACTGGACGTCAATGTATCACACCGGTTACGGAAGTCATTCGCTGACTTGAGGTTGACCTCGCTCAATCTTGATAATCACACCCACCAGCCGCTGAACCCGGACGTCTTGGCCTCCGCTGCCACGATCAGGTGGGCCGGGGCGAGGATCTCGGTGGCACCCCTTGCGCTACCATCCCCGGAACATGAACTTACAGACCCTATGCGTGGTGTGAACGCCGCTATTCCCGGGGTGCATCCAGCTCACGGTTTTTCAGGACCTCTAACTCCTGAGAGGGAGGCGGGGCTCGTGTCTCCTGGGCGGAGACCCAGGTTGGCCAGCTTCTGGGAGGGAACCGTTGAGCAGACCTTGCCCACTGTTGAGGGAAGCCCCAGCATCTTGCCCACGCAACTGGAAGAGGTAGAAACTGCCTCAACGGATGACAATTCTTGCGCCTCTATGTCTGTTATCCCACCCGCATCCGCGCCACTCATGGCGTCAGTTGGATCTGAGACCGGCGATTACTTCGGGGATGTGCATCCTTTGCCCGCATATCCGCCTCCCGAGCTACCTTCGATCGATTCGATCTCATCCGTCCCTGCTGTCACGAGGAGAATATGCCTGACGCGACAAACCTCTTCACCTCTCCCGGCCTTTTCGGATCGAACTTTCCGACATCACAGGACTGTCAGGTCATCTTCAGGGAGTTCTGGCCTTGGTCCTCGTTCCGTGAAGGAGGAGTCTATGTTCTACGAACTCGGCTACTTGGTTGCTCCGAACCCACCCGATGAAATTGAACGGCGGAGAGCGTTGTACAGGCACGTTTGCCGTGGCGGCCCACCCAAATCTAGAAACGGACGGACTCATACTTGCTCACAGGTTCAACATTTGGAACACCGGTCCAGATCCCAGTTTCCAGCGGATCGCATACCTCGTCAAATTGGTTTTCAACACCAAGATCGTCGTCATCTCGCTCATTGACGAAAACGAGGAGTGAGTTTTAACTGGGGTCCTCTGTAACGGCATGACTGACACGCTCATCCAGGTGGTTCAAGACTGAATGTAATCCTAACCTGTTCGCACCTCTCGTTATCCCCGCATACTGATGACTCGTCCTATGTAGTGGGTTTACAGAAGCGATCTCTCCCCCGTAACTGCACCCTCTGTTCGCACGCAGTCTTACAACGGTTGGTGGCGAAGCTCATCTTCGTCTCGCTACTTTGGCCAGTTTGGAACCGAACTAATTAGGCCTTGCTTTCCCACAGCGGAGATGAACCCCTGGTCATTCTCGATACGCTCGAGGACTGGAGATTTGCTGAAAATGTACGCCCGAAGGCCGCCCCGGACCATCATAATCCACTTCGGCTCTGCCGTCCTTGCATAGAAGTTTGTTAACCGAGCCCGATTGTTTTCTCCCTTCAGCCGTTGGTCACTGGTGGACCAAATATCCGGTTCTACGCAGGAGCCCCTTTGAAGACCTCTGATGGATACAATATTGGAACGTACGTCCAATGATTCCCCGCGACCGCGAGTGATCCTCTTCGCGTGTGCTGTGTTATGGGATCGAACGGCTGATGATTTTTCTCTATTATTTTGGACAGGTTGTCCATCATTGATGACTCCCCGCGTTCGGAATTCAGCCCACGGCAGCGGCACACCCTCAAGGAATTCGCTGTGAGTCGTAGTCATTGCGCACCCCAATCCAGGAGGAGTCTTGTCAGGGGCTGACTCTGTATTGTTAGTCCATTGTGATGCGGGAGATGGAACTATGGCGAGATAAGGTTTGTAGGCCACCTCCTCCCGTGAACCTTATCCCCCGCCTGCTCCCACCGGTTCGCCAGGTACCACCGATTGCTGACATGGGTTTCCTCTCGAACTAGATCCAACTCCGGATTCGAGACCGTATTCAGAGCTCCGTAAGGCAGCCTCCATTCCGGCCTGTGTCTTTTTGGTACTAACCGCTCCTTCGTTCGATCGTTTAGATGGAGCAGTTTACCCGAGAATGTCTGGAGATCGACAAAGACAGTGACAGTAGTGGCGGACAGGGCCTGGCACTGGCAACGTCAATGGACCAGATCTACGAGCGGGCCGCCAGCCTGATCAAGCGTACCCTGGACGTCGAGGGATCGGTTGTCATGGATGTCTCCCACGTTCAAGTTCTTGAGAGCGTGAACTCTGAGAGTACAGCAGCGGTGGTCTTACATGATGCGGATTCAGACGTCGGAACTACCACCAGAGCATTGAGCGCAGAAGAATTTGCCAAATTGACTGAATTCTTCACGAAGTACCCGGATGGGAAGATCTCGGAGGGTATTGTTCCCGGTCCCTGCCGACCATTCTTGCCGACACATTGCCAATACGCGTTGAGTGAGTGCGGCTCCCGCTCCTTCGTTGGTGGCGTTTTGAACTTGCTTCTCAGCTGTGCCGATCTTCAACGTCGATAAGCGTCCCTTCGCTTTGTTGTGTGCATACAATGCCGGAGATCATACCACGCCGTTTGTAGGGATGAGTTTGGTTCTCAGCTGTCTAATTGCTAACTTTTTGCAGTTGGAAGGTCACGAATTGTCGTACCTACGCGCCATTGGCGAGTCTCTTCTTTAAATTCGAGAAGAAAAAGTAGATTGATGACCATCCTAGGTGTTATCATTCTTTCTGCGGTCCTCAAGCGGAGGATGATGTTGGCGGACAAGGCTAAAAGTTTATTCATCTCCAAGTATGCACAGAACTTCTCCTTCTGCGTCGAATGTTAATGCAAGGAACAGTATTTCCCACGAGCTACGCACACCGCTACACGGGGTAGGTACAATTATCTACGGAGCTCCCACCGATGTCTAACACGAACGTAGATTCTGGCATCAGCGGAACTGCTCAGCGACACGACGCTCAGCCATGCTCAAGCTTCGTTCCTTCAAACTGTCCAAGCATGTGGAACATCCCTGGTAGAAACCGTGAACCATGTCCTGGATTTCACTAAGCTGAGCGGGAATGCTCGGTCGGGTGGTGTCGACCAGGTTATCCCACCGACACGCAGTGACCTCATGCAACTCATTGAGGAGGCAGTAGAGGGATGTTGGATTGGGCACAGGGCAAGGCTGTTTACCTCCGAGATCGGCAGTGTGTACTCCCCGCCTGAGAAGGCCGGCAGGCCTTCTTTGGAGAGGGATTGTCACGTGGAGACGGTGGTAGATATTGGGCCGGACCTACAAGATTGGACTCTGATCTTCGAGAAGGGTGGCATCAGGAGAGTGTTGATGAACTTGTTTGGAAATAGCCTCAAGTTCACTTCGGTGAGCGTATTATCCACAACGCAACGCTGAACTCGCTTACCGGTTTTCTCTTCCTTTCAGAATGGCTACGTGCATGTCTTGGTCCGGAAAATATCTTCGCCTGAGTTCCCGCCAGGGAAGGTGAAGATCGAGATGAGCGTGGCAGATACCGGAAAAGGGATTAGTCAAGACTTCCTGAGGAACCAACTGTTTCATCCATTCTCCCAAGAAAATCCCCTCCAAACCGGAACGGGCCTGGGTCTGGCGATCGTCAACGGCATAGTTCGCTCTAGCAGTGTTGAAGGCAAGGTTGACGTGTGGAGTTCAGAGAACGTCGGAACGGACATCAAAATAAGCTTCATGGCCCAGACTGTCGAGGACACAGATGGGTCTTCCGTTCTCTCTGAGCTTTGGAGGGTGGAAGATTTTGCGCGGCCTCCTTCGGTCTCCCTAGTCGGGTTCGACATCGCCCATCGCGGCATTGACCTGCTGCGTAAAGTCCTAGTTGGATACCTGCAGACTTGGTGGGGCTTAGTGGTTCTGCCAGACGGGAACGACGAACTCGGAGACATCGTCATCGTGAACGAGGATCCAGGTTACATCGCAGAGGCAGTTGCTAACAAAGACATCGCTCGGCCAATGATCCTGCTATCTTCGGTGCGTGGGGACCCCCACCTCATGTCGATCGTCACCGACTTTGAGAACGTCGGAGGGTTCTGCCGGGTGTTGTACAAGCCGGGAGGACCCTCACGATTGCATTCGGGGCTGAAGCTCTGCATCCGTTCGCTGTTGATCGGTCAACGTTCGAGGGTCCCTTCTCTGCGCGGGAACCTGTCACGGACACAGATGGGGAAGGTAATCCCGTTCACAATCAACGGACCCAAAAGACACAACTCGGACCATGATAACTCTAGTGGCTCGAGACCACGCTTGGGCCCTCGATCCATCACCCATGAGTCGCGGCTGGAAACGATTTCGGGGGGCGTACCGATGATGACGATGCAAACCCCACCGCCGGACTCCCCTAGAACTCCTTCCCCTGGCTCAGATGGGCGCAACAGTCCAACCGTCGCTGTAGGAACAGGCGGTATACTGTTGAAATCCTCCATTGGTACCGTCGATTCCTCCACACTGAGGGCACGGGTTCTTGTCGTCGAGGATAACCATATTCTCCGCGATCTGTTGTAAGCGTTTCACCTGCCTAACGGGAGAGATTTAATCTGACTGAGCGGCGTTTTCTCAGATTGAGATGGCTCAAGACCAAGGTTCGCGCTTGTTGTATCGACCGAAGCTTACGTGACCACTGATCTTGCCCGTTTGATATTAGGGATATGATGCAATTGGAGCCGTTGACGGACGTGATGGCGTACGGACGTTCGAGACTGGAGGTCGATTCGAGTGCGTTCTTGATGAACCTGTTGTTCCCGCTTCTTCGCGCTTACACTCAGCAACAGTATCGTTCTTCTTGATATGTCGATGCCGGAGCTCGATGGTGTTGGCGCCGCAAAGGAGATACGGAGAATCGAGTCGACAAACCCGAACAGCGAGAGCACGCGTATCTTGGCTCTTACCGGGATGTCGACCTTGGATGACAAACGCAGAGCTTTCGAAGCCGGCGTCGACGGATAGTGCGCCGCTCCCCGTATTTGTACCCTACACCTGCTGACTTCGACGGAACCACAGTTTGGTCAAACCAGTCGCTTTCAAGACATTGGATGAAATGTTCAGAAAGCTCGGAGTCCCATGAGCGACCATGGCATACCCGTTCACGAAACCGGGGCAGAATCGGTTATGACGATCTTGGCTTTGTGCGTCATATATGTCTCACCATTTTTCATTGCTCCTCCCAAGCCTGTATTGTTTTGCTTTCCCCTGGCCACTGTTTTCTACAACTCTCCCATCATATCTAATCCACCTCATCAATCCATCGACCATCACATATCAACCTCAAGCGACAGTTTCCAACTCTCACCCATCCTCTTGATTGATCCTCCTTTTCTCTCTCGTATACGCATATCATTCGTAAAATTTACCCCCCCCCCCCCAACGATGTAGCCCACTCTAACGTTCTTCGATACCAGCGATGGTTGTAATTTATTGCCTTTACCTCGCTCTCTCGCCCATTTCCCCCCCTCCTTTCATCCTGCCTCGTCCCCTACCCTCCCAGACCCCCACATCCTGTCCCTCCCTCTTTCTCGTTTCCCTCCCCGACTAACTAGTAGATACGTTGGGCTCGACTCCTCACGTCCAATGATGAACCTAGAATTGCCTTGCCGATCGTTGCTGGATTTACGCACTGAAACGTAATGATGATGGTCTCTACTTGTCCCTCGTGTTCGACGTCCAATCCGCGAGTTCGGGTTTTCCGATTCACTGCAAAAGCGCCGGGACGATAACCCAGTATTTCGCCACTCCCTACTCTGGTTGACGCTGACGCGCCTCACAATCGCAAACTTTCGCGTTGCGTCTATGTACTAGCAGTACCTCCGGATTGACGCGTATCTTGGAACCTCCCGGGCCCCCTCCCTTTTGGTTCTACGCGAAGCACACAGTTCGCATTTGGGATCCTTGGGAGTTCGTTCCACAAATCGGGTCGGGGCTTACGTTGCTAAAACTGTACTTATCAACCTGCCTTAGTTCGCCCCTAAATTCCCGGCCCCACAGGGGGGATCACATATATAGCGGAGACCACCCTCGCACCAGGGGGCTTTCACCAAACCCCCATCGCCATGGCTCACTCTCCGTTCGAATCCAACACCCAGGTGAAGCGTAAAATCGAGCCGGCTGATGGGCTGTCCCTCTGGTTCGCGGAGGTACCAGAGGGCGGGGTAACTGAGAATACGTATCTCTCTGCGTGCGTTTCGTCCAACTTCGCACATGGGTCATCAGGGGCTTTCGCTGGCCGGTGATCCTTCTTCCCTATACCCATACTCACTTCTGCTTCGTTTTTTGTAGTGGAATTTCGGGGGAAGAATCAGAGTTCTTCGTCAAAGAGCACTTCCACCCCAAGTCTACTGAGTATTTCACGATACTAGCGGGGGAAATGCACTTCACCCTCGATGGTGTGGAGCATGTTGTCGGAAAAGGAGACGGAGTTTTCGTCATCCCGCGCGGGGTTGTGCACACCGTACGTTCGCCCAAGGGGAAGCATACGGAGTTCAAGGTTAGGGGAGACCAGGATATCGTTGAGGAGCGAGACTTCTTGATACAGATGTTTGCGCTGGTCGAGACGGTGAGTGGACACAAACTTTGTTTCCGGGATGCCATTGTGAGCTGATTATCTTCAACATGACCTCCAGAACCAGTTTGGATTGTTGAGGAAGTATACCTGCTTTTACCGAAGCGGGAACTTTGTTCCAAAGTTCTCCTATCTTCCAAAGACGTTCGGAAGTATCCTGGTGTGGTTGCTCGGTGGGGTTTTTGGAACCTTCCTGGGCTTGGGGAAGGCGGACTTGAAGAAAGATTGAGGTTTGGCTCTCGCCCCATGAATCGTTTAAAGCCAGGAGTTAGTAATCAAAACCTGATTTTATATTCATGACCTCTGAGGAAAGTGTCTACGGGTGAGATAAACCGTACAGGTAACTATCAGTCCCCAGAGCCCTCTCCCACGTTCAAGTCTTGCCGGCGTAAGGCGCCCCAACTTGATTTGACGTACTTTACTTTATCGTGCCTGCCCAACCCGGCGTTTGGTTGACGGGAGGGGTTCACTGACCAGTTCCCATCCCTCGTGATTACTGTAGACTGCGCGGCTTCCCAGGCGAAGGCGCGGAGTTGCGAGTTAGATCGCATTCTCCCCGGTCGAGCGAGAGAAAGAGGGACAGCTTCGCTCCTGGTAAGGCCGGCCCGGACCTAACCAGGGGGGTGGTTTTTTGGTTCGGGTGTTCAAACTAGTCGAGACGGTGGTGTTTATGTATTTGTTTCTGGGTATTTGGATAAAGCCTACGCGTCCGATACAGTGTCTCCTGACCATTCCTCTGGGTAATTTAGGCGCGAGGGGGATTGGGCCGTTCCTGCAGAGATGGTGGAGAGTTTCCAAAGTATCCCTACGTACCAAGGCAGTCAGGATAATCCCAGTCCGGGTAGCCAGTGGTAGGGTCCTGTTGAAAACTGCTGAGCTGCTAACCGACCCGTTACTGACAGCGTTACTAACCATTACTAACCGTGATGAACATGGGGACCCAAGGGTTTGTTACGGTTGGTTAGAAACTCGGGGAGTTTTTAACAGAACCCGAGTCGGTGGACTCTTCGGAGAGGCAGATTCAAGTGAGGATTAAGGAACCATCCCGTCCCCACTCACCTGAGCGTGCAGTCCAACACAGCGGGGTTCAGATGATTAATGCGGAAAGGTAATTCCTCTGGGTTTCTCATAGTGTGGTCGTGCGTTCTGATTGACACTGACCAGGCGTCGTTATTCAACTACCACAAAGGAAAGGGATAGGAATTCCGCCTCCCGATCGTTGCGGCTTGATCCGTGATCGATGCTCACGTTGCCAGTTGCCTTCTGGGCCAGCGTCGATCAACCTCAGGGCAGCATGTGATACTGTTCCTCGCCCCAGGCGGCGTTCAACTCAGTGGGGATTGTCGGACCAATCGTTCCAACGTACCACCATGTCTGACAATCCAACGCGCTTTCCGGTCGGGGCCAAAGAGCCGATGCTAACTCTGACGCGGCGTATGAATGTCATATTCGCAATATTTCCTGGCTGACAATGCGCGACAGCGACGCCAAAGCTCTGGGCGATCGAGCTCCATAATGGGGTACACAATGTGTTGGCTTTGGCGTTTATAAATGACGCGATTCGCCCCGCATTGGATGTCGTTGAAGAGGAGTGGAGAAAGTCTTTGAAAACCACCAGGGCAAAAGGAAAGTCCGCCGCGCCTGACGAAGGGAAAGGTGCCCTTATCATCATCGGAAAGCGCGACCAAAACAAGTTCTTCAGCAATGGTGAGGTCGACTCATCCAGGCTCTCGGGGTCCCGCTGAAGGATAAAACACAGGACTTAATCTTCCCGACGCCATCCGCGACCCTGCGGCGTTCTTCATTGGTAAGCTATCTTCCGTCGCTATGGCGGGCTGCTGTGCTCAGGGATCGATCCGCAGGCGGGTTTAACAAGATGATGAAACAACTGCTCACTTTCCCGAGTATGGTCTTTTATCCAAAATTGGACAATCAGGAGTAAGGGTGAACTGACTCTTTCCTCGTTCCCGAATTAGTTCCGACGGTGGCCGCGATCAATGGCCATTCTTTCGCAGGTGGCATGATCCTAGCATTGTGCTGCGACTACCGGGTGATGACTGATGGAGAGAAACGTAATGCATGGATGTGTATGAATGAGGTCCGTGCACCCCCAACCCTACCCCCGCCGGGACCGTACCGGGATCCTAACTTATCCTAACCGCTTGAGTCGACCCAGATCCATCTCGGTGCTTTCTTACCGTTATCCTTCGTGAGCACTCTTCGAGTGAAGATCACCGACGCAAACCTGCTCCGCATGGTTGCTCTAGAGGGCCACAGGTTCACTCCGAAAGAGGCTCTGACAGTGGGCCTTGTGGATCACATCGTTCCGGGAGATTCAGCCGACGCGATCTTCCAAAAGGCGCGCGAACTAGCTGAGTCAGTCGACTCCCTTGCAAAGAGTGGTGTATGGGGCCTTATCAAGGTGGAGAGAACCTTCCGGGATAACTCGTATCGTGCATAACTGACAAGCAACTACAAGGCGGGTTTGTATCGAGACGCAACGAGCACGTTCGATTTACCCGAGCCTGAAGCGACTGTCGCTTCCATGAGGACTCGGTTGTGACGGAGGCAGTCGGCCGGCGATCGATGTATTTTCCCCATGACACGATACGAGGTCTGTGGCTCTGGGATTTTGGGGTGTAGTTGTGGTGCCCGGGACCGGGAAAATAAATCTGAGAGTTGCGGGGTATTTTTCTCAAGTTCGCTTACGTGTGTAGTCTGTCGTAGCACCGGGAGAGGCGTGGCCCCAGAGGTGGCACATCTGGGTTGACCAAACAAAACCAAACATTAACCGTTCCCTCCCTGACCCTCAGGCCTCGGCCTGAGTATCGCAGATTGGACGTGTATCCATCTCTTCGACTCCCACCACCACCACCCCTCCCATCGAGGACTATGCAGACCGCGACACTCCTGCAATCTCCACTGTTACCGCCAATGTTGTCCTCGTACGCCCGCCAGCCAATGAACGGCGTTCCAACCTCGAACGCCCTCCCCACCCCTCCTGTGGCCTCCCGCAAACGCAAGAGAGCACATCAGTTCACCGTCAGCTACAGCGAAGTTCAGGAAGTGGATCGTGAGGGCGTAACCCGCGAAGTCATCGTCATCGAAGACACTCCCCCGCCTTCAACCGCATCCCCAGCGACATCGCGAACCCACGCCTATTCTACCTCTTATCAGCCGCCTGTCTACTCCGCCCCAGTCCGAACCAGAGCCAGGGCTGCTGCAGAAGCTCAGGGCAACTTATCTGCGAGCACCTCAACAGTTATCCTTCCTCCTCCACCCAAGAAGCGCAAGAGGGAGGTTGCCGACGAAACGCCTCGCTCTGCCAAGAAACCCATCACAAACGGCGTGCCAGCCTCTGCGACCTCAAAGCAATGGGCCTCGACGAACGGCGCTGCCATGAAAGACGTATGTGGACATTGTATACCGACGTCATCGTCCAATCTTTACTCACCGGCGCGTATTTTTTTTCACCGCAGTCTTCCAACGACCACCCCTCATGCGACGACAAAGAGGGCCACTATATTATCGTTCCAGACGACATGATTGCGCGTCGATGTGAGTCTTGCGGCCTCTGCCACGTCTCGCTTCTTATTGACGCCCGTTCGATTCAGACCGGACCGTGCGACTCCTGGGCCAGGGAACATTCGGCAAGGTCGTAGAGGCCGTGGACACCCAAACTAACAAGAGGGTTGCCATCAAGATCATCCGTGCGATCCCAAAATACCGGGACGCGAGCAAGATTGAAGTCAGGGTTCTCCAGAAGCTCAAGGAGAGGGACCCCCTGAATCGCAAGTAGGTTCCCCTTGGGACTGCAACATTGATCGCAGCTGACTCATGATCACCTCAGCAAATGTATACATCTACTGCAGTGGTTTGACCATCGCAATCACATCTGTATAGTCTCCGAGTTGCTGGGGATGTGTGTGTACGACTTTTTGAAGGAGAACGACTTTGCGCCATTTCCCCGCCTTCACATCCAGTCTTTCGCCCGTCAACTGCTGGGCAGTGTTGCTTGTAGGGGCCCTTCACTCTTCTAGATCCGTCCCAGGTGTCCCTGATTCTTATCTCCCCTAGTCCTCCACGACCTCCATCTTATCCACACAGATCTAAAACCAGAAAATATCTTGCTTGTTCACAATGAGTCCATCATCAAGCAGGTCCCCATCCCAGGAAAGGTACTTCTTTCATGTTCCCCGTTGTTTCCTTCGTTACCGAAACCGGACTTCCAGCGGACCCCTCAATCTCGACATAAGAAGATACTAGAATCTACAGAAATTAGGCTTATTGACTTCGGATCCGCTACGTTCGAGGAAGAATACCATTCAAGTGTCGTGTCCACCCGTCACTACCGTGCGCCAGAGATCATCCTAGGTAAGCGCCTTTATACACAATACTAGTGGGAATGCCCCTGACAGACTTCTAAAGGTCTTGGGTGGTCATACCCATGTGACGCTTTCTCGCTCGGTTGCATCCTGGTTGAATTCTATACCGGTGTCGCTCTATTCCAAACTCACGACAACCTCGACCATTTGGCCATGATGGAAATGGTCATGGGGCGAATGGCTGAGCGTTTCGGTCGCCAGGGCGCTCGTTCGAAGCCCGAATACTTCAAGGAAGGACCACGACTGGATTGGCCAAAGCCCAAGGCTTCCAGGCAGAGCAAGAAAGACGTTCGCGCATGTCGTCCGCTGACCGTGAGTGTGCACCTGTTCCTCGCCTCGTCCGCGTTCCCACATGCCTGTGCAGGAAATTATCCCTCCCACGGACATCGTCAACAAACACTTCTTGGACCTCGTACGCAAGTTGTTGACCTTTGATCCAACACAACGGATCACCGTTCGGGAAGCATTAAATCACCCTTACTTCCAGCTGAGCATCCCAGACGAGCCATGATGAGGCGGCTGGTTCGCTATCTTTGCTTTGTCGTCGTCTGTCGTCTCGCTCTCTGTTTGTTTTCAAGCTTTGCTGGTTTGTTAGTGCTCCCTGGAATCGCATGCTCCCTTCAGATCGTCATCCGCCTACCGTCGCCTACTCAACCCCGCTCCCGCATCCCCCTAACAAACCTCGTCGGGTTGGCGAGCTAATTTGTACAGGTTTTTATTGACTTCGTCTTTCAACTCTTACCTGTCATTTTTCTCTTATTCCCTTCGTGCTCGTTGCGCATACAGAATACTTTCCTTATCCGTTCCCCATCTCCACTCCCCTGGCATAAAGTGAAACTCCCTACTCCCCCCCCCTACCCCACCCTCTCCCATTCACTTGCAAACATGTTGTGTTGTTTTACCTCTGTCCTTTTTCTTCTATGTGTATGATTGTGTTCAAACAAACTTTCTCATCACCCGTCTTTCGTCTCTCTGATCCCAGATATGCGTTTGTGGGCAACAAATCGATTTTGGTCCCACAGGTCGACGGTTTCGAAGCGGAGAACCCACCCCGGATCACTCCCCCCGCGTTTTCAAATAGGATGTGATACACCACAAATTTCAGCGTCACTGGATTGCCCGTCGGTCACCCGTACCTTCACTGATAATGGTGCCGAGGTCAGGAAAACAGGATGCCTCCATTCGCTTCAAAGTCCCGGCACGCAACGCCGGTATCTTGTATTTTTGTGCCTGAACCTTGCCGCTCAGCTCCGCTCCCTTTCAAGTCCAATTTTGCCTTGCATATCGATGGTCTGCCGTGCATCGTACCGCACCGGCCTCGAGGTCGCCAACCAGACCTCGTTGCTTTTTTGCCTTTTACGAGAAGTCGCCGTCGTTATCGATGCTTGGATAAGATTTCATAGGGGCCATTCGGATTTCATTTTAGGATTTGGTGAGGTCGTCGTTGAGTTTGTATTCCGTTCACATATCCTCTGTACTCCCTTCCAAGGACCTCTTTTTCGACCTTGGTAATTTCGTACCGTTCTTCGGAGGGGTTTGTAGTTTAGACATAGATTCTCAGTGCCCCATTAATTTATGTTTCCACCTTGTTGAAAGCCCATCGGACAACCTGTGCATGGTCTGTGCATGGTGGTGTCGGTTCAGACGTGGAGCTCATGGGACGAACCGGGACGGCGGGTGTATCCACACTCTTCTGGTCTGAAAGAGATCATAGCGCAAGTTCTATGGCACAGTTAAACAAGTCCAGGCGTGGAGAACGGGTCTATGTGATGCATGGGCGTAATGAATGATTCGGAGGGGATACGTGTAGACTATATATCAACTGCCTTGTAACCCTTGACCTATTAGAAGCCAAAGCCGTCAGCATACATCCACGTAAAACCAAACGACTTGAGACACAGAGTCGGGGCGGGGGTTGGGAGAGGTAAAGGAATGGAGAACGCGTACCCTGCTATCCTTTAACATATCGGTATACCTCTCAGCCAAGTCTTTACACCTCTCATAGTGGTTCACACCCTCGATCTTTTGGCATTTGGAGAGGTTTTCTCGGACGATGCGAGCTTCCATGGCGTTGACCCATGTTTCGCGGATATGTTCTTCACGAGATTTCAGTTTGGCTGGAGGGTTACCGAGACGACAGCGAGAGGGTGAAGTGATCGTCAGTGAAGGTGGAGAGGGACGCTCGGGTGTGGGTGGGGTATGGGTGGGTTGGCTTTACCTTCGATGAGCGCGGCTTTGGTTTCGTCGATGGGCATGGTGGATTTGAGGGTCGGAGGGGAACCGAGGGAATCGTCGGAGGCGGCGTCTCGGGGCGCGATCGGCACGTGGCATCGGAGGCGGTCGACACCGGGTTTGGGTTTCTCATGTCCTCCCAGAGATCACCTCTCCCCCGCGGATCGTCTCACGTACCCACCGAGGTGTGCGAATAACGTCAGAGGCGCCTCAGCGACTCGCCCGGTCAGGTTCAAATCTCACAGCCGTTTCGATTTGCTAACACGAGGACCATTGGTTGTCCCAGGTACCCACTTCCAATCGAGATCAACGGTACGAAAATATCACAGTTAGTGCTGCCTTCCCTGAGTTAGATTGTGAGCCTAACCAAAGGCGTAGCCCACTTCGCCCGCCACCTGATATATGCTGTGCGTCGTTGATGCATCCCGTGCCTGTTTCACACTTTGTTCACTTGCGCTCATGGTTAGTGTAGATTGTATCTTGGATGGCAAGAATCGTTTCGGAGGAACACAGTATACTTAGTTCACCATGAAATCACCGAGGGCGCCGATCACCGGTATACCGTGCCTTCAGGTTCCCTGACGAATGAAAGTCGGCGCCGGCTCGGGGAACCCGCGCGATCAGAAGGTTTCCTGACGTAGGAGCACACGCTCCGCTCGCCATATTCCTGTGGGAGATGTGCTCTGTGCGTGATGGTTTGAGAAAGAAAGGGAGTGGGAGATCAGGTCGTTCTGGGACTCCAATGCACGTTTTCGGTTTCCGTACTCTTCACCCAGTCCGCCTCGCCCGCTCCGTCCCTCCTTTCGTTCACCTACTCCATTCGCACGCACGTATCTACAGCGTTATGTGGGTAGGACGAGACAGCCATGAGCTTGGGTAACATCGTTGGATCATCGGAGTAATACTAGCTACTGAATAGGTGCTCACTGAGTACTGAGTACTCGTGCACGAACGTGACGGAGCTACAGACCGCCTGACAAACATGTAAGGGTTCCAAACCTGTACAAGCAAGGACCCGGGCGATATAGTATAGCCGCTCACCTTCAAAAACTCGACCCTCCTATGAGGGTCGCACCGAGGACAGTTGCGCGTAAGCACCCAGAGATCACAACGTTTGGAAACCAACAGTAGTTACGCCCTCATCGACATCCCACGAATCATTGGGGCAGAATGTGGCCCTTGTGTCATGAGATCGCGCCCTCCTTCACCAACTGCTCGTTTACGTTCCACCACAAGGAGCGGGATAAAGTATTTCTTCCCTCCCTCCTTCATGCTCGCGTTACTGTTCCTGGCGCTTTGCGGTGACGATGAGGTGGGCGAAGTCTTCCGGGGATTCCTTCACGAGTTCCCCACCTCCGGGGAAACGGGGGAAACGCCTGATGGTAAAAAGGTTATGCCGAGAGGAGGCTACTATGTCTGCGGGATCGAAGTTGGCCGCGTTATTTGCGACCAATTCGGGTCGATATCTTACGACGGGAGAGACTGGCAAGGCTGAAGAGCGGGGGTTTAGAACGCAAAACGAACAGTACGGAAGGTAAGCTCACGATCCGAAACTCCAAAGTGCTTAGTTTGGAAAGGTCAAACTAAACCTCAGTTTCTTGAGACAGTATTTTCCACACGAATGTTTCTGTCCTCATATGCAGCCAATTGTCACCTGATAACTCGATGACATGGGACGAAGATCGTCTTCGGCGACGATCCCGAGAGCGTGGATGGGTGGGTTGTAGCAAAACAAGATCGTACATGGTGCGTTCAGAAAGCTAGGGGGGCGTGTGGCCAGGAATCCATAACTTCACCCACGGACCCAGAGCCATGACTGTCCTTAAGACCACTCCGCGACTAGGCCGCGGGGTGATTCAGTTCGCTCACTTACCAAAGGTCCGTTTCCTGACGGTTGCGGAGATTATCCGGCCGTCGGAAAAGCTCGCTCCAGGCCCTTATTTTCGTGCTGGCCCCGCCCGTTTGTGGTTTAGTTAGGCACAAGGCGCCATTTTTCGAGGCCAAACCCATCGCCAAGGACAGGTTGACACCTAAAACATGGACTAGCTTGTCATGCAGTGATCCAGACCGTGTCACGCGCTCGCCGGATATCCTTGCGGCATACCCCCCCCCTCCCGAGTCCCGGGGCGTTTTGGCGTGCGAGGGCCAACGGATATCGCGCTATCTGAATTCTGGGCACTCGAACATCAATGCCGACAACCTCATCTCTCAGCTTGACGTAAATATCTTGCTCTCTGACGGTTGTCTTGACAGTCTCATCCCAGAGCACATTTCTACGACGAAGCGGGTTTACTTCATCGCCTTCGTTTTCCATCGGATCACCAGCCCCCGCTCAAACGAAGCGATCGTACTAGGAGATGGTCGCCAATCTACTTATATCACTCGGCAAGTGCCAAGCGCGGCTGGACGATTTGGTGATGCTTGAACAACATGCGAATGCAACGCGTCCGCTTCCATTGTAACGGCCTTTTTTACGAGATGACGGTGAACGCTTCCCCGCCATTCCTTAACTGCCAACCACTATGCCAACGTCCCCTTCGCCACTCTGCATTCGATTCCCTCCTGAAGTATGGGAGAAAGTGTTGTTGGGATTGACTCCACGGGGGATCCTTCCTCTAAGACTTGCAAGTGAACCTCCTCTCCTGGGACGGATGTCATGCTGACGACCCATTTTCCTTGCTAGTTGAACTGTGGGTTCCGCGACCTTATCGACACCTCTCCCGCTATCCAGTATCAAATCGGCCTCTGCTCATCTGACCTGGAAGAGGGTGTTGTGGATGCGTCGACGCCGATCAACCACCGCATGAGACTGTTGAACTCCTATTGCTCTCGGTGGAACCGCTTTGACCAGGTCGAGGAGAAAACCCTCGTAAAACCGCTTTCCGGCGATTCAGCGCTCGAAATGGAACTCGGACACCTCACTTGCACCACGAAATCGGGACCTCGGATCGATGACACTCGCTTCATGCGGGTACCGTCTGGCTCTGCTGGTTCAGCACAGGAAGGGTGGATCATCCATGGAATTCCCAGTGTGGCATATGCCACTCACCCACCATCCGACCTCCTTGCCGTACTTCAGGTGGTTGATGAAGAGAGGTCGGTAGAAACCCATCGTCATGCGACGGCTACGATGCTAAATCGACGGATAGGTTATTCAAAATTCACCTGTTGCAGATGAGCGATGGGCAGCCCCATCCAGAGGCCACCGAGTCGATCATCACCGGCCCGGCGTTCTCGCCCGGCGCAGATCCCGCCGGAGGAGAGGTGCAACTAACGGGATTCAGGGTCGCTGCCCGAATTGTACCTCTCGGACTCGAGCATCTCATCGTCTGGGATTGGAAGACCGGGGAGAAACACGTGGTGCGTCCCTCCCGATTGCTTCCATTCCACAATAGCTCAACACTACCGATCGGAACTCGTAGGAAATTCTGGATTCGCAGTGCGTGATGGCTAAGTTTATCGACGACTACCGCCTCCTTACTTCAGTGGCCGGTTGGGTTACAACACCCCAACTGTGGGACACCACGACCGTCGCGCCGGCCCAGAGCACTCCTTATATCGAGTTCGGACTTGGATGGGACTACACCATTGATAACAGCTTGGGGAATCCGTTTTATTTCAACCTTGGATCCGGTCACAACGCCCCATTCCACGAGAGATCTTCGAGGCAATTAGTTGGGATCCGTGTCGTCCCGAGGGACCGTAGCAGGCGGGGTAGCACCATCCTGGTAATCCGCTACGGTGATCTCATGGAATTCGCTTCCCATATCGGAAAGAAGTCGTGGATCAAATGGGAGACGTTGAAACACGTCGTCACTCCAGTAGAGCTCAAACCAGACGTCCGGGAGTTCGGACTTTTACGTTCCCACCTCCTTGTAATATGCAGGGACCTCAAAAACTCTAGCACTCTCCTGCGTGTCTACGATTTCACGACCCGCTCGCTGCAGCAACAGGCGCGAGACGGTATTGTTTCGGACCGCCTCACACCGTATGTGTTACGGGAGTTTCTGCTGAGTGCAGAGGGTGGACAGTTGAATGACTTCCGGTTCACGGAAGATAGCATCCTGGCTTCGGCTGTGAGTGTACCCCGTTGACCCGAGCTTTCTGCGACCTCACAAGTTATCCGTAGGGTTCGGTGGATGGACTCACGTCGTTACGGCTCTGGACGGTGTAGACCGTCCGACCCATATATTCTTGTAACGCTTGCACGGAGACCCTTCCAAAGTTTGACATTGCGTTTCACTCTTGTCGGCTGTCCACTGAGCCCGAAGTTGGGAGTTTCATCCCACGATTCAATAGCACTTTCGGTCGAGATCGTGTAGATAGGTGGGGACTAGTATTTGGAGATCCTACGCCTCTAGCGGAGGGCGGGCGGCCGTCGGAACGGGAGGGCTATGTATTGGACATCTCTTGATTTATATATCTCTTGATTTGTTTCCGCTTCCCCGCACGGCGATCCCCCACTTCAACCCTGATGATCCATGTAAGATCAGTGGACGAAGATCATCTGCATCTATGCAGTTTCTGCTGTAGCCACGCATGGCTAATGGAAAGTTGCACAATTGGTGCGTGACAGATGTGGGAGGCAGTGCGCCCCTGTCCCTGAACGTTTGAATGCCAAAGCCATTCACTACGGTGGCGATTGCATCGGCGGTTGCCGACCGGGCTCTTACTTGGATGGCCGCCTGCCACCCTCCACGAGGCCTTCTGGACTTGCCTACCGAAATTCTGGAAGACGTTGTCCTGCATTTATGCGCACAGGAGATTTTAAGACTGAGGATTGTAATGCCGCTTTCCTTGCTCTGGCTTCGAACTCTCAGTATTGATTGGCTTATTACCCCCATACCTCGTTAGCTGAGTCGCGCATTCTGTGACCTTATCGACGCCTCCCCGGCTGCACAATACCGTGTGGACCTTTTCTCAGCTGCAGTTGAAGACGACCCTGGGAACACGTCGCTAGTGGTGGCGGATCGCCGCGCGCATTTGGAGGGATACCGCCTGAGGTGGGATCGGTTTGATCAAGCGAAGCTGTCATCCTTCGACCTTCCACCTCATGCTCGGCGGATTCTCGATGGAGGAGTGCTGGCGTGTATTCAGGATTCCGTGAACGATAAGATCGATGTTACCTTTATACGACTTCCGTCGATCTCGAGAGGGATACAGAGGAACCAGTGGCTCGTACGGGGGTTGCCCAAGAATGGGTCCGACTTGAAAATGTATCCGGAGTCGGATATATTGGTCATACCTGAAACACTATACAGGCGGCGGTAGGTTACATTAACGTTCTCTACCCCATCGTATCAGATAGTCTAACTCCTGGGTCGGAAGTGTTCTCCAGATACATTTGTTGCGGCTATCCGACGGGCGACCGCACCCCCTTGCGACGGTGGATCCGACTGCGTTCCATCTTGACTTTGGGCAAGGGGTGGGCGTAACGAGAGTCAGTATCACGATGACCGAATGCAGACTGGTAGTCGCGGTGTCCTTTCGCAGGTACTTCTGCCCGGAGAATAATAGTATCCTTGTATGGGATTGGCGAACTGGTTGTAGACTCGTGAGTGTCTCAAGTCCTCTACCCCGAGCAAGGGGGCCGTCGAGCTGATTTATTTGTAAAGACATGCTCCGGCTTTTGTGGCCCTGAAGTACAGGCGATCGATGACTATCGGATCCTGGGGATCGCGAAAACCTTGGGGGGCGGCTCCCTACAGTCGCTGATCTTATGTGACACATCCGGACCCCAAGCACAGCGGTGTGTGTTTGAGCTACCTGTAAACAAGCACGCAGCCATCTACGTACCCCAACGGTTCATGGGTTCCCCACCAATGCGGAGGGGTATAGGACTACACCGCGCAGACCCAAACCAACGAGTCGTCGCAGTGGCTTGCCGGGCGACCTATGGCACTGTTCGCCTTAGTGACGACTACATCATTGTCATCAACACTGCCGATCTACGCGTGCATGCGTCGGCCCAGAACGTAGAAGAACAGAGGATACGTTGGGAGGAGTGGCGATCGTCTGCAACGATTGTGAGGGTCGAGTTGTCGATTACCGCCGTTACCGGTGTTTCGGGATCCAGCTTTTTTGCCATGATTAGAGGGCCTTCGTACCTTGGGAGCCAGACCCTCCTACGGATTTACGACTTCAGTCCTGGTGCGACGCATCGGCGAGATCCCAACGCACCTGCGACGCGAGACCTCGTCGTGGACGTGGGGAGCGTGGTGGGGCAATACAGTGTCTCGAGTTGGGCGCTCTCCGAAGATAACTTGCTCGTATTCTATGTGAGTGTTGGGTACCGGATCCATGGGCTCCTGGTATATCGGT
>Ga0307511_10000100_pt1 | contig 75671 bp, 62 predicted proteins | sample 13_EM_MG_FD_200266 | JGI IMG/M metagenome (GOLD analysis project Ga0307511, IMG submission 200266) | Populus trichocarpa ectomycorrhiza microbial communities from riparian zone in the Pacific Northwest, United States - 13_EM | ecosystem: Host-associated > Plants > Roots > Unclassified | place...
CAGTCCGCCGCAACGAAATTTAGTTTTTTGCCGTGACACGTGATGGCAAGTTGGGATGACGAAAGACAACGTTGTCTTCTTGGTGACTGACATACCGGCCGTATTCGAGAAAACTTGAGGATGTGACAGCGTTTACCAAAGAACTTCTGAAAGGAGATGTGCCATGCAATCAATGACCAGGAAGTCCGTAGCCAGAATCGTTCTTATAGCCGGCGCGCTGTGTGCGCAGCTGATTCCGTCTGGGGCAGCGCAGGCACAGAGCTGGACGCATCCCGGCATCGTGGTGAGTCAGGATCAATTGAATGCCACGCGGGCAGCCTACGCGACGCGAGACCCCGTCATCGTCGATCAGGTCAACAAAGCGATGAACAGTAACTACGGCTCATTGACCTACACGGTGCAGGGTCCGTGGCCCGGAGGAATCAATCAGTGCGGAGCCAACTCGACTCCCAATAACGGCTGCTTGGAGGCGGACAACGATTCCAACGCCGCGTACGTACAGGCCTTGTTGTGGTACATCACGGGTAACTCAGCGTACGCCCGCAACGCCATCGCCATCATGAACGCTTACGCGAGAAACTTCATCGGTTACGCGGGCACCAATGGACTGTCCTGCCCCAGCGGTACCGACTGCTCCAACGGTCCGCTGCAATCCGGCTGGGACGCCGAAAAGTGGCCACGCGCGGCAGAGATCATCCGCTACGGAACGACGAGCACCGGCGCCGGCTCCGGCTGGAGCCCGAGCGACATTACAGCTTTCGCCGGCATGCTTCAGCACATCTACCAACCAGTCATTCAAAACGGCTCGGGCGTCAACGGTAACTGGGACATGTCCATGATCGATGGCGTGATGCAAATCGCCGTATTTACCGAGAGCTCGGCACTGCTCGCCACAGCCCGCTCCCTTTGGAAGGGGCGCGTTCCGGACCTGTTCTACCTGAGCTCAATCGACGGAAGCACGCACGCGCCCTCTCCGCGGGGCAACCCAAGCTGGTTCGGCCAGGTCGTTTTCAACTCCAGCACCAACAACGTCGGGCAGGAGACCTGCCGCGATCTGCGCCACATGGAGGACAGTATCTCCTCGGCGATCCTGGCCGCCGAAACCGATTGGATCCAGGGCGGCAGCCTCTACACCGATACCTCGATGTCAGCGGAGGACCGGATCGTCGGGTCCATGAACCTGATGGCCGGCCTCGAGAGCCTGCGTACTGGAGGCCCCGACTCCCTGATCACGGCGCCCGCCAATTTCTGCACCGGCAGTGGAGCGACACACGTCAACCAGATCGTAATCGGTCCGGGCACCACCTATGCAATTGGGTACAACGCTTACCATAACCGCCTCAATGTCCCCGCGCTGGCGGATGCTTCGGGAAGCGCCGGCTTGCACGGTACGGCCAACACATACAACTGGATTCAAAACGGACTGCTGACCCAGAGCCTGGCCAGCGACCAGGGTAATCATATGACGCTGTTCGAAGCGCTCACCCATACGGTGGAGGTCTGCAAGACCGCGGGTACCGCGTGGACCAATACGCCTTTCACGGCGCAAACGGGGTCGCCGACCGTCAAGTTCAATGCAGTACCGTCCGGGAACAACATCAATACCGTGGTGGGTCTGTCGAACGGCCCGCAATCCGCCTACGGCGGCCTGGCCGCAATCGTGCGCTTCAACCCTTCGGGCTTCATCGACGCCCGTAACGGCGCTGCATACAGTGCGCTCACGTCTATTCCCTACACCGGCGGGAAGAAGTACAGCTTCTGGTTTCAGATCAACATTCCCGCCCAGACCTACAACGTCTACGTCACCCCAGAGGGAGGCCCGCAGGTGCAGGTCGGCGCCGACTTCGCATTTCGAGTCGACGCCTCCGTCCTCAACAACGTCACTTATCACGCGGATGCCGGGTCGGATGAGGTCTGCAGCTTCAACCTGCCTCTAGGCGGTAACTAGGAATCTTCACTTCCGACCGGACCGGCATTGCTTTCCTGGCGGCCCGCCGGTGTATACCGGCGGCGCTGCCGCGAATTCCTGCCAACAACACTCGGAACGTTTGCAACAGCCCCGTTAGGGTGGAGGCGCCGGAAAAATTCGTTCCCATACAGGACCACTCCTGTGTGCGCACCAGCGCAGGTTGATCGACTCGGGCTTTTTGCAACGGAGCGCAAAGAGCGTGCCGGGGAAATGCGTTACGATCCGCCCCGTCAGCTACCTATAAGGAAGTACCAAACATGGATGCACTCAACGTTCAATCGGCGCACAACCGAATGACGGGATGCCCGACAATCCCGCCGCGGCGCCGCCGAGTCTCCCTCTTCCTCGCGGCCGTCATGGCATTGGGCGGCGCATTTGCCAGCCCATCTTTCGCGCAACTACCGATGCTCCACACGAGCGGCCGCTCAATCGTGAATGCCAACGGAGCGGTCGTCCCGCTCATGGGAGTGAACCTCGGCGGATGGTTCATCATGGAGAAGTGGATGTGTCCGCTCGACAGCGGGTCGCTGCCGGACACCTACAGTGTAATGCAGACGCTTGACAACCGCTTCGGCGTGGCAACGGAACAGAGCCTCATCAGGACCTATCAGCAGAGTTGGATCACGACCACCGATCTCGACAACATCAAGAATGCGGGTTTCAACGTTGTGCGGGTTCCGGTCTGGTGGGGACAGTTCTACCTCCTCAACAACGTCTCTGCCTCCGGCTGGCGCGCGGACGCTTTCGATATGCTCGACTGGCTGGTGAACGAAGCCGGCGCACGCGGAATCTACGTGATCATCGACATGCATGGCGTAGTCGGCAGCCAGAGCACATCGGATGACACCGGGCAGGCGGGCCGCAACACCTATTGGACAAACAGCAACGATCAGGGAAACACCGCGTACATGTGGTGGGAAATCGCTAACCACTACAAGGGCAACCCGACGGTCGCCGGCTATGATCTCATCAACGAGCCGCTTGGCGCGCCCACCGGCAGCGCCGTGATCAGCGCCTACAACCAGCTCTTCGGGACCATCCGCTCCGTGGACCCGGACCACATCATCTTCATTGAGGGGGCATTTACAAGCTGGAACTGGAGTGCGCTGCCCAACCCGTCAACGCAGGGTTGGACGAACGTGGTGTACTCGATGCATGAATATCAGTTCAACGCGCCAGATTCCCAGGTGCGGGCCGGAATTACCAACCAGGTGAATGACTTCAACAATCACGCCAACTACAACGTTCCGGGCTACATTGGGGAATTCAACGCGTTCGGCAACGCAACCGGGACCTGGCAGTTTGCCACGACGTCCTTCAACCAGGCAGGGCTGAGCTGGACCCCATGGGCGTACAAGGCGACCCAGGGGCTCATCCCGAACAACTGGGGACTCTATGATCCGACCTTCTGGCCTATCACGCCGAATATCTCCACCGATTCGGCCGCCACGATTGCCGCCGACTGGCAGCAGTGGACGACGAGCAGCAGCTTTGCGCTCAATACCTCGCTGGCGCTGAGCGGAAATGTGAACGGGGCCACCGTGAGTACCGCAACCTGGTTCAACGTGAGGAACCAGAACAGCGGGTCCTGTGTCGATGCGACCGGTTCGGGTACTGCGAACGGCACGACCGTGCAACAGTGGGCTTGCGGGACTCAGCAGGCCAACCAGGAGTGGCAGTTCCAATCCGCCGGTAACGGGATCTACAAGGTCGTGAGCCGGGATGCTCAAAGTGAGGTATGGGACATCACGAACCTCGGTACTGCGAACGGCAGCCTGCTGCAACTTTGGAGCTATGCCGGAGGACAAAACCAGCAGTGGAGGCCGGTGTCGGTGGGCAATGGCGTGTACAAGTTCGTAGGGGTGGCCAGTGGACGATGCCTGGATGTGCCCGCGGCGTCCACCGCGAACGGAGTGCGATTGGAGATCTACGATTGCAATGGCACGGCGGCGCAGTCGTTCCAACTCGTGCCACAGCCCTGATCCTCATGTTCTTGTGACTCGCAGTGTCGGGCGCCGAAAGCGCCCGACACTTGCGGCGGCCCGCTCCACGGATGGTTGTCGAAGTACCCGCCGATCATGTCTCCGTACTCGGGCCAGCTGTAGAAGGAAGCGGTTGCAGAGTGGACGGCCACGAAACCCTTGCCGTCATCGTGTATGAAGCCGAGCAAGTCATGCTTCTGCTGGGGCGTCATTTCAGTCTCGCCGTTGGTATAGAAAACCACGGCGTCAAAGTAGTCGAGGTTGCGCCCGGGCGCTTGCTTGGGGCCGCCTTTTGCGTAGTCGCCGCTGCCCCAGACCTCAGCCTTGGTCACGAGTTGGGTATCCGTGCGCAGAAACGCGATATAGGTGCCGGTGTCGCGCCCCAGCCGCTCGAGCGTCGCCATTGCGTGGCTCACGGCGTCGTGGGCGATTTGATTTCCCGTGTGAAGATCTCCAACGATCAACACCTTCTTCTTTCCCGCGTACGGGTCCGGCCATTTGAAGTCCGCGGCCGTCGCGTTACCCGCCGCCAGGCACGCTGACAGTGCCGCGATCAGAACGCCCGCAATCCAAGGCCGCAGCCTTGGGCGTCTACGGTAGCCCGCGTCCCGTTGCCTCACAGCCATTTGGCCTTCCTGAGCCGGTAGAAAAGGTAGCCATCGATAACGGCCATCACGGACAGCGCGAGCTCATACCCATAGCGCCATTCGAGCTCCGGCATGTATTTGAAGTTCATGCCGTAAATTCCGGCAATCATTGTGGGCACCGCGACCAGCGCTGCGTACGCGGCCAGACGCTTCATGGTCTCGTTTTCCTGCAGCGTGATCATCGACAGGTTTACGGAGATCGCAGTCCCTAAAGTATCTCGAATGGAGTCGGCCGTTTGATTGAGCCGGTGCAGGTGGTCAGATACATCGCGGAAATATTCCCGTATACCTGCACACATTGCCGGTACCCGCGCGCCGGACAGGTTTGAGACACCTTCCAGGAGCGGCGCGACGGCATGTTTCATGATCATCAGACGCTGCTTGAGCTCATAGAGCGCTTCGATGTTTGCGCTGGGGGAGCCTTGCGGCGCGAAGATCCGTTGCTCGATGACGTCGAGCTCATTTTCGAGACTATCCAGAATTGGAAAGTATCGGTCCACCACCGCATCCATGAGTGCGTAGAGAACGTAGCCTGAACCCTGCTTCAACAGCTTGGGCTCTCGTTCGCAACGCGCACGCACCTCCTGAAAGCCCTTTTCTGAGTGACTGCGTACGGACAGAACATAGTTCGGGCCGGTAAAGATCGCAACCTCACCGACGCGAAATTCACCATCCGCCGGCTCAATGATGTGCAGAACGGTGAATAAGGATTCACCATATTCCTCAATTTTCGGACGCTGATGTCCGCTCCGCGCATCCTCCACTGCCAGCGGATGCAAATCGAACTCCTGTTGCATCTCATCGAGCTCGGGTGCCTGTGGATCGCGCAATGCCACCCACACGAAGCACTTTGGCCGACTGAGATACTCGTGAATTTCGCGGGTCGCTATTTCGGCGAGTTTCTTGCCGTCCTGATACACGACGCAACTGACTAGCATGGCAGCACGAGACCCAGGTCGGTCAACTTGATCCCGGCGAACGAGGTTCGGATGTGCCCCACTTTCGCTTTATCCCTTGTGTTCTCGCCGCCTTTTCTCAAACTTCGCAACCCGCTTCGCAGCATCCGGCGCCAGCCCTTCATTCTTGAACATGTCGAGTGCATACGCGTCCCGTAGTGTCAGACCATCTGTCTCGATGAGGGCACGTTTGATCACCTGGTTGGCGAACCAGGAGTTCGCCAGGATATCGGCACACAGCTTGGATAGTTCCGCTTCGAACTGCGCGTCTGCGAAGCAAAAATTGGCCAGGTGCATGGCCTGCCCTTCCCGACCTGAATAGGTGCGCGATGTGAGCATCATTTCGCTCGCCTTGGCAGTACCGATCCGATGGGGCAATCGCAGCGTCAGGCCCCAGATCGGAGTCAGCCCCCAGCGGGCGTAAACATCCGAGAAGCGCGCCGATTCGCTTGCCACGATCAGATCGGCCGCCAACGCCAGCTCCAGGGCTCCCGTGGAGCAGCAACCTTCGACCGCGGAGATCACTGGCTGTGGAAGGTTTGCAAGCTTGTCGATCACTTCGGAATGGTAATGCGGCTTGGTATGAGTCCTGGTGTACTCGATGACTTCGGACATGTCGTAGCCAGCTGAGAAGTTACCAGCGGCGCCGCGCAGAACGACCACTCCAACCGCCTTCGTCGCGCGCGCAAGGTCATCCACGTGCTCCTCCAAGGCCTCGAAAACACTTTTGGAAAGCGCGTTCAACTTCTCCGGCCGATTCAATATCAATGTGGCAATGCCATCGTGGTCTTGCCGCAAAATGAGATTGCTCATAGGGATCGTCCTTCGGTGCGATTCCACCACCCGCCGCCGAGTGCCTGGAAGAGCGCGGCGGTATCGGAATACCGGCTGGCCTGGGCCTGTACGAAGGCAAGCTCAGCCTGCTGGTAGAGGGTCTCTGCATTCATAACGGCGACAAAACTGATTGTTCCCAGCTCACGTTGCTGCTGAGCGAGCTCGAAAGCGGCCTTCGCGGCGCGTTCAGCCTCCGCACTTGCCTTCAGCGCCTGCGCGTCGGCTTGTAACGCGTGCAAAGTATCGGCGACGTTTTGGCACGCCACAATGACTGCCGCTCGATACTGCGCGCCGGCTTGATCCAGAGCGGCATCAGCCGCTCTGTGTTTGTGCAGGAGAGCGCCGGCATCGAACAATGTCTGCGTCAGTGACGCACCCACGTCCCAGAAGCCAGTGCCGGTCTTGAGCAGATCACTGATCTTCAATGCGCTCGAGCCGGTGTCGGCAGTGATGACGAATTGGGGCAGCATGTCGGCCAGTGCAACGCCGGCCTGTGCCGAAGCCACGTGGAGATTGGCTTCCGCCTGGCGTACATCGGGCCGCTGCTCCACGAGCTTCGACGGCAGGCTCACCGGCAACTCGACTGGCAGGAACAACTCATCCAGCCGGAAGGTTTCCTCGGGCTCGTCCGAGGGTAACCGCCCCAGCAGTGCCGTGAGCGCATCTCGCGTTTGGTGCAATTGCCTCTGGAGGGAAGGCAACGTTGCCGCCGTTTGAGCTTCGGCCGCCTCTTGGGTCAGCACATCGAGGTTGCTGACGGTGCCGAGTGTCCGTTGCTGTCGCGTCTTTTCAGTGAGCTGGTGCTGCAGTTGCAGCAACCTCTGCGTTGCCGCGATCTGACCGCGAAGCGATGCCTCCTGGATGGCCGCTACAACCACATTGCTGCTGAGAGTCAGATAGGTCGCTTCGAGCTGGAAGCGAGTAGCTTCAGCCTGGGCGCGTGACGCCTCGACTGCACGTCGTGTGCCGCCAAACACATCGGGCACATAGCTGACACTGACCTGGGCAGTGTACAGATTGTAATAGGGATTCTCCTGCGGGAGAACCGTTGGATTGGCGATGCTGCCGATGGGATTCTTGGCACGCGTGGCGGTGAAGTTGCCCGCGACGGTCGGGAAGAAAGTCGCGCGCTCAGCGGCGTAGAGCTCGTGGGCTTGGCGCAGCGCAGCCTTTGCGGCCGCAATGTCCGCGTTGGACTTCATCGCCTGTTCGATCAACTGGTTGAGTTTGGGCGATTGAAAGAGGGTCCACCACTGCGCCGGGATGTCCTGGCCGACAATCAGGCGTTGTGCATTACCCCCGGGCACGTCAGTCGCGACGATGTCCACTTGCGCTGAGGCAGTGCCATAGCCGCTCGCGCTGGGCGGCTCGGGGCGTTTGAAATCGGGCCCCACGGCGCAACTCGCGGTCACGCCGGCCAATCCGGCGGCCCATGCGGTCAGCAACAATTTGCGGGCATTTGGTTTCATCATGCGTGCCACCCCCGGCGACCATGGCGTTCCTCAGCCCAATGCTCGATGACATGATACATCGACGGCAGGACGAACAACGTCAATGCAGTCGCCACCGCGAGCCCGCCGACCACGACGGTCGCGATTCCGCGCTGTACATCGCTGCCTACGCCGGTGTGGATCGCTGCCGGCAGCATGCCCAGAGTGGCAACGGTTGCAGTCATCAATACGGGCCGCAGGCGCTCGGTCGCGCCCGCCATCACCGCCTCGTGCAACTCGAGACCCGATTTCCTCATCCGATTCAGATTCGCGACCATGATGATTCCGTTCTGGACCGCGACACCAAAGAGCGCAATGAAGCCCACACCGCTGGCGACGTTCAGAGTCTGTCCAGTCACGTGCAGCGAAATGAGTCCTCCCAGCGTGGCCAGCGGCACAACGCCCAGGATGAGCGCAGCTTGACGCACTGACTGGGTGCCCACGGTCAGCAGGATCAGCATGAGCCCCATCACCATGGCCAGGATGATGAGCAGCCGTGATTCCGCGCGGCGCTGGTTTTCGAACTGGCCGCCCCACTCCAATCGGACCTTGTCGGGGTCGTAATGCACCTGGGCCGCGATGCGCGCCTGCGCCTGTTGCAGATAGGATGTCAGATCGGGATCGCGATTGTCGATCCGGATGGTGAGATTGCGTTGGCTGTTCTCGCGCGTAATCGTGCTCTCGCCGGAGCGGACACGAATGCTCGCTACTTGAGCGAGCGGCACTTGCGCGCCGGTGCTCGTGTTAACGAACAGATTGGCGAGCGCATCGGGATTGTTCCGGGTCTCGGGCGTGAATCGAACCGTGAGCGGATAAGTCCTTTCGCCGACGTAGACAGTCGATATGGGAGCCTGCCCCACCCCGGTCTGGATGACGTTCTGCACGTCAGTCATGTTGATGCCGTAACGTGCGGCCTTTTCACGGTCGAGCTTGATCTCGATTTGAGGAATCGGCGGCTCCTGAAACAGCGATGCACTGGATGTACCCGGAATCGCATACAGCACATTGACGATCTGCCGCCCGATATCGCGCAGCATCGCCAGGTCGTTCCCGTAGAGTTTTACCACGAGGGGGCTGTGCGCACCCCCAATCAGGTCATTGACACCATCGATGATCGGCTGGCTGATACCGATGTCATAGCCAGGCAGTTCCTTGGATAGATCAGTGGACAGCCGACCAACGAACTCCTTCTTGTTTTCGCCGTTGGGCCAGGTGTCGTAGGGCTTCAATCCAACGGGTGCTTCGATGTGCGACATGGTCCACGGGTCCGTGCCGTCATCGTTTCGACCGGTCTGTGTCACGATGTAGGAGATCTCGGGGTACTTGCGCACAACGCGCCGCAGATCACTGGCCATGTCACTTGCCTGATTCAGAGCGATCCCCGTCGGCATCTGCACCTGCAACCACAGTGAGCCCTCATCGAGATCCGGCAGGAACTCACGGCCGACGCTGGCGCCGAGGCCGATCACCGCGAGAACGGCAAAGATCGTGACCCCGTAAATGATGCGCGGTTCATCTATACACGCGGCCAGAATCCTCTCGTAGCCACGTGTGAGTTTCTCGAGCCATCGATTGTGATAAACGCGACCCGGTTTCCGGAATGCGTAGTAGGCCAGTCCTGGAACGAGCGCCAATGAGGTCAGCAACGCTCCCAACAGTGCATAACCCATGGTGTACGCCATGGGCGTGAAGAGTTTCGCCTCCGCGCGTTCGAAGGAGAACAGCGGCAGATAAGTCGTGATGATAATGAGGCTGGCAAAGAAGATCGGCCGCGTCACCTGCACCGCCGCTGCTTTCACCTCGCTCTCACTCAGTTCCTCCTGCGGCGTGGCCTCGCGCCGGCGCAGAATGGCCTCCGTCACCACAATCGCACCATCGACCAATATCCCGAAATCGATGGCGCCGAGCGACAGCAGATTGGCGGAAACCTTCGTGAGATTGAGGAAGGCGAAAACGGACACCAGGGCCATCGGAATCGAGACCGCTACGACGAACGCACTGCGCGGACTCCCAAGGAAAATCACCAGTACCAGGAACACCAGACCGATACCCTCGGCGATTGTCCGGCCTACCTTGCTCACGGTCATGTGGACGAGGTCATCGCGATCGATGTACGGAACGACCCGCACTCCCGCTTTTGCCATCTGGGCATTGAGCTGCGCCACCTTCGCGTGGACGCCGCTCAGCGTCCTCGACGGGTTCTGATACTTCAGCATCAGCACGATGCCTTCGATCGCATCGGGATTGTTGTCCTTGCCGACGATACCCTCGCGCTCCTGGTGGCTGAGCGTCGTGCGGCCAAGATCGCGTACCAACACGGGGGTACCATTCACCTGGGTCACCACGATTGAGCCGATATCCTCCAGGTCATGAATCAGACCCACCCCGCGAATGACATAGCTCTGATCACCGCGCGAAACCCGCCCACCGCCGGCGTTGGTGTTGTTATTGTTGATCGCATTGATGACGTCCGTGATTCCGACGCCATAGTGCTGCAGCTGCCGGGGATCCAGATCCAGCTGGTACTCGGTGGTAAATCCACCAAAGTTGGTAACCTGTACGACTCCCGGCACGGACTGGAGCGCCGGAATGACCGTCCAGCGCTGAATTTCCGACAACTCCTGCAGGTTTTTCGTCTCCGACTCCAGCGTGTAGCGAAAGATCTCACCCCCGGGGCCAGCGACCGGACCGAGTGACGCAGCGGCGCCAGATGGGAGGGCGGCCTGACTGATGCGCTCCAGCAGACGTTGCCGCGCCCAGTAATCCTCGTATCCATCGCGGAATAGCACTGTGATCAGGGAGAGCCCAAAGGTGCTGGTGGAGCGCATGAGCAGCAGGCCGGGGGTGCCGTTGATCTGCCGCTCCAGTGGCACGGTGATCAGTTGCTCGACCTCCTCGGCCGCAAGTCCCGGCATCTGCGTGGTGACCTGGGCAGCCACGTCTGCGAGTTCAGGGTAGGCTTCGACGGAGAGCGTCTCCCACGCATAAACACCGAAGCCAAGCAGCAGCGCGGTCACGACGATGACGGCAACTCGCCGCCGCAGACAGAATTCAACGAGCTGATCAATCATTGAGAAGAATTCCGCCCTTCACCACGATCTGCTCGCCGGCCTGTACGCCCGATAGCAGGGCTACCGTCGTACCTTCCTCGAGTTGCGTTTCGACCGTGCGCCGTTCAAACGTCCAGGGGGCAGTGGCTACGAACACGGTGGTCCGGTCGTTGTTCATGAGCAGAGCGGAAGTGGGCAGGATCACGCGGGTCTGCTTTGCCCCGACCAGCGTGACCGTCGCGAACATGTTCGGCTTCAGTGCTGTATCCGCGTTCTGGAATGCAATTCGCAGCTTGTTTCGGCGTGAGTCAGGTTCGATGACATCACTGACAAACAACACTTTCCCTCTGAGAACCCTCCCCGGATACGCAGCGACCCTGACCTCCGTGTCCTGGTCCTTTGCGACGGCACTCAGGTCCTTCTCGGGAACGAGTGCCGTGACCCACACTGTGCTGAGATCGGCCACCGTCATGAGCGGTTGTGTAGGATCGTTGATCATGTTGCCCCGTGCGATTCCCAGCGCCGTGATGCTCCCGCTCACTGGCGCGGTAACCAAGAGGACCTTTGACCGGCGTTGTGACTCCGTAGGCACGCCCAGAACTCGCAGCCGTGCCTGCGTACGCGCGTGTTCGGCTGCAGCCTGCACGCGATCACTTCGTGACTGGTCCAGATCGCGTGTCGAAGCCGTCCCGAGCTTGAATTGCCCCTCCTGCCGTTCGAGATTTCTTTCAGCCAACTGCAGCGCATCAGCGGCCTTGTCATTGTCGTCGTAAGCCTGAGCCAGGTCGGGAGAGTCGATCGTTGCCAGCACCTGCCCTTGGCGCACCCGATCGCCCAGCGCCACTTTGATCTCCAGCACGCGACCCGCCAGAGGACTCAGGACAGCCGCGGTACGCGCAGGATCGGACTCGACGATGCCGGGTAGCTCCAATCTTGCGTTAGTGACCTCCGCACGTGCCGGCGCGACGGTCAAACGCTCGCGCAGGCGGGAGTGCTCAGGAATAACGATGCTCTCCCCCTGACGCACGAGCGATTGTTGATCGGAGGCGGGCGCGCCACCGCCGGCCAGCAGTCCGAATCCCTTGGTCATCAGCACCAGCATAAGGACCAAGCCGAGCGTGATTCCGCCCCAAAGAAATGCGCGTCCCCGCGCAGTTGCCGTGTGGTCGTGGAGTTTCATGACAATCCTGTTACAGCCCGGTGCGCTCTGGAACGCGCCCGGGGGAGTTCTTACGTCGGATGACCTTGGACGAAATCAACAGTTGCGGCGTGCGCAGGATCTACCGCAAGAAAATTGCGAAGCGGCGCATCGGCTGCTTGATAGCACATCGCGCACGTTGGCACGCGGATCGCAGAGTTGCAACAGCTTGAAAGGCAGTTGAAAGCTTTGCGTCGTCGTTGCGGCCGGCGCCGCAAGCGCGAGCTGTTGGTGTTGGCCCGCCAAAAGGCCGGCGGCTACGAGCTCGTCGCGAGGAACACACGAACTATCGGATCCTCTTGCCTTGAAGGAACAAATGTATATACTTACTGAGTATATACTACGAATTGAATACGATGCCCGACAAGACTGCCAAGCTATTTGTTAATGGGGGCAGCCAAGCGGTGCGATTGCCCGCGGAGTTCCGCTTTGAGGGATTGAAAGAGGTCTACATCCGGCGGGACTCGGTCACTGGCGAGGTGATTCTTTCACCTAAACCGGCTAGCGACGCCTGGTCCGATTTCTTCGTATTGCGCGATCACGCCAACGTACCAGCAGACTTCATGGCGGAGCCGCGGCCGGGAAATGATCCTCTGCAGGGCCATGGCCGACTCAAGGAGTGTTGATGGCGCTCTACATGCTCAGTACGGACATTGCGGTCTGTTTGATCCGCGGTACGTCGCGGACACTTGACGAGCGCGTCGCATCCGCCCCGCCCGAGGAACTATGCATCTCCGCCGTCACACGCGGTGAGTTGCTCCTCGGTGTATCGCGCCAGAGGCCGCTGGCGACAGGAGACGAGCCGACGCCGGAACTGCGAGTGCGCGCAGATATGTCGCAAGGCAAAGCCGGCGGGGCGTTTAGAAGAGTCGCCAAGGCGCAGGCGGTGGCATCCCCAATCGGTCCAGCCACGATGGAATCTTTGCGCAAAACCACGCACGCAGTGCTGGCGAAGCTGACACCCCGCGAGGCCAAAGCCCTTCGCATGCGTTTCGGTATCGACCTGAGCACCGACCACACGCTGGAGAAAGTCAGCAAGCAGTTCGATGTGACGCGTGAGCGAATCAAGTCCAGCGAGCCAATCGGGTCCCGGGAGCGAGCGCACGATTTGTCGAGAGTGGTCGATCAGTTCCTGGCGCGTGTTTCGTGTCTGCCCTGGGATGCAGCCGCGGCCACGCACTTCGCGACCATCGCGGTCGAATTGCACCGGGTCGGCACACCCATGAGCACCACGGACACGATGGTTGCCGGCCACGCGATTGCCGTCGGTGCGGTTCTCGTCGCCAGCAACGAAAATCATTTTTCCCGTGTGGACGGACTGAAAACGGAAAACTGGCCGTAGGCACGCCTCCAAAAAATCTTCTACGTCGCGATCCGTTTCCACCCTTCGGGTCGTCCTTGGTGTGTCCGAAACAGCAAAGGAGCACCGCAATGGCTCGGATGGTAGTGATTTACCGGACACCGAAGAACGTCGAGGCATTTGACCGACATTACTTCGAAATCCACGTGCCTCTGGCCAAGAAGATTCCGGGTCTCAGGAAATACGAGGTCAGCGACGGCCCCATCGCAACTCCGGTGGGAACCTCCAATGTTCACCGGATCGGAACGCTGCATTTCGACGACCTTGCAGCGATCGAAAGGGCGTTCGCAAGCGCGGAGGGACAAGCGGCTGGGGCGGATCGCCGACTCTTTGCGCCTGATACTTCCGGCGTTCAAATGTTCCTTTTCGACAACAGGGAAGTTTGATTTGTGTCCAATCCTTGGCGGAACAGAGCGCGGAAGCGTCGCAGGTCTCGACATGAACACGGACGAATTTGAGGAACGTCTGAAAGCGCTGCGGCCACGCCTTCATCGCTACTGCGCGCGGATGACGGGATCGGCGGTCAATGGCGAGGATGTGTTGCAGGACACCCTCGTCAAGGCCCTTCACGCGCGAGCCCAAGGCGCCGGGGTGGATAATCTCGAGGGCTGGCTGTTTCGCATCGCCCACAACGCGAGCCTCGATTTCCTGCGCGACAGGTCCCGGAACACGGTCGTTCCGCTCACCGACGACGTGGAAGCGGCGCCCATACCCGAGGCGGACATCGTCGCGATCAGCTTTCAGACGTTTCTGCGACTGCCTGAACTTCAGCGCTGCGCGGTGATCCTCAAGGATGTTCTGGGTCATTCGGTCGACGAGATCGCAGACATCGCCGGGTGCTCTGCGACAGCCGCCAAATCGGCGCTTCAGCGCGGGCGCGCTGCGCTGCGGCTACTCGTGCAGGCGCCCGAAGACACCCGGCTGCCGCTGATGTCCGATTCGGACCGGCGGAAGATCACCGCTTATGTCCATCTGTTTCGGAGCGGCGATTTCGACGCAATCCGCGCCATGCTCGCCGATGACGTGAAGCTCGATCTGGTGAACCGGCTCCAACTGCAAGGACGCGCCAAGATTGACCTCTATTTCACGCGCTACGCGGAAGTGACGAAATGGCGGTTCGCCCTCGGCGCGGTTGAAGGACGGCCGGCCATGCTGGTTTTCGACAGCACCGGCCCAATGGAAAGACCTGCGCATTTTGTCCTGATCGACTGGTCGGAAAGCCGGATCATCGGGATCCGAGATTTCTTGTTCGCTCCCTACGTGCTCGAAGCCATAGATTGGGTGCGGTTAGGCTAAAAGTTATGGAGCGCTCCCTAACTGTGCGCCTCTGAAAACCGCCAACTGAGCGTCGAAAGCACGCTTGTAGGCAGGGCGCGCTTCGCCGCGGACGACATAGGCGGAGAGGTTCGGATATGTCTCCAGTAAACCCGATCCGTTCAACCTGCGCAGCACCGTCACCATCAGTAGGTCACCGGCGCTGAACGCATCGTCGAGCCAGTCGGCATCGCCAAGCCGACTGGAAAGGTCGCCCAGCCTTACACGGACGCGATCGTCGAGGATAGCCAGGCGCTCCTCATGCCAGCTTTTGTCGTGCTCCAAGAGCATCGCCATTGAGCGCTCAACAATCGGCGGCTCCACCGTATTGAGCGCGGCAAACATCCATGCAATCGCGCGCGCCCGGGCATTCGCATCGTCTGGCAGCAGCCCCGCATGGCGCTCCGCGATATGGAATACGATCGCCCCCGTCTCGAAGAGGGCGAGATCGCCTTCCTCATAGGTCGGAATCTGACCGAAAGGATGAAGCATACGATGCGCGGATTCCTTCATCTCACTGAACGAGAGAAGTCGAACGTCATAAGGCTGGCCCACTTCTTCAAGTGCCCAGCGAACGCGCATGTCACGCGCCAGCCCTCTGCCGCGATCAGGCGACCGCTCAAAAGCGGTAATGGTGGGAATCATCGGAACGCTCCTGGTGATTGCATAAAGCGATTGTGGGTCACAGCGGCTACCAAACTAGCCTCTCAAGGACGATCGAGCTCGACTAGAAACGACATGTAACCCGCGCATATTGTTTGGCGGCGCAGTTGTCCCGCATTGAGGTCCGCTTGTGTGGGTTCCACAATTTGCCCGAATCGTGCCCTTCTTCTGCCAAAAAGATCGCTTATCGTGCTCGGCAGAGTCACTTCTGACAGCAAAACCATGCACAAGCCGATCCTCGTGATTTTCTTGCTCGTACTTGCGTGCGCCCATTCGCATGCGCACGCCGCCGTCTGGCAACCCTCGCCCGGTCATGTACAAGTGCCGATCTGGCCCGGCGCGGTACCCGATGCCATGCCCAACCCGAAACCGGAGTCTGTCGATCCCGGCGGAGGGGCTTACGATGTCAGCCGGCCGACAATGACTGCGTATGCAGCCAAGGGCCCCAACACTGGCGTGGCTGTCGTGGTGTTCCCCGGCGGAGGTTACCAGGCTCTGGCCATGGGTGGAGAGGGCACGGAGATCTGCGACTGGCTGACCTCGCGCGGCATCACCTGCGTGTTGCTGAAGTACCGCGTGCCCGACTCGGGCCCGACGATGAAGAACGGGCACGCCTACTACCCGAAGGTCCAAACGGCGTTGCAGGACGCGCAGCGCACACTAGGGCTGGTGCGCCAGCACGCCGCGGACTGGCATGTCGACCCGCACAAGGTCGGCGTGATCGGCTTTTCCGCTGGCGGGCACCTCGCCGCTGCCGTCAGCACACACTTCGCGCAGCGGACGTATCCACCGGTGGATGCCGCCGATGAGCTGAGCTGTCGACCGGACTTCGCTATTGTCGTTTACCCCGGCCACCTGTGGACGCCTGGGACGAACCTGAGCCTGCGCCCGGACATCCGCGTCCGCGCCGACACGCCGCCGACCTTCCTGTTGCACGCCGAGGACGATCATGTGGACAACGTGAAGCATTCGCTGACCTACTACGTCGCTCTGCAGAAGGCCGGCGTCTCTACGGAAATGCACTTGTACGCGCAGGGCGGCCACGCCTTCGGCCTGCTCCGCACCAAGCTGCCCATCGCCCGCTGGCCCGCGCTGGTGGAGCAGTGGCTGCACACCATCGGCGTGCTCAACCCTCAGGAAGGCGACTGAGCGCGGCCACCCTCCCAGGCCCAAAAAAATGGCGGAGCCCGCGTGGACTCCGCCATTCCTGCTCGAGCATTTTTACGTACGGACCAAGGCCATCCGCACAGCAACTGCATCGAAGCGTCCATCCGTTGGACCCGGTCGCGCGCGTGACAATGAGCCTGCGCGCATCCCTCTATGGCCTCCTGGCCAGTACGAGGCACCGACTAACGATGAACCTCGCCACCAACCAGCGCGCCCAGAGACGCGACCGAACCAACGTTTGTATGTGCCACTTGGATCACCTCCTTCAGTTGCCGTGGGCTCATCCTCGGCGCGTGCCGCCCACCTAAGCCGCGCGCCCAAACTGATATCCCAAGAATGACCTAGATTGCGGCGAGAGTGAAGACTTAAAGGCGTGACGCAGGTGTGAAACGAACGAAGGCGGCCAATCGAAGGCTCCCGGGGCCTTGACACCGATCGCGAGTTGGCCGAGGGCGACCACGAGATCCGCTGTACGCAGATTCATGGATTTCCTTCAAACAGGCCAGAACACGATACAGACCGGACTGCCGGTGCCGATCGGATCGCCGGCGGGAAGCAGCTTGCCGTCCGGACCATCGGTCCTGAAGGGAACGATCCGGTCACTATCCTCGTCGGCAACGAACAAGACGCGACCCGCCGGATCCAGGGAAAAGAAGCGCGGCGTCTTGCCTTGCGTATCCATCCAACCTCGGGGTGTCAGGCGCCCCGTGGTGCGGTCGACGGCGAAGGTGGCCACGCTGTCGTGCCCTCGGTTGGATGCGTACAACAGATTTCCGTCGTTCGAGAGGGTGATTTCGGAGGCTCGGCTGTTACCCACAAACATATCCGGCAGCGTCGTCACGAGTTGGAATGGGGTCAGTTTTCCCGTCACTTGGTCAAACCGATGCGCGGTGACGGTCGAATCGAGCTCGTTGATGACGTAAGCAAAGGCATTCGTGGGGTGAAACGCGACGTGCCGTGGACCGGAACCATCGCGCGCTCGCGGAGTTCCGGCCGGGATCTGTGTCAGCTTTCCGTTGGCTGAGTCGAGTGTGAACGTGAATACCTGATCGACACCCTTGTCGGGTACGATGAGGAAGCGCTCGGAGCGGTCGTACACGACCTGGTGCGGCTTGGAGAACGGCTGCTCGACCCGGTGAGGCCCGATCTGACCGGTCAGCTTGGCCTCATCCGCAAGGCCGCCGAGCGATCCGTCCGGATTGCGTGCCAATACCGCGAGCATGGAGGAAAGGTGATTGGCAACGATGACCCAACGGTTGGTGGGGTCGATCGTCAGATGCACCGGATTGTTCCCAAAGGTGCTGACGCTATTCAGGTGGGTAAGCTTGCCGGTGCCCGGATCGATCGCGAACGCGCTGATGTCGGTGAGGTCTCCATGGACTGCATAGAGAAAGCGCCTGGCTCGATCGAAGGCCAGGTAGGACGGGTTGGCCAGGCCCGAGACGAGTTGGATGTGGATCCACTGTCCAGTCTGACCTGCCGACCGGTAGACATTGATGCCCTCGCCACGCGCGTTGCGCTCCCGGGTTGTGCGGGAGCCGACATAGGCGAAGTAAGAGGACGGCTCGGACATTTCGCTGACACCCTTCGTAGGACGGACTTGCGCAAGCACCGGTTGCCGCACGGCTTTGCTGAAAAAAGCGAGCCCGGCGCCGCTCGCGGCGCCGTGCAGGAGCCCGCGTCTCGTGATCAACCCAGTTTGCATTTTGTGGTAACATACTGCAATCACCTGCGCGACACAATCACCTATCATGCGCGGCATGGGCAAAAGCAGTCTCACCGCACAACTGGCGTCTCAGATCCTGGATCACATCCGGTCCAATAATCTGTCACGCGGCCAACACCTGCCCAGCCAGGCCCTGGCGGATGCCTTCCGGGTGTCGCGTGCGCCGGTGAATTCCGCCTTCAAATTCCTGGAAAACATGGGCGTGGTGCGCTTCGAGTCGAATCGGGGCTATTTCCTGGCCACCGATGCCAAAGACCTCATCGAGCTCAAGCTGCTGGTGAATGAGGAAGGCGACGAGGACGAGGCGTACTTCGAGCTCGCCGAGGACCGTCTCACCGGCAAGCTGCCTCAGCAGGTGACCGAGAACGAGCTCATGCGGCGCTACCGGCTGCCGCGCAGCCGCCTGGTGAAGATTCTCAACCGGATCGCTCAGGAGGGTTGGGTTGAGCGGCTGCCCGGACACGGTTGGGAGTTTCGGCACACGCTGACTTCGCGTGAGAGTTATGAGGCCGGCTATCGATTTCGCGCCACCATCGAATCCGCGGCGGTACTCGAGCCGACTTTCCGAGTCGACCGCGACGCATTCCGCCAGGCGCGCGAGCAACAGGAGGCACTCCTGCAAGGCGACTTGCTGCGCCTCTCGCGCGCGCAGTTGTTCAAGATCAACTCCGAGCTGCACGAGACGATTGTGGGCTGGTGCGGCAACGAGTTCTTTCTCGATTCGATCAAGCGGGTCAACCGCCTGCGCCGTCTCATCGAATATCGCTTGACGGTCGATCGCTCCCGGCTCACCCAGCAGTGCCACGAGCACCTGCAGATCCTCGACCTGCTCGAAGCGGGCAAGGTCGCGGAGGCTTCAGCATACCTACGCCGTCATATCGAAGGCGCGAGCTCCCTGAAATCCCCAGTCGTGGAGCACTGCACGACCTCCGGCCGCGCCCGCAAGAAATCCTGACATCACGCCTGCCCGAGTGCGGCCGGTGCTTGCGGGGCAAGCGCTGGCACACAGCTAGATTGCCGTTTATACTTACGAAATGCAATAGAACGATGCAAACCCGCCCAGCGCGCTCGAGCAGCAAACCACGCGAAAAGTCCTCTGGCGCATCATTCCTTTCGTCTTTGCGCTGTACGTCGTCTCTTATATAGATCGCGCCAACGCGCGGAGTACGGGTCCATCCGCCCGGCACGGGCATCATGCATACGATGAATCTCGAGCTGCTCGCCACGGCAAGGTCGGTCGCCAGTAAAGTTTGTCGAGTTCTTCGGGCCCGGTGTATCGACCCTATCGTGCGCGGATCGCGCGGTCATTGCCAACATGGCGCCCGAATATGGCGCCTCGAGCGGATACTTTCCCGTGGATCAGCGCACACTGGAGTATCTGCGCGCCACGGGACGCCCCGAATCTCATATCGCCCTCGTCGAGGCCTATTGCAAACATCAACATCTGTGGTTCGATCCGCAAGGGGTACCTCGTTACACCGAAGTGATCGCCATCGATCTCGACAAGGTCGGGATCTCGATCGCGGGCCCGCATCGTCCGCAGGACCGCCTCGCACCAGGCGACACCGTGGGATGGCTGGCGGGGGCTTCGAAGCCGGGGAGACGCCCGGCTGCAGACCGTGGCCCGCCCAATGGTGCGGTAGCTATCGCGGCGATTACGAGTTGCACCAACACTTCAGACCCGCGGCTCGTAATTGCCTCTGGATTGCTCGCCCGCAAAGCTCGGCAGTTTGGCTTGAAGCCGCCTCCGTGGGTGAAAACCTCGCTCGCGCCGGGATCACCGGCCGCCGAAAGTTATTTGAAGCGCTCAGGTCTGCTCGGGGATCTGGAGGCCTTGGGCTTTGGCATCGTTGGGTTCGGCTGCACGACGTGCATCGGCAACTCCGGTGCGCTCGTTCCGCGGATGACTGAAGCGATCGAGAGTCATGACATTCTTCCGGTCGCGGTGCTGTCGGGCAATCGCAACTTCCCCGGACGCGTTCACCCGCAGATCGAGGCGAGCTTCCCGGCCTCCCCTCCCCTGGTGATCGCCTACGCTTTGGCGGGTCATGTGAATCTGGACATTCTGAGTGACCCGGTCGCTCGCATGTCGGATGGCCGGGCAATTCACCTTCGCGATCTCTGGCCCACGGGCGCGGAAATCGATGCGGCGCTGGCGGCGTCAGTGCAGGCGTCGGATATCCAGACGGCCTACCAGCGGGCGGAGGAGAACGAGATCTGGCGCGAACTGGATGCCCCTTGCAGTCCCCTCTTCCCGTGGAGCGCGACTTCAACTTATATCAGGCGACCGCCCTTCGCCTCGCGTAAGAGCCGCTCACGGTTGGGCTCTTACAGGGCGCACCCGCTCATCGTTCTCGGTGATGACATAACGACCGACCACATTTCTCCTGCCGGGCAAGTACCAGCTCGCAGTGCCGCCGCGCAGTACCTGGTGGCCCGAGGCGAGGATCCTAAGGATCTCAACGTGTTCGCGGCACGGCGCGGGAATTGGGAGGTCATGCTTCGGGGTGCGTTTACGAACAGGTCGGTGCGCAACCTGTTGGATCCGAGCCTCCCGCCCGGCAGTACGATTCACGCGCGTAGCGGCTCGACGATGCCACTGTGGCTTGCCGCGGAGCTCTACGAATCCGAAGGGGCCTCCCTGGTCGTCGTCGCGGGTGAGCGCTACGGAACCGGTTCCTCACGCGACTGGGCAGCAAAGAGCTTGTGGCTGCTCGGCGTGCGGGCGGTGCTCGCTGTGAGTTTCGAGAGGATTCACCGATCGAATCTGATCGGTATGGGCATCATTCCGCTGCAGCTGCCATCGCAGATCACGCCCGCGACACTGGCGCTCACCGCCCGAGATACGCTCGAGATCACAGCAGATCCGGCAGTCCTGTCTCGAGGTGCGGGGGTCCCGGTTCTCCTTCACCGCGCCGGTGAGGATGGTGCGACAACCGTCGATCAGTCCTTCACGGCGACGGCTGCCATCGAGACCGCGCTCGAAGTCGAGCTCCTGGTGGAGGGTGGCATCCTGCCCTACATTCTGCGACGCAGCTCGTCCGGGGCTTCCTGAAGCCAGCGGCTATTTTCCCGGCGGGAAGTACCGGCCGAGATATTCAAACACCTTGTCCATCGCCTGTTTGTTGATCGCATCGTCCGGTCCGCCCCCGGGGACCTTCGCGAAACCGTGCGCGACGCCCGGATAGATCACGAACTCGGCGGGCACACCCGCGGCACGCAGCGCTTCGTATAACCGCTTCGACTGGGAGGGCGAGACTGTGGTATCCGCAGCTCCATGTTGGATCAGAAACGGAGGATCCTTGGCGTCGATGTAGGGGAAGGGGCTGGCCGAGCGCACCCACCCGGCTGGGCATTGGGGCAAGTCGCAACCCAGATACGTCTTCACGTAGTCGGGCACATCGGCCTTGCTGAGGTCCTTACCAGCCGATTCCAGGTCTACCGCGCCGTACCAGTCGATCACGCCCTGGACGCAGATGGATGGCAATTGGCCTTGGGCAGCGGCGGGAGCCTGCGGCTCAAAAGCCGGCGCCCCGCAGCCAGTCCCCAATAGAGCGGCGATCTGGCCACCGGCCGACGAGCCCCAGGCAACGAACTTGTTTATATCGATACCATAGCGGTCCGCATGTATCCGCAGCCAGCGGATCGCCAGTGCCACATCCTGCACGGCGGCTGGAAAGCGCGCCTCGCCGGATAAACGATAGTTCACACTGGCTACGACATAGTTGCGTGCGGCCACGGACGCCAGCGCTGCTGGAAAGTCACGGATCACGCCTCCGTCGCGCGCGGTCCGGCTGCGCCATGCGCCCCCGTGAATGAACACCACGACCGTTTTTTTCGCGGCGCTGTCGGGGGGAAGATAGAGATCCAGGGTCAGCGGACGGAATCCCAGCGGCTCCGCGAAGATGACATCGCGCAGACTTCGCACCCCGCCTGCGTAGAGGACGGGAGGGGTCGGTGCGTAGGCGGGCGTGGCATCGTCTGTGTCGTGATGTTGGGCATTGGCGGTTCCCGTCAGGAACAACAGCGACAGTAGCAATCCGCGAAGCAAGCAATTGCGCGATTTCACGAGAGAGAATGCCAATGGGTTGATGCGGCGCCCCGACTAACGATGCTCTTCATCGATACGGGTCGTCACGCCGGTGGCGACGATCGTGCGATTGGCATCGATGGAGGCGTAGGTCCAGAAAATGGACATCGGCTCGGTCGAGGATGTGTTGCGGAAGAAGTGCGGCACGCCTGTTGGGATCCAGGTCGCGAAACCGGGTTTGACGTCGGTTTCCACGCCATCAATATGAACACGGGCGCTGCCCGACACGACGAGCACGCTCTCCTCGCAATTGTGGTAATGCAGCGGGACAGCTGCGCCGGGATCGAGGGTCGTGATTCCATTCAGCAGACCGGTCGAGCCGATGCGGGACGTCACCAGGGGAACCGTTCGGATTCCGCCGCCACGGTTCTTCGCGGGCAGCATGCCAGGATCGAGAATCGCGGCGGTGCTAGGATTTGACATTGAGTTGTTCCTGCCGGATCACACCGATCACGGCATTTGTAAAAGCATCGGTATCGAGTGAACCGCCAATATCGCGAGTGCGGGTACGGGGGTTTTCCAACACCTGGTCCACCGCGCGCTCTACCAGCGAAGCGGCGGCGATCAGCATCTGGCTCCCATGGCGCTGTCCGTGCCAGTCGAGCAACATCGCCGCGGACAGAATCAAGGAGGTGGGGTTGGCGATGTTCCGGCCGGCGATGTCCGGGGCCGAGCCGTGCTGCGCCTGGGCCACACACCGGTCGTCGCCGGTGTTGATCGCGGCTCCCAGACCGAGACTTCCCGCAAGCTCCGAGGCTTCATCGGACAGAATGTCGCCGAACATGTTGGTCGTGACTATGACGTCAAAGCGCTCGGGTGTCCTGATCAGGAGCGCGGCGGTTGCGTCCACGATCAACTCTTCCAGCTCGACATCCGGGAATTCCCGCGCGACCTTGCGGACTTCCCGCAGGAACAGGCCGTCCGAGAGCTTGATGACATTCGCCTTGTGAACGGCGGTTACTTTGCGCCGTCTCTTACGGGCAAGTGAGAAAGCGGCGCGGGCGATCCTGGCGGAGCCCCGGGCGCTGATCTTGCGGATCGAGAAGGCCATGTCCGGGTCCGGCATGAACTCGCCGCTACCGGCGTACATGTTGCGGTCCGAATAGAAGCCCTCCGTGTTCTCGCGCACAATCACGAGGCTCATGGGTTTGCGCAAAATGCTGAAGGCGGGGCGGGAACGGCACGGGCGGATATTTGCGTAGAGCTCGAAACGCACGCGCAACTCGGCGGAAGGGTTGAGACCGCCCTGCTCGCGCGCTGGATATTCGTAGTGGGAGACGGGTCCGAGGATTACGCCGTCCACCTCCGGAACCCGGGCCAGCACATCGGATGGCAAAGTCGTCCCGTGGGTAGCCAGCGAGGCAAGTCCAATCTCGCGGATCTCAAACTCCAGGCCGACGGACAGAGCGGCATCGGCAGCGCGCAAAACCTCGAGCGTGGCGCGGGTGATTTCCGGGCCGATGCCGTCCCCGGGGAGAACGAGGATCTTCATGCGTATCAGCAGTACCTATATTGTACTTTGCCAGCGTAAAATACCATCCGGTCCGTTACAGGTCAAAGTACGGAGGCGAGACCAGACGCTCTTGGCTATTGCAACATCCTGCACGGCGACGCCGGTCAGGTCGGCGACCACAATGTCCTCGGTGGCGAAAGCGATGGGTGCGGTAAGAAGTGCGCCGAGCTCAATCAGCGAGGCCGCATCGAGGAGGCCCGCCCGGACGGCCCAACCGGCTTCTCCATGATCGATGCATTGGGCGCAGGAGTCGACCACGACACGTGCGCGCGCCAGGATGGCCGGGTCCAACTCACGTTTACCGGGCGCATCGGCGCCAACGGCAACAATCCGCTTTCCGGCTGTGATCATGTCAGACGTCAGGAGCGGCTCGGTAGAGGGTGTCGTCGTCACGATCAGTGCTGCCCGGGCACAAAGCTCGCGAAGGCTGACGGAGGCGCCTCCTACCTCTGCGGCGAGAACTGTGGCGGAGTCCGGGTTGCGCGCCCAGACCAGCACGGTCGTCATTTTCAAATGACGTGCGATCAGCCGCGCCTGCAGACGCGCCTGGGTTCCTGCACCAACAATACCGAGGATGTTTGAGGCGGGATGGCGGATGGCGCGCGCGGCGATCACACCAGCCATCGCCGTGCGCAGATCGGTAAGTCGACCCTGATCGCGCAACATTCCCAGGAGCTCACCGGTCTTTGCACTCATCACGGCCATGAAACCGTTACTGGAGGGAATCCCGAGGCTGGGGTTGCGATAGAAACTGGTGGCGACCTTGATGACGAAGACCTCGTCGCCCGCAATATAGCCTGACTTGATGTGGCAGTCGCCGGGCGGGTCGGCGAAGCTGAGATGGCCCACGGCAGTCACTTGCGCCTCGAAGGCGCGCAGACGGCGGAAGGCGGATTCGACTGCCTCCAGAGCGGCATCCTCATCCAGGGCCGCGAGAATCTCAGGTAGCTCTACTATTCTCAACACGTCTCCCGATTGCAGCCATGAACGCTTGCGGCCCTATGTTTCGCCCGCAGAGTACGACGGCCACCTTGCGCCCACGGTAGGCTTGCGCGCATTTGACCAAGCCCGCCAGCGCGACGCCCGCAGCGCGGAGGCATTCAGGATCCTGGAAAAAAGCTCACTCATCTCGTCAACCCCGCAGCGCACGAGAAATCGCGGTGAGTCCAGCCTCGAGCTCTTCCCGAGTGGGCCAGCCATATCCGAGGCGGAAAAAGGAATCCGGCATCTCGAACCAGTGTCCGGGACCCACGTAGGTCCCATGGGTCTCGAGCAGCCGCCTGTAAAAGCCCGTGGTCCCACCGGGTGGTTCCGATCTCATGCGGGGAAAACAAACGACACCGCCCTGCGGGGATACCCATTCGAGGAGCGGCTCATGCGCGATCCATTCGCTGACGAGTTGGCGACGCTTGCGCATCTCGACCAGCGTGGGTTCGAGGATCCTGCCGCGCCCGCAGAGCACCTGCTCGGCGATCCATTCGTCGACCACGCTGCCGCAGATGCTGATCTGCTCTTTCGCGGCAAGAAAGGTCTCCTGCAGCTTCGGATCGCGGGTGATCAACCAACCGATGCGAATGCCAGGAATCCCGTAGGCCTTGGAGACAGAGGACACGCTGATGACGTGGCGGCCGAGCGCTGCGGCCAGCGGCAGCGGCCCTTCAAAGGAGAGATCGCGATAGGTCTCATCGACCAGGAGATAACATCCCTTCTCTTCGGTGAGCGCGACCAGGCGGCGCAACTCCTCCTCCGTCAACATGACTCCGGACGGGTTGTGGGGACATGTCACACTCACCAACCGAGTTTGTGGCGTGATTGCCTTGGTGAGCTCATTGAAGTCGAGCCGGAAGCCCGCATCGAACTGCAGGTCTATGAGGCTTATGGGGCAACCGATCGCGCGCGGCGTCTCGAGGTTCGTGGCGTAGTTGGGTCGGACAACGACGAGATGGCTGGACGCATTGAGCAGTGAAGTCGAAACGATGAAAAGCGCCGTCGCGGCCCCACCGGTGATGAGAACGTCCCCTGCACTCAACTCCGGCTGGCCCGTGACGATCAGCTCTCTCAGGCGCGGGCTGCCCCGGTGCTCCGCGTATAGCAGGGTGAGGTTTGGAACGGTCAGACCCAGATCGGCCAAGGAGCGATCCCTGATCGAGCTCTCCGAGAGGTTATAACGGATGTTCGAGTATCCGTACTCTTCGGGAGACTCCACCTCGATGGGCATACGGAGATAACGCATAGAGCCTCGGGCGCTGGGCTTAGGGTTGGGGTTACGGGGAATCCGGATTTTCCCCGGCAGGCGGCGCCCTGACCATCCCTCCAGGGAGGGGTGGTCTTAGTGGCTCCCCGAACGCAACGCAAACAACTCCGCCAGGGACCCGACCTGCAATTTTCGGAAAATGCGCTTGCGGTGATCTTTCACCGTGTATCGGCTGATATCGAGGCGAGAGGCGATCGCCGCCGAGGAGCAGCCGAGTAGTAGCAGATCGCATACCTCGCGCTCGCGCGGCGAAAGCGTGGCTGCCGGAAGTGAAATCAATGCTGCGTGTCGATCGAATGCGGCCGCAAGGGGTGCGGACAATGTCTGCAGGGCGCGTATCTTTTGGGCGGGAGCCACACTCCGAACGCGGTTTCGATAGAAGCCGAGTTCAACAAGTCCAGCGCACGCATCAAGGTAGAAACATATCTCCTCCTGCCGCTGCGGCCAGCCGACCGTCCGGAATCCTAACTCCTCATCTGCGCTCAGCACTACGTGTGAAGCAACGGCTTTGCCGCGAGCATCCGCGGGGTCCAACGCGAAATCGCGCGCCCGATAAACGCCGGTGGAAGACGTCCGCGCCAGCATTGGATTGATCCTATGCGTGAAGCGGATGTAGTTCTCGATGCCCCGGCTCGCCTGCGCGGCAGTGAAATTCTCGAACAGTACGGCCGGAATACCGGTCCGGCAGTAAAAAAACACCGCCGTCAGGTCGAATCGCAGAAATTCACACAGCGCACCCGCGGTGACCGCGGCGAAATTCTTTGCACCTATTGCGCCGATGACGCGCGGCAGAATGGCTTGTGTCATTTTATATTGCTCGACGCCTTCTAACAGCCGGCCTTGCGAAGGTTGTTTCAGTCACGGCTTCGGAACGACTGTCGGGTGAGTCGACGGCTCCCACACATCGCCGGTCGTCGCCACCAATTCCTTCATGTTGGTCCACTTGCGCCGGCCCGGAATAGTCTTGTGATCGAGCACAACCGCCTCGGCGTAGGCAACCATCCGTTCTACGGCGCGGGCCTTTTCCTGGGGCGGCCAGGTCTCAAAGGCATGCGGTCCGCGCACCACCACGAGATCCTTGAGGCCCTTGACGCGACTATAGGCGTCCATCTCTCCTTCCAGGCCATCGGCGTAGCACCACAGGCCACGCGCGAAGAATGCGCTGGGCCATGTGTGAATGCCGGCCAGAATGGCCGAGCTCGGAAAGAACACGATGTTGTTCTCGACCTCGATACCGCCAATGAACAAGCCGCGGTCCCGTCCCGGCCCCCGACCGTCGTCCTTGGGTGTCGTTTGACTTTCCAGGTAGCCGACCCCGCTGGAGAAGTCCGCAATCAGGATTGCGCCCTTGAGACTCTCGTCGCGTACCGGCGCCTTGCAGGCGATGGTCGGCAGATCGTAGCTGCAATCCTTGTCAAAGTTGATGGTCATCGCCCAGCCACTGGACATGGTGCCGCGCGAGCTGCCCAATAAGACGACCGGCAGGGCCTCAGCGGCTGCGTTGCCTCGCACCGCGGCAGCAGCAGCGCGCCCGGCAGCTACTTCGCCCGCGGGGGTCAGGGCGCGCATTCCCTCGCCCGAGCGCAAGTCGGCAACGATACGCAGCAGGTCGTGGCCCTGTTGCAGTGTGTTGGTGTCACTGAAGCCGCCTGAAATACCTACACCCCGCCTGTCCAGGGCGAGGACGTCGAAACCAGCTTGGTGCAGGTCGAAAAAGACCTGGCGCCAGACGGCCTCGCCTTTGACTCCGCTCGTGGCATTGGGCCAGTCATCCTGGGGAATGGTGTTGCCCGTCTTGGGGTCGATTACGTAGGCCTTGTCGACGGGATCGTCGACGGCGGTGATCCGATCACCGCCACCGCCGCTCGCGATGATCAGCGCGCGTTTTCGGCCACCCTTGCCATCGTCGATGCCGGCTCCCTGAATGTACCAACCGCGGATCTTGATATCCGCGGTCATGTGCTGGTGAAGACGTTCGTAGGCCTCCGCCGGCGCGGTGAATTCCACCATGTAGGTCTGTGAGTCAACGGCCGCGATCGCCTCCTTATAGGGCGGCTGGGAGAAATACGCGGGGCGCCGGATCGTGCGCAGGTCGGTGTCACTGCCCTTCTCCTCGATCTTGCCCAGGAGAAAACGGGCATGCGGGTCCTTCAGGTTATATTCCTTGTTGGGCGGATGGCGGGCAATGACCTGTTTGTAGACCCGGTCGTAGCAGTCTTTATCAGCCTTGCACGCGGCCCATTGCGTGCGCAGCTTGGCATCGGTGAACTCAGCCACGTAAAAATCGCCCCGATACCCGGCCGTCGGGCGAGCAGACACGGTCGTGAAAGGGATGCAGGTCCGGGGCCCGGCAGATGTGGGCAACAGGTAGCCCGGTAGAGTCAGATCCCGGTCGTACGCTACGTGAGCCTGGCAGTCGGTCGCAGGCACTGGCGCGCGGGACGAATGGAAGTCCGTGGATGAGTCTGCGGCGAGTGTCACCTTCAACCCGGAAATCACCATCAGCAGACCCGGCAGGGTCGCGGCAAAGTAACGTTCCATCGGTCACTGGCCCCCGAGCCGTAAAATCAATTCAGCCATTATTGTACTTTTCGATAGTATAGTACAACTGGTCGCCCAGGATACTTCAAGGGTCGTTTCGGGAGAGTCCATGCGATTGCAGCAGGTCATCACGGTCGTTGGCGCTCACGCCGAAGGCGAGGTGGGTCGCGTCATAACAGGCGGCGTCATCGCGCCGCGAGCGCGCTCGATGTTCGAGCGGCAGCAAGCCCTCCAGCGCGACCAGGACTGGCTGCGAGGCATGCTCCTTTCGGATCCCCGGGGCAGCGTCAACGCCGCGGTCAATCTGGTCACACCGCCCATCTCGCCAGAGGCGGACATCGGGCTGATCGTGATCGAAGCCGATTACTATCCGCCTATGTCAGGCTCCAACCTGATGTGCACGGTCACGGCCGCACTCGAAACCGGCATGCTGCCGATGATCGAGCCGATGACTTTCCTCTGCGTCGACACTCCCGCGGGGCTGGTGCGCGTCAAAGCAGAATGCGGCGGAGGGAAATGCCGCCGAGTGTCCTTCAGCAACGTGCCGTCGTTCGTTCTTCACAGGCAAAAGCCGGTGGAGGTACCCGGACTCGGGACGATCGTCGTGGACGTCGCCTATGGCGGCATGATCTACGTCATCGTCGATTCCGAGGAGCTGGGCTTTACCCTGGCGCGGAGCGAAGCGCGCTCACTCGTAGAGATGGGCGAACGCATCAAACTAGCCGCAGCGGAACAACTGCCGTCGGTTCATCCGGCCAATCCGGGCATCCATACCATCAACCAAACCCTGTTCGCGGGACCGTTGGCAGCGCAGGGTGGAATCAAGTCGGCTAAAAATGCCGTCGTCGTATCGCCCGGTCGGATCGACCGTAGCCCGTGTGGCACAGGAAGCTCCGCGCGCATGGCGCTCATGCATGCGCGGGGGGAGCTGGCCGTCGATGAGCCTTTCAAACACCTCTCGATCCTCGATACTGTGTTCGAGTGTCGCATCGAATCGACCACCGCCGTCGGTGAGGTTGAGGCCGTCATCACCAATGTCGGCGGTCGGGCCTGGCTGACGGGTGTTTCCTACTACGGTGCCGACCCGGAAGATCCGTTTCCGAACGGATATCGCTTGAACGACACCTGGCTGTCATGCTGACTCACGGGAAGTGGGTAACCGGTCGGCGAGTGTTGCCCTACCCAGGATCCGCGCGTGGATGAGGTCCAGCGTCTGCGAGATGAGGCTCGTCCAACCGGCGGCCTTCAATTCGCGATAAGCCTGCTCGTTCAGACCGCCAGGCGTCGAGTGGTCCACGACGAGTCGGTCGAATCCATCCTTCGAGCGCTTCGCGGCCGTCACGCCGAGCGCTTCGAACATGGCGGCCAGGTACGCTCGGATCTGAGCTTCCTGCAGATTCTGGCGCGACAACCAACCCGCCATTTCATCGAGTAACCCGAAATAGCTGCCCATGAGACCGGTCACGGCCCAGAAGGCGTCGAGATCCGACTCGTTCTGCAGCTGCACCAGTTGTCCCAGACCCTCGAGCAGCCTGGCGACCTGCGGTAGTGGCGGATAGAGTGTCAACGGACCCAAGCGCTGCGCCACCGCAGGCATCGGCGTCGCGCGTGCGATCGAGGTTGCGGGAGCCACCAAGGTACGCAGCCGCGCCACATCGAACGTCGCAATCAGGCTGACGATGTGTTGATCCTGTCGGAACTTCAGGGCGCCCAGCACATCCGGGGCAGTCTGTGGCCTGACTGCAAGAAAGATGATGTCGCTGCCGTCGATCACGGCTTGGTTGTCTCTGGCCACCTCGACGGCCGAGAAACGCTCGGCGAGGCGCTTCGAGATGTCAGCATTGCGCGGCGACAGTAGGAAAGTGGCGCGCTGCTCGCCACCAGCGCACATCCCAGTGATCAAAGCTTCGGCAATGGTTCCGACACCGATAAAACCCGACCTGGGCAATTCGCTCATGCGTTCATTGCCGCCGGGCGTTGGGCTTCCAGAGCATGAATTGCCGCCTGGACCGTCCGGATGACATAGGCCCGCTCCTCCCCCGCCAGTGGCAGGCGTGGTGCACGGGTCCATTCAGGCGCCCCATAAACGAGGTGCTCGGCGAGTTTGATGTATTGCACGAGCTTGACGTGCGAAACCCCATTGCGGATCAGTCGATCGAGACTGGACTGCATGGCGGTCGCGTGGATCTTGCCATCGGAGGTCATCTTGGTCGTGACCGCCGGGAATACACCTTTCCAAGTCGACATCATCGTTTCTCCTAGTAGGCGTCTTCAGCGAAGTTCCAATGCATTTTGTATCTCCACGCAGGCAAAACTGCTCGCGGAGTTGGTCGGGCCGCCCTGATACCGGGCGACCTGGGGGTAAACGCACAGCGGTCGCTGGAATACGATGTGCCGGTCGCTCCCGTGCTCCTTGTCGAACTTCGTGGCGATCAAGCGATGCGGGGCGACACCGTGCTCGACCCACTCTTCGAGCGCGATCGCCATGTCGTTTTGTGCGTCGCTGACCGGTGGCTCGGAGTCGCGTGTCGCTGTGGAGAAGTGGGTTGCGCCCGGGCCACCGGCGCAATGGGCCATCCCCGGCACCATGTACAGGCGTAGAAAGTCCTGCGTCTGCTTGAGGCGTTGCGCCTGGGAGGTTCCCGATGCGGTAGCTTCGACGGCGTCGTAGTAGTTGATCGCCTCGTCCGCCGCACCAACCGGATCCTGCCATCCCATGAACATGATCATCTTTCCGTGGTGCGACTCGAACTCACGCAGGTTCGGGCTGGCGGCATTGAACACCGTTCCGATCTTGTGGTCGATGACGTCGATGTCCGAGCCCCAGTTGAACTTCCACCAGTCCCAGTGCGGATCATCAAACACCCAGTACCGGAAGAAGTCGGCCCGCTGCGGTTCGGTGGGCCGCTTTGGATTCGACCAATAGGCGCTCCAGCCGGGCAGCGCGTCGGACTCGCCCTCCTCGCCCGCGACAACGCCCTCGCTGCCAAAGGTATAACCGGTATAGATCGATTTTTTGGTGCGGACGTCCTTCGGGCCGGCGTACATACGTGACATAGCCTCGATCTGGGCGGGCGCCAGGCAACTCGGCCCATCCTCCTTCGGGCACCGCAGTGACTGCAGATCGAAATGACAGCGGCGCGGGTCGTTGATGACACCATCGGCGACGCCGTCCAAGCGGTCGCAGCTCGCAACGACAGCGCGGCTGATCAGGAGGAGCTTCTCATTGGGGACGATCTGGGCATAGTAGATCCGGGAGGAATACGCTCCGTTGCCAACCATGTGCATGCGCCGCGTCCAGTTCTGCGCCCGAGGTAACCAGACCTCGAAGCCGATTTCGGATCCGGGAACGGGTGTGGACAAACCCTGAACGCGGCAGAAGGCGGGTAGCCCGCTATAGCCGTTCGGCGTGTGGTTGGTTTCGCCCAGGTGTAACACACCATCCTCGATAGGCTCAGCGGATTTCACAGTGGCGTGATCCAGCTTCAGCCCGACGAGGTCACGACACTCCTTGGAAGACGCCGGCGCCGGCGGGCTGATGCCGGCGCAGAGCGTGATCAGGACGGCCAATGCAGGTGGCAGGTAGGTGCGCATCCGTCAGAACGAGTGCGTCTGGGTTCCCAACATGTATCTCACAGCCCAAAACGATAATATTGTTTTTTTACTCTCATCAGAACAATTTGTCGAGACCTGATTCCTGAAGCCGCGGACACCTACGCGACCGTGGCCAGCTTGATCATGCGCCCTTTACTCGGGGAAATGCGCGTCGCCATGCTACCGGCACTCGACAAACGCTTCACGCAGTACACTCTCGAGATGGAGGTTGCCGCGCTACTCGAGTCGGGTACTGCGCTACTTTCCCGACAACCTCGGCCATGAGTCGGCCGACGAGTTGACATTCACACTGCGCTCTACCGTGACACCATCGCCCTCAAACCGGCATACCACGGTATCCCGGAAGGCGGTCTCGGCGAAAATCCAGGTCATCTGCAGAGTGTTCTCGTCGGTCCACGCCGCACTGGCGACAACCACGGCGGACTGCAGGGCATAGCCGTGGTGCAAGTCCGCACCAGGCATACCGGTGTGGCCCTCGATCGACGCACGCATACCGCAGACGACGCTGTGGTCCCCGGAAGCGTCGACGAGATGAAACACGCAGCGGTCATTTTCAAACACGAAGCTCACTGCCGTCACTCCGAGCGGATTCGGCTCGATCCGGAAGGTCTTGCCGCTGACACTCGCTGCGGTCTTGGAAGACCTGGCCGCGAGCGGCGGTTCCTTACCGGCGACGGCGAGCCGCGAGCGCAGATTCGCATCGGCCTTCCACGCCTCACTCGCGGGCAGTGGCTCATCAAATGCGCGCGGAAAGTGCCGGTCCACGATGGGCATGTATACCTTACTGCCTTCCTGGGCTGCGCCCACCACGGCCAACGTGGCCCGGTGGCGTGGGAAAACCATCACGAACTGCATGAAGATCCCGATCGCTGCGTAAGCGCCTCCCGGAGTCGTGGTCCATTGATAGCCGTAGTTGTCTCCGTGCGAGCGCGTCGCCTCCGCTACCCAGACCTCGGAGAGCATGCGCCGGCCTTTCCACAGACCACCTTGCGCGTGCAGGATCCCCAACTTGAGCAGGTCCACGGTCTTCATGGTGAGCCCGTTGCCGCCCGGATTGACGTTGTCCGGCCCGAGGTCCCACTGCTCATGGGTAATTCCGAGGGGCTCGAAGAAGCGAGGCTTCAGGTAATCGTGGAGTGTCTGGCCTGTGACCTTCGTGAGAATGGCGGACAGCATGTAGCTGGCGGCACTGGTGTACATGAAGGTGGTTCCCGGTGGGTGCACCACGGGAATCTTGAAGAACTCAGCGGTCCAACTCGTGGAGATACCTCTCCAAATCGAGCCCGAGGTTTCGGCGGCGTGCCCCGCACGCATCGTCAGCAGATGTTCCACGGTCATCGATGCGAGCTTGTCGTCGATGCTCCCGGAGATCAGCTCCGGAAAGAACGAGACGACCTTGTCCTGCAGCCGGAATCGGCCTTCCTCGAGCGCCATGCCAATGGCACAGGCCAGGACGCTTTTGGTGGCGGAATGCATGATGCGAGGACGATCCGCCCGGTAGGGCCAACGCCAGCCTTCAGCGGCCACCAGGCCGGCGCGATGGAGCATCAGTCCATGTATGTCGAGACCGGCTGTCGCGGCGTCATCGAGAAACGCTTCCACGATCGCCGCGTTGATGCCCGCTTCGCGAGGCTCGCCTCGCTTTAATCCATCCGACTCTGCGCCGATTGCCTGTCTGTCCGTCATCATGTCCCTCGAGGATCCATTTTGTATTTTTATCGTATATAATGCAAACCAGTTTAGAGAACCACCGCGAACTTTGAGGGAAACCATGACGAGGTGGCGTCGCAACACCGCCATGGTCCGTTGGGCCATTTATCGACTTCACTGGTTGCTTGGAATAACAGCCGGTGTCGTGCTGAGTATCATGGGCGTCTCGGGCGCCATAATGGCTTTCGAAGACGAGATCATGACGTCCTCGAGTCATGGCATCGTCGATGTACCGGTCCGGGTAGCTGATCCGGTCATGTCTCCGGATGGGCTGCTCGCGCGTTTTGTCGCGCAGTCACCCGATTCGATCCCTATCAAGCTGACTGTGTTTCCCGAGCCGGGAAAATCCGCGCGCCTCGTCTACAAGCCGCGGTCCTCAGGGTCACAGGCTCCCGAGGAAGACGACGCCGACGGGACTTGGTTGAATCCGTACACCGGGGAGGTGTTGGGCAAAGCAGTCGGCGAGAGATTTTTCGACACGGTCCGCTTGCTGCACCGGTATCTGCTCCTGCCACACAACCGGGGCGGCGTGGGACGGCAGATCACCACATTCGCCGCGGCCTCCCTTGCGTTTTCCGCACTATCAGGCCTCTACCTGCGCTGGCCGCGGCGTGTCCTCGACTGGCGGGCCTGGCTGAAACCCGACCTCAGGCGGCGCGGTCGCAACCTGTACTGGTCTCTACACTCCGTGGCGGGAACCTGGCTGTTCCTGATTTTCCTCGTCTTTGCCGTCACCGGACCAACCTTTGCCTACGATGCGTATCGCGATGAGCTGACCGCGCTTCTTACCTGGACAAAGCTTCCCCCAGCTAAGCCTGCGGCCCGGGACACTCAGAAACTCCAATCCAACGGCATGCCGGCCCCACCCGCACAACTGGATGCCGTGTGGGCGGGATTTCAGGCGGCAGTGCACACTGACGTCACCACGGTCCTGTTCCCGGTCTCGCAGAAAGCCGGCCGAGCCGTCACTGTCAGGTATCTCACCCGCAGCTCGCCTCACTATCGGGCCTACAACGAGATCACTCTCGATCGCAATTCGGGCGCGGTCGTCAGTCACAACCTCTACGCGCGCCAATCGTTGGGAAAACGGATCTCGATCGGGATGCTGTCTGTACATCGCGGTAAGGTGTTTGGCTATGTGGGAGCGGTCTCTTTCATGTTCGCCGCCCTGGCGGTGCCGCTTTTCTGCATCACCGGTTATCTGCTGTACTTCGACCGGCGCCGCAAGAAGGCCCGTCTCGACGACATGGCTGCCGCCGGCCACTACCGTAAGGGTGTTTACTGAAGCGCCCCGACTGGCAGAAACACTCGTCAGACGGTACATTTCAACGCAACGAGCAAGTGCATATGACCATGGTAAAGACCCGGCGCGCCAGCGCCAAAACGCAAAAGTCCTTAGATCCCAGCCCGCTGCAGGCTGAGCTGGCCGCGCGGATTTTGCGCTCGTTGCACGAGCAAGGCGCCGGCGCGGGGCATCACCTCGTCGAGCAGGATCTGTGTAGCCAGTTTGGTGTTTCCCGGACTCCCGTACGCGGCGCCCTCAAGCTGCTGGCGCAAGACGGCCGGGTCGAGTCGCGCGCCAATCGGGGTTTTATCCTACTCAAGCCGGTAACCGATATCTCGAACACCGATCTGATCGATCCGCAGGATGAGGAGGACAAGCAGCTCTTCATCGCCATCGCCAAGGCACGCAACACCGGAAAGCTGCCGGTGGAGGTCGCGCAACAGGAAATCGTGCGGATCTTCGATGCCAAGTTGCCGACCGTGCTGCGGGTGCTGCGGCAGATGTCCGAGCTCGGGCTGGTAGAGCGCAAGCCGGGCAATGGCTGGTCGTTCAGCGCCTCGATCGATTCGGCCCGCACGCGCTCGGAAAGCTACGCGTTCCGGCGCGCCGTCGAGCCCGCAATGCTGTTACAGCCCACTTTTCAGTTGGACCGCGAGTGGGCGAAGCAGTCGCGCGCGAAGCACCTGGAGTTTCGCCGCAAAACCTGGCGTGACACCCTCGCCGTTAAGTTCTACGAAATCAACTCAGACTTCCACGAACAACTGGCCCGGTCCTCGGGCAATCGTTACATGTTGAGTGCCGTTCAGCGGCAGATCCAGCTGCGCAGCTTCATGAACTATCACTGGGTGTATGGCGTGGAGCGCGTGCAGGCATCCATCGACGAGCATCTGGCCATTCTCTCGGCCCTCGAAGCCGACAGGAACCGGGATGCGGCCGTGTTGATGGAAAGCCATCTCCTTGCCAGCCGCAGAGTCAACGAGACGATTCCTCAAGTACCCGAATAGAAGCTACCTGCAGCGTAGGTATTGCTTCGAGCAATGCGCGTGCTCGAGAAGCCGCGCGTCCGTAACGACCGGCTGCGTGCCGGCAATCGCAGGCATTTTCGGCATTGCCTCGAGCCGCCCTGGCTCATCGATTTGCTTCATCTATCGGAATTATAGTTTCAATCTATTTGATCTATTTTAACACCTCCATAGTATCGCCGTCGAAATGGTCATTCCGGCCAAGCATGGTGAACTACGTGAAGAATAAGTTGATAACTGTGTTACTTACCTCGGTGATCACTGCAATGCCGTTGATGCCAACGGCTGCAGCCGGCGCCGAGGATGTGCCGAGATCGAAACAGTTCTGGTGGCCCGACCAACTCGACTTGTCGCCGCTGCGGCAGCACGCGGCCGAATCCAACCCCCTGGGTGAGGATTTCAATTACGCGCAGGCATTTGCCAGCCTCGATCTCGATGCCGTCAAGCAGGATATCAAGAAGGTACTGACGACATCGCAGGATTGGTGGCCCGCAGACTACGGCAACTACGGTCCATTCTTCATCCGCATGGCCTGGCACGGCGCCGGATCGTATCGTGTGAGTGACGGCCGCGGCGGCGCCGCAGGTGCTCAGCTGCGATTCGAACCTCGCAACAGCTGGCCGGACAATGTGAGCCTCGACAAGGCGCGGCGACTGCTTTGGCCGGTCAAGCAGAAATACGGTCAAAAGATCTCCTGGGGAGATTTGATGGTCCTGACTGGAAATGTTTCGTTGGAGTCCATGGGTTTCCAGACCTTTGGCTTTGGCGGCGGTCGCAAGGACGACTGGGAACCCGACCTGGTTTTCTGGGGTCCAGAGAGCAAGTGGCTCGGCGGCGATCAGCGTTACAGTGGCGAGCGGAAACTGGAGCAGCCGCTCGCGGCAACTCAGATGGGGCTGATTTACGTGAATCCCGAGGGGCCCAATGGCAATCCGGATCCGCTGGCGGCCGCAAAGGACATCCGCGCAACCTTTGGTCGCATGGCAATGAATGACGAGGAAACGGTTGCTCTCATTGCTGGTGGGCACACGTTCGGCAAGGCGCATGGCGCCCATGACCCGTCCAAGTGCCTGGGACCTGAGCCTGCTGCCGCCGGCGTCGAGAGCCAAGGACTCGGCTGGGAGAACAAGTGTGGCCGCGGTAATGCGCAGGATACGATCACCAGCGGTTTGGAAGGCGCGTGGTCGGTCAATCCGATCGTGTTCACCACGCAATACCTGGACAACCTGTTTGCCTTTGACTGGGTGAAAACCAAGAGTCCGGCCGGCGCGATCCAGTGGACTCCCGCGAACGGCCAGGCGTCGGACGTCGTGCCGGACGCGCACGATCCGTCAAAGCGGCATGCGCCAATCATGTTCACGACGGACCTCGCGCTGAAGTTCGATCCGAGTTACAGCAAGATCGCGAAGCGATTCCACGATCACCCGGAGGACTTCAAACTCGCCTTCGCCAAGGCGTGGTTCAAACTGACTCACCGTGACATGGGCCCGCGCGCCCGCTATCTCGGGGCGAATGTTCCCCGTGAGGACCTGATCTGGCAGGATCCGCTTCCCCGAGCTGACTACGTGCCCATCGACGCGGCGGAAGTTGCGGCGTTGAAGTCCAAGATCATTGCATCCGGGTTGACCAACCCCGAGTTGGTCAGAACGGCCTGGGCATCGGCGGCCACGTTCCGCGGCACCGACATGCGCGGTGGCGCAAACGGGGCGCGTATTCGACTCGCCCCGCAAAAGGATTGGGATGTCAACAATCCGCGTGAATTGACCAAAGTGTTGCAGCGTCTGGAGAGCATCCAGAAGGACTTCAACCGCACTGCGCCCGGCGGCAAGAAGGTATCGCTCGCCGACATGATCGTCCTGGGCGGCGGAGCCGCTATCGAGCAGGCCGCGAAGCAGGCGGGGTATGACGTTCAGGTTCCCTTCACGCCCGGGCGCGTGGACGCATCGCCAGTTCAGACCGACGTGGCATCCTTCGCGGTGCTCGAGCCAACCGCGGACGGTTTCCGAAACTATTTCGGCAACGGTCAGAGCCGCTCTCCGGCGGCAATGCTGGTCGATCGGGCGAACAAACTAACGCTGACCGTTCCTGAAATGACTGTTCTGGTCGGCGGGATACGGGCCCTCAATGCCAATGCCGGACAATCGGGGAACGGCGTCTTCACCAATCGGCCCGGGATCCTGACGAATGACTTCTTCGTGAACCTGCTCGACATGTCTACCCAGTGGACGAAGTCTTCCATCACTGAGGGCATCTACGAGGGACACGATCGAAAGACCGGACAGCTCAAGTGGACGGCAACTCCTGTTGACCTGGTGTTCGGGTCGAACTCCGAACTGCGTGCCGTGGCGGAAGTCTACGCTTCGGACGACGGACGGGAGAAATTCGTGCGGGACTTTGTGAAGGCGTGGACCAAGGTGATGACACTGGACCGCTTTGATCTGACCTGAACTTGGAGCAATTCGGGTCACGAAGCGGATATTCCTCCGTTTCGTGACCCGGGCACGAGCGTCCCTGTATCCCCGCTTCACAAGGGCAATATGCGCGTTGCCGCCGAACGAGCTCTCAACTGGGGAGTAATGGAATCATGTGATGGTGGTAAGGATCTGGGTGAGTACACTTTACGTCAGATAGGAGATACGAACGTGACCACCGCCACGCGCACTGAGCTCGAGTCAGGTCCCTGTGTATCTCGCTCGACGTGGTCGGTGTTCGTCGTGGACTCGGATGCGAAGACTCGGGACCACCTGGCCGCGATCGTTCGAGCGGGCGGGTGGCAAACGAGGACTTGCAGTTCGGCAGAGGAATTGCTTGCAGATCCGAGCTCAACGATGCCGGGGTGTATTCTGCTGGACGTTGACCTGCCCGGCCTCTCCGGCCTGGAGCTGCAGCAGTTGCTTGGCGAGCAGGCAGGAATATCCGTCGTTTTCGTCTCGGCATGTCGCGACCTGCGGTTGACAGTTCGGGCGATGAAGGCAGGAGCAGTCAACTTTTTGGCTAAGCCTGCAAATCCAGAGGCTCTGCTGAGTGCCATTTCCGAAGCGCTGGAGCGCAGTCGGGTGAGCCTGAGGCGTGATGCAGAAGACCGTGTTCTTCGTGACCGCTTCGCAGCGCTCAGTGCGCGTGAACTCGAGGTGCTGAAGTTAGTCATCAGCGGCCGGTTAAACAGGCAGATCGCCGATGAGCTGGGAATCGCTCAGATTACTGTAAAGGTACATCGCGGACGAGTGATGCGTAAGCTGCGGGCGACCTCACTTGCCGATTTGGTGAGGCTGGGTACAAGGCTCGGCGTAGCTGTCCAGGAGGGCAGACGGAGCGCTCGCGCCAAGATTGCCGAAGAGCAGTCGCGGGGGAGAGTGTGTGCGCAGCCTGCGTGATGCGAGTGCTACTACTGTTCCAAGGGTTTTTCTATCATGGTTTTACATTAGGCGTTTTGAGACACCTGAGCGCCTCAGGCTCGCGAAACGCCCTTTCGTGACGGGTATACTCAGGCCGATGGAGATCGAAGAGCATCCCCATGTCATCGCAGTCGTGGACGACGACCATAGGGTCCTCGAGTCACTTGGGGAGCTGCTGGAGTCCGCTGGCTATTCCGTGCGTTTGTTCGATTCAGCAGAAGCGTTCCTGCAGGCCGATGCGATCAACGCAGTCGATGCCGTGGTTTCCGACATCCGAATGCCCGGAGTCGATGGGATCGAGCTGCAGGATCGCATAGCTGGCAAGCGCCCGCACCTGCCTGTCATTCTCATCACTGCCCGCAGTGACGTCGCCCTGGATAGGATCAGGAAGCCGAACAATCGAGGCGTCTTCCTCAAGCCCGTCGATGCGGCAGAGTTGATCAAGGCCATACGAGGTGCGTTGAAGGAAGGGGGCCAGGCGCCATGAGTCCGGCCGAAGAGATCGTCTTCCTTGTGGACGACGACGCCCGCGTCAGCGAGGCGCTCTGCGAGCTGTTGGAAGCCTTGGGATGGCGAGCCGAGGCGTTTGCCGCAGCCGCGGACTATATCGCCTACGCAAAGCCCGATCTGCCGGCATGCTTGATCCTTGATATCGAGCTGCCGGACATCAACGGCCTCGACCTGCAGAAGCAACTGTCTCACGAGGTCCATCCCCCGATTGTTTTCATCACGGGACATGGCGACATCCCATCGTCGGTGCGCGCTATTCAAGGCGGCGCCGTCGACTTTCTGACCAAGCCGGTCCGTGAGAGCGATCTGGAAGCGGCCGTTCGGGCGGCGATCGACCGGGACCGCATTCAACGATCGGCGCGCGCTGAGCGCGCCGATCTCGACTGCCGCTTCGCCACTCTTACGCCGCGGGAGCGCGAGGTGTTGCAGCTCGTGGTCAGCGGCTTCCTGAACAAACAGTCGGCAGCAGAGCTCGGCATCAGTGAGGTTACACTCCAAATCCACCGTAGCAAGATCATGCGCAAGATGCAGGCGGATTCTCTCCCCGAACTGGTGCGGATCGCAGAAAAACTGCAGATCCCGATTACCCATTCCAGACGTTCAGGACGCCCATAGAGGTCCGCAACAGCCAGCCGTAGACGTTGGCTATCTTCAGCCGATCAACGCTGTCCGACGCAAAGGCGGGGCGCAATCTTTCTGCGCTATCATTGTCATGGGCGACCGGCAAACATCTTCGTGCAAGCCCGCCACAGATAGTTGATGTCCGACAGTCGGTATGGCTTGGCTGAAGTCGACGGTCTATATTACAGCGCACTCGCCGACGGAGTGAGCGCCGCACGCGAACGTATCAGGGAACGTTCCTCATGAACACACCGCCTTCTCCCGTTAGGGGTAGGTTTGGATTCCGTCTGCCGATGGCATTTACCGTCCTGTCGATTTGGCCGGCGTTCGCTGTGCGGCTAGTTGCCCAAACACCGCCAGACACTTCCGCTGCGGCGCCGGGATCGGGCGTGAGCGAGATCGTAGTGACTGCGCGGCGCCGGGAGGAAGGTCTTCAGCAGGCGCCGCTCAGCGCTACGGTGCTCACTAGCCAGCAGCTCGCCGATTTTGGCGTGGGGAAGTTTGTGGACTACGTCCGGTCAGTACCGGACATGTCATTTGGCATGGGCGGCAGCCCATTCGGAGGCCCGGCCTATGGGTACTCATCCACGCGCCAGATCGTGATCCGAGGCGTAGCAGGCGCAAACACGACAAGCCTATATATTGACGACACGCCAATTCCCAATGTCGTCGATCCGCGCGTCCTCGATCTCGAACGCATCGAGGTGCTTCGCGGTCCTCAGGGAACGCTGTTTGGCGCCTCATCAATGGGCGGTACCGTTCGACTGATCACAAAGATGGCCGACCCTGGCGCCACAAGTGGGAATGTGGACCTGCAAGCACTTGATATCAACGCCGGAGGCGGAGGTTATGACGTCAGCGGGTCCGTGAACGTGCCTTTCGCTGTACACAGTGCCGGACTGCGTCTGAGCGTGTTTGACGCCTTCGATCCCGGTTACTTCACCAAAATATTCGGTGTAGCAAACGTTCCGGGAGTGGCCTTTGCACCTGGGACCCAGGCCCTGGGCTCAACTAAAGTTGGCGGTACGCACCAGTACGGGGGCTCCGCCTCCCTTCTAATCACGCCCGAGACGATTGCGGGCCTTTCGATCGCACCACTGGTGATGTGGCAACGGTTCGATGTCAATGGCTATCCGTTGGCTGAGGACAATGCGAGCAACTTGACGCAGATCCGACCACTCGATGTTCATGAGAGCTCACTCGCGCAGTGGCAGTTTTACGCGATTACGGCGAAATACACAGCCAACTTCGGTGATCTCATCTCATCGACGAGCTACTTTCATCGTTATTCACAGGATGTGGAAGACGGAACAATGTGGTTTGCCTCCTTTCAGGGCTACTATTACTCACCGCTTCCGTATCTTGCGGCGTCGGTTCTGCAGACCTATGACAGCCGGGAGGTAACCCAGGAGCTGAGATTCCAATCTCATCTTCAGGCACCGGTACAATTCGTGGCGGGCTTTTTCTACCAGCGAGCCCCGACGGCCTCGCCCTATTCCTTTCCAATACCCGGCCTGAACGCAGCAAGCGGCTCTACGCTCGGGACCGACAACATCTCGCAGATCAGCGAGAATAACCTCTCGAGGCAGACTGCCGGGTTCGCGGATATTACCTACACGCCGATCGAGAGGCTCGAGCTGTCAGCCGGTATCCGCAAAACATGGCTGGACTACGCCGGTTATCAGTCGATCGCGCAGCCTCCATCCCTGAACGCAAACAACACGTACTCCTTCGATCAGAAAGAGCAGCCTGTCACACCGCGATTCGCGGCCAAGTACAGCGTCGATTCGGACGACATAGCATACGTGAGCGCCTCCAAGGGCTTTCGAATCGGCGGGCAGAATGCGCCGGAAATTGGACCCTGTGCGGCTGGCGCGAGCATGCTGGGACTACCGACGGGCGTACCGATACCGTACTACAGCGACTCCCTTTGGAGCTACGAGCTTGGCTTCAAGAACCTCTGGGATGAGCGGAAAATAGCAAGCCGGGCCGCAACCTACTATATTGACTGGAAGAACATCCAACAGACCGTCCTACTGCCGATCTGTGGCATACCTGCGCTACTGAATGCGGGAGCGGCGCGTATCCTCGGGGCCGAATGGGAGCTCACTGCACGTCTCGCGCCGCAGTTTGAGGCGGATATCGGAGTCGGGTACGAGGACGGGAAGATCACAGAGGCCAGGACGCTTCCTAACGGACAGGTTCTCGGATTTCCTGCCGGGACACCCCTCTCCGGGGTGCCAAAATGGACCGCATCGTTGCGCGCATCGTATTCGACTAATACTGCGATCGGCGATGCCTTTGTACGAGGCGAATACAGCTTTGTCGGCTCGAGCCTCAGTCTCGCCAATGGTGGTGCGGGACTGCACAGAACCGAATACAGCCTGGTGGACCTCCGAGGTGGGCTGCATTTCGGCGACTGGACGACGACGCTCTTCGTAAAGAACCTTCTCAATAGAGCGGCCGACTACGGCGATGTCGTGGCCGCCTCGGGCGTCGTCCCTGGGCAGACGCGGCTCGTCGTAGCCCAGCCGCGCACAGTTGGACTGGAGCTCCAACGAACCTTTGGGGTTCACTGAGCGAGTAGACCCAGCCGTAATACCGGCGAGGCTGGACCGCCGCTTAGCCGAGCCTAAGACTGAGTCCTCTCACGCAAGGTCATTCTCGCCGACGGACTTCGAGCTCGCGCCCATACCCCCGGCGCACCCTCGCATCATCGTCCACCAGGTGGTTGGCGGGTCTCGCTCATTCCACTGTTTCTTTCGCCATCCTTTCGCCATGGAAGTGAAACGCTAAGGGGGCGGCAGTGCGCTAACATTGAGAGGCCGACTCTGCGCCAAGCCCCATTTACACGCACGCCAGAGGCTGTGGCAGTTAACCGAACCCACCTGTTTCCCTGGTCCCGCAGGAGCAGCCGATTATGATTGCAATGCCTCTCCAACAGCTGTTGGCCATCGTTCTGGTGGCATCATTTGCGGCAAAACGTTGCTGGGGCACGTGACGAATGTAAGGCGCTGTCGCGGAGTGCGATAGATGCCTTCGTTCATCTCGGTCGGTGCTGGTCTGGAGGGTGGGCCTCTCCAAGTGCTCTGGGAAGACGGCGAGCGAGCGCTCTATCGGGGACGGAGTGTCGATGAGAAGAGAGTGCCGCGCAGCGTGCTGGCGCTACGGTTGACCGCGAAGTCCCCGCCGCCGGCCAGCGTCGATCGTCTCGCGCATGAATACGGACTGAAGGACCATCTGGAAAGTGAGTGGGCCGTTCGACCGCTGGAACTGGTCCGCGAGCACAACGGGACGATCCTGATTCTCGAGGATCCGGGCGGCGAGCCGCTCGACCAGTATCTCGGCGAGCCAATGCAGACACCCCGATTCCTGCAGCTCGCCATCAGCACGGCCGGTGCCCTCCGCCAAGTCCATCAACGAGGCCTCGTCCACAAAGACCTCAAGCCCGTTCACATCCTCGTGAACGGCGGATATACGCACCTGACTGGGTTTGGTCTCGCGTCGCGACTGCCGCGCGAACGCCAGCTTCCCGGTCCACCGGAGTTCATCGCGGGAACGCTCGCTTATATGGCGCCCGAACAGACCGGGCGAATGAACCGGTCGATCGACTCGCGCAGCGATCTGTATGCACTCGGGGTGATCTTCTACGAAATGCTCACGGGTGTACTCCCGTTCAGCGTATCCGACCCCATGGAATGGGTTCATTGCCATATCGCTCGGACGCCGATACCACCGCACCAGCGAGTGCCGAATATCCCGGTCCCGATCTCCCAGATTGTCACGAAGCTACTCGCGAAGACGGCAGAGGAGCGTTACCAGACCGCGGCCGGCGTTGAGCGCGATCTGCGGCGCTGTCTCGCGGAGTGGCAAGCCAGGGGCCGTATCGAGAACTTCTTACCGGGCGAAACCGACACGCCAGATCGCCTCTCGCCCCCTGAAAAACTCTTCGGTCGAGAGCGCGAGATCGCGAGCTTGCTCGGCGCCTATGATCGTGTTGCCACGACCGGTACGGCCGAGTTGATGCTGGTGTGCGGATACTCCGGGATTGGCAAATCCTCAGTCGTCAATGAGCTGCACAAGGCCCTCGTGCCATCGCGAGGTCTGTTCGCTTCGGGCAAGTTCGACCAACATAAGCGCGATATTCCCTTCACAACGATCGCTCAGGCTTTCCAAGGACTGATCCAGGGCCTGATAATCAAGAGCGACGCGGAGCTGGAGGGTTGGCGCAGTGCATTGAGCGAGGCACTTGGGGCGTACGGACGGCTCGCGGTCGGGCTCATTCCCGAACTCGAGCTGATCATCGGCGAGCAGCCGCCCACTCCCGATCTTCCGCCGCAGCAGTCCCGCCAGCTGTTCCAGCTCGCTCTTCGGCGATTCACCGGTGCATTCGCCAGGCCGGAACATCCTCTGACGCTCTTCCTCGACGATCTGCATTGGGCCGACGCGGCGACGCTCGATCTCCTTGAAGATCTGATGATCGGGTCCGACGTGCGCCATCTGTTGGTGATCGGCGCCTACCGTGACAACGAAATCGACCCGACCCATCCGCTCGTACGCAAGCTCGAGTCCGTCCGGGGCGCCGGTGCGAAGGTCACACAGATCAGTGTGAACCCCCTCAACTGCGAACATGTTGAGGAGTTGGTCGCCGATGCGTTGCATTGCGCAGCGACGCGGGCCGCCCCCCTCGCGCAACTCGTCCATGAAAAGACCGGTGGCAATCCGTTCTTCGCGAACCAGTTACTGTCCACACTCACCGACGAAGGGTTGGTTGCATTCGATGCGACCGCAGGCGAGTGGTTCTGGGATCTCGTTCGCATCCGCGCAAAAGGACACACGCAGAACGTTGTCGAACTGATGGTCGGCAAGCTCGGTCAGTTGCCGGCAGAAACGCAAGCCGCGTTACAGCAGCTCGCCTGCCTTGGAAATTCTGCCAAAACCGCGCTGCTTTCCATCGCACTCGCAACCTCGGAGGACTGTGTCCACGCGGCCCTCTGGGACGCCGCCCGGCACGACCTGGTGGAGCGGCTCGACGGTTCCTACAGGTTCATGCATGACCGGGTGCAGGAAGCCGCCTATGCATCGATTCCCAATGACCAGCGCGCCGCAGCTCATCTGCGGATCGGGCGGATGATGACGGCGCGGACACCTGCCGAGAAGCGGGATGAGGCGATCTTTGAGATTGTGAATCAGCTCAACCGAAGTCTCCAGCTGATCACGTCGGTCGATGAGCGTGAGCAGCTCGCGGAGTTCAACCTAACAGCGGGCCGCCGTGCCCACGCATCAACGGCCTATGCTTCGGCGCTCGGGTATTTCACCTTAGGTCGCGACCTGCTGGGTGAGGATTGCCGGGAGCGCCGGCGGGAGCTGCTCTTTGCACTGGACCTCCATCGCGCCGAGTGCGAGATCTTGACGGGCGCACTCGCGGACGCGCAGAAGCGTTTGGAGGCACTGTCCGGTCGCGCCGTGGATACGACGGAGCGAGCGGGTGTGGCGCGCCTGAGAATCGATCTTTACTCCATGCTCCATGAGCACAGCCGCGCGGTCGCTGTCGGTCTCGACTACCTAAGGTACCTCGGCGTGAGCTGGCCGCCGCATCCGACTGATGAGGAGGCGCGGCAGGCCTACGCGCGCGTCTGGTCGGAGCTCGAGGGGCGTGCGCCCGAGGAACTGCTGAGCCTTCGCTTGATGACCGATCCAACATGTCTTGCCACTCTGGACGTCATGAACAGACTCAGTTCGCCGGCACAATTCACCGATCTCAACCTCTACACCCTCACCATCTGCCAATCGCTCACTATCACCCTGGACTACGGTAATAGTGACGCGTCTGCCGTGGCCTATGCCCGGCTTGGAATGGTCGCTGGCCTGTGGTTCGGCGAGTACGAGCGCGCGCACCGGGTCGGGCAACTCGCCGGTGAGCTCGTTGAGCGGCGTGGACTGCGGCGTTTCAAGGCAGGCGTGTACCTGAATATCGGAAATATGATCATGCCTTGGACGCGGCATGTCAGAACATGCGGCGAGCTCATCGGCCGGGCTCTCGAGGCGGCCAGGAACGCCGGCGATCTCATGTATGCGGGCGTCTGTAGTGCAGCGATGATCGTGAATCGTCTTGCGGTCGGTGATTCGCTTGCAGACCTCCAGCGTCAAATTGAGAGCGAACTCGCGCTCGCGCGGAAGGTGGGGTTCCTCACCGGTGTCGAAGTTTTCAGCGTGGGGCTTGCCAGAATACGAATGCTTCGCGGTGCGACTGCGAGATTCGGATCGTTGGATGACGGGGAAGTTAGTGAGCAATGCATGGAGCACGATTTCGCCGAGAACCCGGAGGTGTGGGGGAGCCAGTTTTGGTATTGGGTCTGCAAGCTGCAGGCGCGCTTTATGGCTGGCGACTACGCGAATGCGGTCGATGCCGCATCGCGGGCGCTGCCGCTGTTGAGCGTGTCTTCCACAATCATGGGGGCGGCCGACTATCACTTCTATAGCGCCTTGTCCCACGCCGCCCTCTGCGATTCGCTGTCCGCCGGGCAGCGGGCGCCGAATCTGGAGGCACTGGCATCTCATCATCGACAGCTCTGCAACTGGGCCGCGGCTTGTCCGGAGAACTTCGAGGACCGCGCTGCAGCGGTAGGTGCGGAGGCGGCAAGGCTTGCCGGCCGCGAACTCGAGGCCGAGCAGCTATATGCGCAATCCGTCCGCTCGGCCCGCGCCAACGGCTTTATCCACAACGAAGCGCTGGCGAACGAACTTGCCTCCCGATTCTATGCGGCGCGCGGTCTCGAGGACATTGCCGAGATGTGCCTCGTGAAAGCGCGTAACGGTTATTTGCGCTGGGGAGCAGATGGCAAACGGCGGCAGCTCGAGGCGTCGCATCCCCACCTGCGAAGCGAGTTGCCACCGTCTCCGACTGCAACGATTGGCGCACCTGTCGAGCACCTCGACTTGGCGACCGTCATCAAAATATCGCAGACGGTCTCCAGCGAGATCGTGCTGGAGCGCCTGATCGATAAGGTGATGCGCACGGCGCTCGAGCAGGCGGGCGCGGTGCGGGGTGTTTTGATTGTCTCGCGCGGCGAATTATCGTGCGTGGCGGAAGGCAGCACCGGTGACGATGCGATTACCGTCGACCTGCGCGATGACCCCGTGACCGAGAGAGTGCTACCTCAATCCGTCCTACAGTATGTCTTGCGCACGCGGGAAGCGCTCATTCTGGATGATGCCGCTGCCCAGAACCCCTTTGCCGCAGACCCGTATATTCGTCAGCAACAATCCAGGTCAATTCTCTGCCTGCCGCTTCTCACTCAGGCCAAGCTCAGCGGCTTGCTCTACCTGGAAAACAACTTGGCGCCTCGCGTCTTCGTGCAGTCCCGCGCCGCTGTCCTCAAGCTGCTCGCCTCTCAGGCCGCGACCGCGCTCGAGAACGCCAGTCTGTACCGCGAAGTCGCGGAACGCGAAGCGAAGATTCGGCGTTTGGTCGATGCCAACATCATCGGGACATTCATCTGGAAAGCCGCGGGCCCGAATATCGGGCCTAACGATATCTCCGTCATCGAGGCCAACGACGCCTTTCTCGATATGGTTGGGTACGACCGTGCGGACCTCGCCTCGGGCCGACTAAGCGGATCCACTCTGACGCCGCCGCAGTGGCACGAGCGCGACGCACAGAGTGTGTCGCAAGTAAAGATGACAGGCGCTGTCCTCCCATTCGAGAAGGAGTACTTGCGCAAGGACGGTAGTCGCGTGCCTGTGCTGGTGGGTGTTGCGGCGTTTGACCAGCAACTGGACCGAGGGGTCGCATTCGTCGTCGATTTAACCCAGAGAAAGCGCGCCGAGGCCGAAGCTCGCGAGGCGCAGGTGGAGCTGCAGCGGGCGCGCGACAGCCTCGCGCAGGCGACTCAGGTCGAGAGCTTGGCCATGCTTTCCGCCTCGATCGCACACGAAGTAAACCAGCCTCTGGCAGCGATCGTCGCCAACGCCCAAGCGTGTCACCGCTGGCTGTCCTCAGCGCCTCCGAACGTCGAGCGCGCGAAGACCACGGCCGAACGCATCACCCGCGATGCCAATTCGGCTGCGGACATCGTCAGCCGCATCCGTGCCCTATTCCATCGCGCGCCGTGCATTAGGCTGTCGGACGACGTGAATCGCCTGATCAGAGAAGTCTGCCGAATGATGGCTGACGAAATCTCAGCACAGCAAATTCGCATCAAGACCGATCTCGAACCGGACCTGCCTTCGATTGCCCTCGATCCGGTCCAGGTGCAGCAGGTGTTTGTGAACCTGATCCGGAATGGCATCGAGGCGATGGAAGGTGTAGTCGATGGCGCGCGTATCCTCCAGATACGCTCATGCCGTGACCGCCACGATGCGATCCGCGTCGAGGTTCGCGACAGCGGAGCGGGTTTCAAGGACGCAAAACGCGCGGTGGAGCCGTTTTTCACGACCAAGCCGAATGGAATGGGAATGGGACTCGCCATTTGCCGGTCGATCATCGAATCGCACGGGGGGCGGCTCTGGACGGCCAACGAGACGCGCGGGGCGACCGTGGCCTTCACGCTTCAGCTGGCGGCGAACGACGCACCGCCGCCCGTCGAACCACAGGGCGGCTGACTCATGTAACAGAAAAGTATCGGCATGCTTTGGTTCAATGGCAACCCGCCTCGCTCCTGTGACGTAATTGCACCCACGGTACTGAGCCTTTCAGGCCACCGACGTCCCGTCAACTGGAGTCAGCATCATGTATGACAACGACCCGATCTCTTCCCAACAGACGGACGCGATGCCTCGTGCCGCAACAGCCGCACTGACCATTGACGATGTGGCGGCGGAGCCCACATTGGTTTCACTCCATCAACTTCGATCCGCTGTTGTAGAGCTGTTCACAGCATTGAACGAGACTCTGCGCGACGAGCGAAGTAGTGCCGCGGCCCGCCTTCAGCGCGCGCAAGCCATGCTGCACAGTGTCGACGGCATGCCGCCGCAACGTGTAGAGAACGGCGTACGGCGAGGTCTCGCACCGTGGCAACTTCGCAAAGTGCTTGCATATATCGAAGCGAACCTGGGTGCGCACATGAGAAACAAGGATCTCGCGGCTGTCGCTCGCCTCAGCGAATACCACTTCAACGTTACATTCCGTGAAAGTGTCGGCGAGGCGCCGCACGGATACATCATCCGGCGTCGCGTGGAGCGGGCGCAGGGGCTGATGCTGTCCACAGAAAAACCTTTGAGCGAGATCGCCCTCGAATGCGGCCTGGCAGACCAGCCACACTTCACCAGGCTCTTTCGCAGCATCGTTGGCGAAAGCCCGGCGGCGTGGCGGCGCGCGCGCGCCAACCCCCCGTCTGGGGGCGCGCCAACCGGATAACATGGGTAGTTCGTGAATTCCTGGTCAGTTCGAAGATTGACAGTCTGGCAAAGCCGCCGTGGTCGCCCCGCCCGTGTAGAGGATCTCGATGGGCACTGCGTCGCCAGCGCCACAGACGATCCGCAGTCGTTGCTTCAGCGGCATGCCGGGGAAACGCCCCTGTCGCGAGCCAATCTTCAGCAGACGATGCGCGTCGTACCACGCGAACCGCACTGTGGTGTAATGGCCCTGTTCGTAACCGAAGCCATCGCCCTCGTCGTCATAGAGTTCGAAAACTCCGTCGCGACCCGGGTACACGCGGATCTCCATTGGCTCCTCAGAACGCGCGTCAGCGTAGGGCTTCACCGGCCCAAGCGGCAGGATGGAGCCCTCGCGCACATGCAAAGGTATTTTCGCGAGGTCCGCTTCCACGGATATATAGTCACCGCAGTCGCGCCCGGTTCTTTCCGCACGGACTGGGCCGGGCGCTCGATGGTGCGTTCGCCGCGTAGCATTGAAGACTATGACGCCCTGTTCAATCCGGTCCGAAAGGCGAGGGAGGACAAGAGTGGCAAGCAGAATGGTGACCCGGACAAAGCGGCCGCCGGCTGGAGCCTTCGACGGAAAAACGGGTCCATGGTCTGCGCGCTCTGCCCCCGGCCCTGGCGCTCGCCGATCTGTACGCCGACCCCGAGGGATGGCACCCCGATCCGGATGATCTCGACATTCCGGACCAGGACCACGGTTCGGTCCTGTCGGCGTTCGCATTACTCGGCTTGGATCAGAACGTGGCGCACACTGCCATCGTAGCACTCGATAGGTAGCACACTGAAGGAGTCGCTGCGAAACGGCTTTGTCGGCTGGGCCGACAGCGACCTGCCGTCCGCCGCAGGTGTTTATCCAACCAACTTGGTTCCGCAGCTCCCGCAAAACTTCCCACCGTGAGTCTCGGCGCTGCAAGTCGGGCAATGAGTCGGCACCGCCTTGGCCACGGGCTTACCGCATTCAGGGCAGAACTTGGACGAGCCTACCTCAGCACCGCATTGTCCACACAACGTCTTGGGCGCCTGAGTGTTGGTTGCGGCCGTTGGAGCCTCGACATGGGCATCAGGCGCCATGTCGATACCGCTCACGTAGTCGACGGTGCGCGCCTTCTGCTCGAGCTGCTCGCGTGCCGCGCTAACTTTCGCCTGCGCCTGACTGGCCGCGAGTTGCTCCGTGAAATTGGGCGCGCAAACCTCGCACAAATTCGCCTGGACGTTCCAACAGACCTGGCTGCAAACCCAGTGGCCGCAGCGCCGGCACTGACGAAAATTCGGACGGGCTTCCTCAACCGCCTGCGCCAGCGCTGCATCGTGAAGCTTCCCGCCGACCACCCGCTCGACTTCGTGGACCGCGGATCCGGCACGACCCCAGCCGCTCAGGAAGTCACTCGCAACATTCAACAGCGACTCGGCTACACCGATGGTCGATGCCTGAAACTGCGTCATGTAGCCATTGCCGCACTTGTCACAATGAAATTTGAACTGATACCCACGGTCAGTGGACAGGTCGTCGTAGTTATGGACGAATTGAATGAGCGCCATTTGCTTACTATAGTAGTCGGATGGATTTACGTGACCCCGCCATTATAGTTCCGAGCGCCGTCGGTGCCGGCTTTTTCTTTCTGCCGGGCCGCGGTTTGATGCTGCCCGCGACCCTGTTCGGGCCGCCCCATTGGGGGTTGATCATCCCGATGGCTTTGGTCATCTTTTGTGTCGTGTATTTTGGCGTGCTCGCCTTCTGGAAACTGTTGACGGGCGAAACGCTCGGGAAGCCGTTTCCCGCAATTTTGGCTGTATTTCTCGTTATCCGACTGACAGTGGATTGTGCCCGTATCTTGATGTGGCGGTAGTTGTGCTTCAGGCAGTTAGAAATGGAGCCGTGTTTGAGGACCCAATGGTCGAGTTATTGTTAACTAGTGTGGGCGAGTCTCACGGGAACTACGATGAGCTGGCGGAGCGGACGGGACTCGAACCCGCGGGGTAGCCGAATCTGCGCATCCAGGCCGCCCGGCGGCCGGTCGGCGCACCGGTGAAAACCGCCTCCCGCATTCTGGAGTCCGCCAAGGACATCATTGCCCGAGACGGGGTGGACGCACTCCGGCTCGCCAATATGAATGTGGGAGGGGCTGCTCCGACTTGAAAGGCGGTCGAGGTCCCACTGTCAAACCAAGGGCGTTGCAGTAGAAGTCCCGGCACGCTGCCAACTCGGACCGCGGCGTGCGAATGTTGGCATGAAGGATGGCGTGAATGGGCATGATGCACGCTCCGAAGGGCGATGGTTGCTCCACAGCGCGTCAATGTTTGACCGCTTTCGTTGCGCTCCCCGGGCCCACGGTGCGATCAATGAATTCGAAAGACTTCTGCAGCGCCTTCAGGCTTGCAGCGCGCGTAGCCTCAGGAGTTGCTTCTATGAAGCTGTGATCCGCGCCAGGAATCTCGATGAGCTCGGCTGACACACCCTTCGATCGCAGCAGCGCGTAAAAGTCTCGCGACTGCTGTATCGGCACCGTATGGTCCGCACTGCCGTGAATCAGGAGCGCCGGCGGATCGGTCGGGCCAACATAGCTCGCCGCGCTCGCGGCAGCGACAACGGCGGGTACGCAACTGGACAACCCACATCCGAGATATTGGCTCGGCGCCGATGCGGCCGCACTCATCCGCTCGGGGCCACCCGGGCCCGACTGCGCGGCAATCGTTGAGAAATCAAAGATGCCATACCAGGCAATCAGACCCTGAACGCAGTCCGATTCGCTGTCTTCGGGGCGGGGCTCTGCCCGGCCGCCAGGTGCAGGGGCTGCCGGTGTGGGCTGCAACGCGGCTGCCCCACAACTCACCGCTGCGAGCGCGGCGAGCTGTCCGCCGGCTGAGCCACCCCAGACGACCGCACGCTGCCGGTCGATGCCATATTGAGACCCATGAGCGCGCAGCCAACGTATCGCAGCCTTGATGTCCTGGATGGCCGCCGGGAACCGAGCTTCGCCACTGAGTCGATACTCAACAGAGGCAACCACGTAACCTTTTGCCGCAAGGGATGCGAGCACACCGGGCCAGTCTTCGAAGGCTCCGGAGTGTCGCGTATGTCCTGACACCCAACCGCCGCCGTGAATGAAGACCACGAGAGGATGAGAGCCCGGCGCTCCGGGTGGCACATACAAATCGAGTCTGAGAGGCCGAAACCCGGGCTGTACCGAATACACCAGATCCGCGATGCCGACCACGCCACCGGCGAATGTAGTGTGACGCTCGGGGTACCTGTCCTCGAGGACAGGATGTGAGGCGGTGGCCGGGGTGTCAGGTGCGGCATCTGCTGCAGCACTCGCAGTCGCGATCACGAGAGCTGACAGAGTGCCCAACACCACTAGGCTCCGTGCAGACTGTCTGCGTACTTTCTCGATCATAGTCTTGCCTCATCAGTCACGAGCGCGGCCGCCCGCTGCCGGAGCAGGTGCAGGCGCTGTGTTGTCCGCGGAACCGTTCACCACGAAGAAATCCATCTTGGAGCTGTCGGGCCACGAAATGACCCGAGTCACATCGCCAAACTCTCTGATCTGCTCTCGGTCCGCGCGGTATTTCGGCCAGTCATTCGCCCCGCTGCGATTCGGATTGCCGCTGCTTGCAAAGGCGATGATCGCATTCGACATCGTCTCGCAGAGGCTGCGATCGAGATCGGTCCAATCGCGAGTCCCGCGGAACAGGTTGAGACTATCGAGCGTGCCGAGCCAGTAGGGTACGTCGCCCGTATGGTAGGCCCCTACAGTGCGAGGATCGTGATCGGAGAATGTCACGCCCGCCGCATAAGGATGCACTCGTGAAAATTGGTAAACGTACACAGGCGACTTGCCCGTTGCCGCCTGCGCTCGAGCCCAGGTGCGCATCTGCAATGCCACGCTGCTATCTCGTCCCGCATCCACGGCCGCTCGCCGCGCCTCTGCGTCGTCCTTCGCAGGATAGAGCTTCAGAAGAGCGCCGGCCTTGTCTCCATACAGCTCATGCGCGTACTCGTGATATTCGGCGAGCGTCCGCGCGCGAGCCAACTTGCTGAACGACTCGTCGTGCGTGAAGCCGATAAGGGTCGGCACATCGTTCTGCTTTCCCGCCGCAAAGATGTCAGCCGGTCGCGCGGGAAGCAGGAAACCGTCGACGACGGGCCCGTAACGCAGGTTCGCTGCGAGTTGCGCCTGCAGGATGCGGTCGGCCGGAAGGTTGCGCATGGCCGCGAGATCGGCGACCTGCAGCGATTCCTGCAATCGTAGTCCATCCTGTTCCGCGGCTGCGAGCGGCCGCGCCGCGCCGACAGCGCTGTTGCCGATAGCCGCGCCACTCATGCCGACGACGTGCTGAAAGAGCCCCCGTGCGAGCGGACTCGCCTGCAGGATCGATACCGACATCGAGCCGGCGGACTGGCCCATGATCGTGACATTTGCGGGATCGCCTCCGAGCCGTTCGATGTTTCTGTGGATCCACTGCAGAGCCGCGATTTGATCGAGAAAACCGAGATCACCCGAGGAGTGGTGCGGTGACTCGCTGGTAAGAGCCGGATGGGCGAGAAACCCCAGCGCCCCTACTCGGTAGGCGACGGAAACGTATACAACCCCTTTGCGCGCGAGAGACTCGCCGTCGTAGTTCGCCATGTTGGCCGATCCAATCGTGAACCCTCCCCCGTAGATCCACACCACGACCGGCTTACGCGAGCGTGCGGTCGCATCCGGCGGCGCCCAGACGTTGAGATAGAGGCAGTCCTCGCTCGTCGCCTCTTCCCCGAAGTAGTGATTGATATCGTGTGCCCGCAGCGCCTGAATGCATTCCGGGGCGAATCGGTCGGCATGCAATACGCCGCGCCAAGGTTGAACGGGCTGAGGCTCCCGCCACCGCAGTTGCCGCACCGGCGCTGCCGCGAAGGGCACACCGAAATAGGCTCGCACGCCGGAAGGCAGGAGCTTGCCTGCGATCTGACCGCTGTCGATCGCGAGCGGATCGCCAGCGATCGGGCTCTCGGCAACCGGCCCGAGCGCAGCTCCCTGGGCGCGAACCGGTCCCGCGAGGGCCAGCTGCAACGTGAGCACAAGACAGGTCGAGAGGCAGAGACTGGACCGACATTGCGGTCCTGGTACGCCGAACGTGCGCACAGACATCGGGGGCCCCCTCGCTAATTAACGGACTATTGGGTTAATTAAGACGATGAGGATATACTTGCCGGTGCGAATCGCGCCAGCTTTCATCGGCATCGCTCGAGGGGGATCACAATGGCATCGCCGCGCGTCCACGTCCTGAACGGTCCGAATCTCAATCTCCTCGGGATTCGGGAGCCGCATTTGTACGGACATCAGACACTGAGGGACGTCGAACGGCTGTGCCAGGCCGTTGCCGACCGCCATGGACTCGACCTGCTCTGCCGGCAGACGAACGCTGAACACCAGATGATCGATTGGCTGCAGGAGGCCCGCCTCGATGCGGGTATCGTCATCAACCCGGCAGCTTTCTCCTACCACTCGGTGCCGGTGCTCGACGCGATGAAGATCTGCGAGTGCCCGATCATCGAGGTCCACATTACCAACATTCACCGCCGCGAGGCGGAGTGGCGCTCGAAGTCGATCCTCACCGCCGCCTCTACGGGAATGATTACGGGCCTGGGGATCCACGGTTATCCACTCGCCGTCGAGCATATTGCGCACCTGCTCTCGCAACGTGGCGCAAAATAGGTCGAGCGAGCGATGCGATCCGAGGTGACCCTTGCGATGTCCCGCGCGAGTAGCGTCGTGACGCGTCCGACGAGAGTCCGGCTGTTGATCCTGTCACTCATCACGGCCGCCACTCTCATCAACTATCTGGATCGCACTGTAATCAGCGTGGCAGCCCCGCTGCTGTCGAAAGACCTCGGGCTGAATCCGGCCGTCATGGGCCTGGTGTTTGCAGCATTCTCCTGGACGTATGCGGCATCTCAGATCCCGGGCGGCATCCTGCTCGACCGCATCGGCGTCAGGCTCACTTATTTCCTGTCGATCGCGCTCTGGTCGGTTTGCACGGCGCTCCAAGGAGTCGCCTCGGGACTGCCGTCGCTCCTCAGCGCCCGCCTCGCCTTGGGTGTCGCCGAAGCGCCCGCTTTCCCGTGCAACAGTCGGGTGCTCGGCACGTGGTTTCCGCAACAGGAACGGGCTCGTGCCACCGGCGTGTATTCGATCGGACAGTACTTCGGTCTCGCATTCCTGACTCCGGTGTTGTTCTGGATCAGCGCTGCGTGGGGCTGGCGCGCGCTCTTCCTGATAATAGGCACGACGGGCGTCCTGTTTGCGTTCATCTGGATCGCCGTCTATCGCGACCCCCATGTGAGCCGGCGGGTCAATCAGGCGGAGCTTGATCATATCGCGGCCGGCGGCGGACTCGTGGATCGCCGCGCGGCACCCCGATTCGAGTGGCGCAGCATCGGTCTGCTCATGCGCCAGCGGCAGATCCTCGGCGCCTCGATCGGCCAGTTTGCGAGCAACTCCACGTTGGTGTTCTTCCTGACCTGGTTTCCGACCTATCTCGCCACCGAACGCCACATGGCCTGGCTCAAGGTCGGCATCTTCGCCGTTCTGCCCTTCATCGCGGCGACCGTGGGTGTGGTGAGCGGAGGCGTGCTTTCGGATTGGCTGCTGCGACGAACGGGCTCGGCCAACATTGCCCGCAAACTTCCTATCGTCGCCGGGCTACTGCTCGCCTCAACCATCGTCGCTGCGAACTTCCTCGATCACGACGTACCCGTCATCGCGGTGATGTCCGTCGCCTTCTTCGGACAGGGGATGTGCAATCTTGGCTGGACCCTCATCACGGATGTGGCCCCGAAACAGTTGCTCGGGCTCACGACCGGCCTCTTCAATCTGTGCGCGAATCTCGCGGGAATCGTCACGCCCATGGTCGTAGGGTTCATCGTGTCCGCCACCGGCTCGTTCGCATTGGCGCTGGGCTACATTGCCATCATGGCCGCGGGAGGTGCGCTGTCCTACATTTTTCTGCTCGGTGACGTGCATCGTGTGGAGCTCGACGTTGGGTAGCTCCCAACGTCCGCACACTCGCCTGGCGTGCATCCTGAGCACCTGCGCTCTGTTTGTTTCGACGCAGCATGCGTCGAAGGCGACAGTCCCCACAGCTCCTTCCGGCAACGGGAACGGCAGCAACACTGTCAACGGCTCAAACATGTTTCCCGCTGCGCCGGAACGCGAACTGCTCGTACGTGTCTGCACGTCTTGTCATGCCCCGGAGCTCGTAGTCTCGAAACGCCACACGCCGGAGGAATGGGACGACATCATCGCCAAAATGGTCGATCACGGCGCCCAGGCGACCGACGAGGAGCAACAGCGCATTCTGACCTATCTAGTGCGTTTCTTCGGCTCGTAGACGCAGGAGAGTTCCTACGCCATGTTCACGTCAATCGCGACCGTCTCGATCAGTGGTACTCTCGAATCCAAACTGCGCGCCATCGCACGGGCTGGCTTCAACGGCGTCGAGATTTTCGAGAACGACCTGCTTACATCGCAGGTATCGGCGCGCGACGCAGGCGCTCTCATGCGCGACCTCGGGCTCGAATGCACGCTCTTCCAGCCATTCCGGGACTTCGAGGGCATGCCCGATACCCTGCGGCAGAGAATCTTCGAGCGCATCGAGCGCAAGTTCGATGTCATGCAGGAACTCGGAACCGACCTGCTGTTGGTCTGTTCCAACGTCTCGCCCGCCTCCTTGGCGGACCGCAGCCGAATCGTCGCGGATTTCCGCGAGCTGGGCGAGCGCGCGGCGAAACGCGGATTGCGTGTAGGGTACGAAGCGCTGGCGTGGGGGCGGCACGTATCGGACCATCGCGAGGCGTGGTCCATCGTACTTGACGTAGACCATCCTGCCATAGGCTTGATACTCGACAGCTTTCATTCTCTTGCGCGCAACATCCCGAACGAGAGCCTGCGTCAGATCGATCCCGCCCGCATTTTCATCGTGCAGCTCGCCGATGCGCCGGTCCTGCAGATGGACTTTCTCTCGTGGAGCCGCCACTTTCGCAACATGCCAGGCCAGGGCGAGTTGCCGCTCGTGGATTACGTCGCCACGCTTCTGGAGCAAGGCTACGCCGGCGCGCTATCGCTCGAGATATTCAACGACCGGTTTCGCTCGAGCTCGGCCACTGCGGTCGCGCTGGATGGCCACCGCGCGTTGAATTTTCTCTCTGACCAGGTCGCCCGCCGGCTCGCGCCGCGCATCGCCCCCGACTTGCCCCCGCGAGCCCGGGTTCGCGGCGTGGAGTTCGTCGAGTTTGCCGCCAACGAAGGCGAGGTGGAGCAACTGGAATCGCTGTTCACGACATTGGGATTCTCGCGATCCGGAAAACATCGCGCGAAGGATGTGACGCGGTGGCGCCAGAACGGCGTCAACTTCGTCATCAACAGCGAGCCTGACAGCTTCGCACGTGCGTACGACAGCATGCATGGCGCTTCCGTCTGCGCCCTCGGGGTGAGCATCGAGAACGTGGCTAACGCCCTGCGGCGGGCGGAAGGCCTGCAGATCGGACAATTCTCCCAGCCCCTTGGACCCGGCGAGCTGCTGATCCCCTGCGTACACGGTGTCGGTGGCAGCCTGCTTTATTTCATGGAAGCGGGATCGGAGAGCGCGGTGTGGGACACCGACTTCGTTCCGGTGCAAGGCGCCCCGGCCAACGGCAGTGCCGGCCTGCTGCGGGTGGATCATGTCGCGCAGACCACGCAGCACGAGGAAATGCTTTCCTGGCTGCTGTACTACGTATCACTGTTCGACGTTTCCAAAACGCCCGTAGTGCAGGTCGCCGATCCACTCGGTCTCGTGCAGAGCCAGGCAATCGAATCAGCCGAAGGAGGATTGCGCATTACGCTCAATGCTTCGACGAGCTCGCAGACGCTATCTGCTCGTTTTCTGCAGGGTTATCACGGCGCCGGTGTGCAACACATCGCGCTCGCGACCGCCGACATTTTCGCTTCGGCACGGCGATTGCGCGAACTCGGACTGGCAACGCTGCCGATCCCGCGCAACTACTACGAAGATCTGGAGGCTCGCTTCGGCCTCGGCGAGACCCTGCTCGCCCAGCTCGCGGAGTTCAACATTCTCTACGACCGCGACACCGATGGGGAATACTTCCACCTGGTTTCCCGGGCATTCGCCAAGCGCTTCTTCTTCGAAGTCATCGAACGCCGGGGTTACCGGGCATACGGAGCTGCCAACGCCACCATCCGCCTCGCAGCGCAATCGCGCTATCGGGACGACTTGGACCGCTGAATTGCCCTGCTCTTGCTGCAGAAAGTCGCCCACGGCGACTTCCTGCTACCGGGTGCGGAACTGCTGCGCGATCTTCTCGGTGCCACGCGCAAGGACAGCTACGTCCATCGCCACTGCCGTAAAGGTCGTCCCGAGCTGGATGCAGCGCTGAGCGAATGCAGGATCGAGGGTCAAAATGCCAGCCGCCTTGCCGCAGGCGCGCACGCGATGGATGGCGTCCTCGATTGCCGCCACCACCACTGGATGACCCGGTTCACCGACATGCCCCAAACTTGCGGCAAGATCGCCGGGACCGATGAAAACGCCGTCGACACCTTTGACAGCCGCAATCGCCTCGAGCTCGCGCAGCGCATCTCCCGTCTCGACTTGAACCAACAGGCAGAGCTCCTCGGCTGCGCTCGTCGCGTAGCGGTCAACGCGCCCGAAGCCGGTGGCGCGTGTGAGAGCAGACACACCGCGCACCCCTTGCGGCGGGTAGCTCATGGCGGCGACAGCGCGCTGGGCTTCCTCTGCATTCTGGACATATGGAATCAGCAACGTCTGAGCGCCAAGATCGAGAAACCGCTTGATCAACACAGCATCGTTGCTCGCCGGACGCACGACGGGTGTCACGTCGTAGGCAGCAACCGCCTGCAGTTGACCCAGCACCGTCAACACATCGCCTGGTGAATGTTCGGTATCGAACAACAGCCAATCGAACCCCGACCCGGCGACTGCCTCGGCGGCGTAAGCGCTGGAGAGGCTGCACCAGAGCCCAACCTGCTGGCGCCCCTCGGCAAGAGCGCGCTTGAAGCGGTTCTGCGGTAGTTTCATTTGCCGACCCCTAGAGGAACGACACGCCGATCGCACCCAGGGGACCGTAATCGGCGTGAATCACGTCGCCCGCTTTGACGTCCACCGGCCGGGTGAACGAGCCACTGAGCACAATCTGGCCCTTCTCCAACCTGGCGTCGACGGCGTGCAGCTTGTTCACCAACCAGGCGATACCGGCGGCCGGGTGGCCCATGACCGCGGCCGACACACCGGATTCCTCGATGAGGCCGTTTTTGGAAAGCGTCGCACCGACCCAACGGATGTCGGCATCCATCGGCCGGATCGGACGCCCGCCGACGACCATTGCACCGAAGGCAGCGTTGTCGGCAATGGTGTCGGTAATCGCGCGCGGAACTTCGGTCCGATAGTCGATGATCTCGAGCGCCGGAACGACGAACTCGGTTGCTCGCATCACGTCGTAGATTCGGGTGCCGGGGCCTTCGAGATCCTCGCCCATGATGAAGGCGAGCTCCACCTCCAACCGCGGCTTCAAAAACGTTTCGGCCCGGATCTGAGCCCCGTCGTTGTAGAGGGCGTCATCGAGAATCCGGCCGTAGTCGGGCTCCGTCATTTTCGAAGCTATCTGCATGGCGCGCGAGGTGAGGCCGATCTTGTGGCCTACCATGCGGGCGCCGCCTTCGATCCGTGCCTGCACCCACAAATCCTGGATTCTGTAGGCGTCTTCGATCTGCAGTCCTGTAAACGTGCGGCTGGGCTGCGGAATCGGCTTTCTTTCGCGCGCGGCACGCAGCAGGTCTTCGGCACAGCGACGGCGTTCCTCGTCCGACAACACGGCGTTCTCCTTCAAAGGTTATAGGCTAAATGGGGCAACTCGAGATTGCGCGGACCCTACTTGATCGGAGGCCGTGGCAGAACCGCCTCTCCTGGCTCCATCACGTACGTGTAATCGAGAGAGTACCAAGGTGCGACCGCGTCGGTCGGGTGCGGTTCGTCGTGGCGGACGAAATCGCCAAGCGTTGCCTTGGTAACTCCAAACTGCACATCCGAGTCGATGTGAGGATCCGTGGGGTCATACACCTGCGAGATCAGCACCTTGTAACCCGGCTTCAAAATGAGCGCGTGAAGGTGAGCCGGTCGGTACGGATGGCGGTCCTGCGCCTGCAGGAGACGCCCGACCACTCCTGATGTTGGTATGGGGTATCCAACCATTTTCACCGTGCGGAACCAGAAGCGCCCATCCGCGTCGGTAGTGAATTTGCCCCGCAGATTCATCTGGACTTGTGACGGATCCTGGTTCTCGTACAACCCCACGGGAGAGGCGTGCCAGACGTCAACTTCCGCCTCGACGATGGGCCCGCCGGCCTTATCCTGCACGCGAGCGGACACATACAGGGGCGTGCCAGGCGTGTCGGAACGAACGATGGAACCCCCGTTCGGTACGCGAGGCGAGTTCAGGCGCCAGAACGGACCGAGCAGCGACTGCGAGGTCTCAGTCTGACCGCGATCGCCATTGTTGAGAAGACACACGAGAGCCGACACACCCAGCGAGCCGGCCATCAGAACGACTTCGTTATGAGTATCGGTGGTCTGCTTCCCGAGCTCCACGACAATAGCGGACGCATCGCGGAATTCGGCCTCCGTCAGGCGTGTCTCGCGCACGAAGCCATGCAGATGCTTGATCAGCGACACCATGATCTCTCGCAGGCGCGGGTCGCGCGTGCGCTCCATGACTTTCAGGACTTCTGGGGTGACGTCCTCGTAGCGCTCGATAGGCATCGAAGTATGCTCCGCGTTGACCTTGCGGGCCCAAGCGTGTCAACTCGAGCCCGAGACTTGGGCACTGATGATCGATTAATTTACTATCAGAGATTATACTCTAATCCGCCATAAATTCCCCTCGTTGAATCCAACACAACAGGAGCACGCACGTGGACCTGTCCCCAACACCGACTCTGGGTCTCGCCCATTTCACGGTCCTCGAGGTACCACCCCTGGAGCTCGTGAGCCTGGCCGCCAGAATCGGCTATGCCGCAATCGGATTGCGACTGCACCCGGCCTTTCCCGGCTCGCCCTTCTACGAGCTGCCTGCAGGCACGGCGGCCTCGAGGCAAATGCAGAATCGCCTGCAGGACGAAGGCATTCGAGTCCATGACATCGAGTTCGTCACCATCGGTGAGGACTTCTGCGCCCGCGCGCTCACCGGGTTGCTCGAGGCGGCAAACGCGCTGGGCGCCCGACGCTTGAGCGTTTGCGGCGATGATCCCGACCGCTCGCGGCTCATTGCGAGCTTCGCAGAGCTTTGCGATCTCGCGGCGAAGTTCGGAATGGGCGTCGATCTCGAATGCATGGCGTGGCGCAAGGTCGCGAGCTTCACGGACGCGCTCGACGTTGTCGTAGCTGCGGACAGGGGAAACGGTGGTCTGTTGATTGATGCGCTCCATCTGTCCCGGACAGGGGGATCGCCTCTTGACCTGCGCAAGGCTCCCGTTGCCCTCATTCGCAGCGCGCAGCTGTGTGACGCCGTGGCAGAGCGACCCCCAACACAAGAAGCCATCATCAAGGAGGCTCGATCCGGTCGCCTCCCGCCGGGACGTGGCGCCCTGCCACTGCGCGAGCTGCTGGCCGAGCTTCCCGCCGGAACGGCACTCTCTGTCGAAGTACCGATGAACGGCTCTGCGCTTCCAGCGCAACACGCCAGCGACAACTTCCAGGCGACGCAAAGCCTGATCGCCTCGATGCGCCAGTCCGTGAGTCAGTGACATGCTCGCCGCCAAAGCTCAGGGCCCTGCTTTGCGCACGGCGGGATGTGGCTGAACCGGCGCATCGGTGAGGCGCAGTACCCACTTGATCGCCTCGAGATACATCGTCTGCACCCGCGGATCGTCCCATACCTGATCAGAGTGTCCGAGGGTCGATGAGAACACACGCCCTTTGCCGTAAGTCTTCACCCACGCGATGGGGAAGTCCTGGTCCGTACGCTTGACGTTCTTGTTGGAAAGATCCAGCTTGCTCGCATCCAGGCTCGCGAGCACATCCACCTTGTCGCGCGAGTACGGGGTGCGGTACTGATACATCTCGTCCCGGATCGTCAGTTCGTGGGACCATCCCTTCATGGCCGGGAAATCGGGTCGCTCCACGATGACCGGCGCGTCGAACACGTTCCACGGATGGTTGTCGAAGTACCCGCCGATCATGTCTCCGTACTCGGGCCAGCCGTAGAAGGAGGCGGTCGCAGTGTGGACGGCCACGAAACCCTTGGCGTCATCGTGTATGAAGCCGAGCAAGTCGTGCTTCTGCTGGGGCGTCATTTCCGTCTCGCCGTTGGTATAGAAAACGACGGCGTCGAAGTAGTCGAGGTTGCGCCCGGGCGCTTGCTTGGGCCCGCCTTTTGCGTAGTCGCCGCTCCCCCAGACCTCGCCCTTGGTCACCAGTTGGGTATCCGTGCGCAGAAACGCGATGTAGGTGCCAGTGTCGCGCCCCAGCCTCTCGAGTGTCGCCATCGCGTGGCTCACGGCGTCGTGGGCGATTTGATTTCCCGTGTGAAGATCTCCAACGATCAACACCTTCTTCTTTCCCGCATACGGGTCCGGCCATTTGAAGTCCGCAGCGGCCGCGTTGCCCGCCGCCAGGCATACTGACAGTGCCGCGATCAAAACGCCCGTCGTCCAAGGCCGCAGCCTTGGGCGTCTACGGAAGGGAGAAGACGGTGAGAGCATCGCTGTCGACTGGGCTGTCCAGAAAGCTGCCACCCGTACTGACGATCGCCACATACTGTTTTCCCTCCCTTCCCTCATATGTGATCGGTGTTGCGTGCGCCGACGCAGGGACCTTCACCGTCCAGAGCTCCTCGCCTGTGCGCCCGCTGAAGGCGCGAAAACGCGAGTCATCCGTTCCACCGATGAAGACCAGCCCTCCTGCAGTTGCGATCGGGCCGCCAACGCTGGGGCGCCCGGTCCGGGCTTGGGTCGCTGGCAGCTGGTCGCTGACGCCGAGAACACTTTGCCAGGCGATCTCGCCTGTCTCCACCTTGATGGCTGTCAGGGTGCCCCAGGGCGGCTGCTGGCACATGAGCTTGCGATCACGGTCCGAGAACCGCCCGCTGGACGGATCGCTGATGGTCAGCGACCCGTCGTCGCGCGGCTGAAGCTGCTCGACCTGGCCCAGATTGTTGGCGTTGATGAAAAACAGCCCTTGGGTCGGATCGAAGGCGCCGCCACCCCAGTTCGCGCCGCCTTGCCGCCCCGGGAAATTGACGGTCGGCCTCCGGTAGCCGAGCGGCAGATAGGGCCCGCCCATGCGCACATGATTGCTGTCGATGAAGGTACGGCAGTAAGCCTCGAGCTCGGGTGTGACGGTTGCGACATCGGTCATCGCGAAACTCTGCCGTGCGAACGGCGCCGGCTTGACCGGGAACGGTTGCGTCGCCCAGGCCTGCTCGCCGGGCACATCGCTCGCCGGGACCTTGCGCTCCTCGATGTCGAAGATCGGCTTGCCGTTCACTCGGTTGAAGAGAAAGAACAGTCCGGATTTGGAGACGATCGCAACCGCGGGAATGACGCGCCTGCCCTGTTTGACATCCAGCAGCAACGGCGGCGCTTCGGCGTCCATGTCCCAGATGTCATGATGCACGATCTGGAAGTGCCACAGGCGCTTGCCGGTGTTGGCGTCCGCCGCAACGATGCTGGTACCGTACAGATTAGCGCCAAGGCGATCGCCGCCATAGCGATCCCATGTAGGAGCGCCAAACGGCATGTAGACTATGCCGCGTTGTTCGTCGGCGGTCATGAGGCCCCAGACGTTGGTGCCCGAGCGCTGGCGCCAGCTGTCGCCTTTCCAAGTGTCATGTCCGTACTCACCGGGCCGCGGCACCGAGTGGAAGGTCCATATCAGCTTCCCCGTTCGCACATCCCAGGCGCGCACATCGCCATAGGACCCGTGCTGCGGATACTCCTGAACGATTGATCCGGTGATCACGAGATTCCGATACACGAGCGGTGGCGAGCTCATCCCAATACCGCCCGGACCGAAAGGGGTAGCCACGGGCTGAGCCGGCATCACTTCCGGAGTCTTCAGGTCGACGCGACCGTGATCGCCGAAATCATCTGGCGGACGGCCGGTCTTCGCATCGAGCGCGATGAGCAAGCCATCTCGAGTGCCGAAGACGATTCGTGCCGCGTGCTTGCCGTCGCCGGGCCAGTAGGCGACACCGCGTTGTGTCGGCTGTGAGGAGCCGGGTAATTCGTAGGCCCACACTTTCTTGCCCGTCTCTGGCTCGAGGGCGACGACACGTCGGTAGGGAGTACTCACGTACATGAGGCCGTCGACGACCAGTGGAGTCGCCTCCGACTGACTGAATCGGCCCCTTCGGCGCCTGAGGGGCCCAGCTCCCTCGGGCGCACGTTGAGTCTGTTCGGCGGTGTTTGATGCTTCCGGCGCGCGTGAGTCGTCGGAAATGGGCCGCATGTGGTAAGTCCACGCGACCTGCAGTTGCGTCACATTGGAGGTATTGATCTGATCAAGCGGCGAAAAACGCATTCCGCCAAGGTCGTGGCCGTAAGTGGGCCAGTCCGCCTGCGGTGTCGCAGCAAGCGCGCCGGAGTGCAGCGCGCTGCCGCTCACCAGCAAGACTGCCACAACGAGCGCCAGTCGCTCGTCGCCGCAAACGCGATGGCGTCGCGCTGCCGGGCTTATCCCCGGCGGCGCGTGTTCCGCGCCGCCCTCTACCACTTCTTGCTGACACCTACAGTGATGACCCGGCCGACGGGGTTGGCATTGAAAAGATCATAACCGAGCGCTGTGTTGAAGAACGGCGGTTTCTTGTTCAGGATGTTGCTGCCGTCCAGGTCGACCTCGGTATTGGCCAGTGCGCCGCCGGTATCGAATCTGTAGGCCGCGTGCGCGTCGATCGTCGTGTATGCCGGTATCGGCTGACCGCCACCGATCGGGGAGAACTGCGCATCACGCAAGACCGTGAACGGCGCCGAACCGTTCCAGTTGCTGTACGAGGCCGTGTAGTTCACAAACAGGTTTCCCGAGAAACCGCTGCGGCGATAGCCCAAATTCAGGCGGGCCGCGAAGTCGTTCGACGGGAACGTCGTGTTGACGCCCACGGTGTTGAGCACGTCGAACCATGCACCGCCGGCCCCGAATTGCTGCTTCATCTTCAGCTTGCGCGACCCGGACAGGTCCGCCAGGAACGTGTTGGCCCCGAGGTCGAATGTATAACTGAAGTCGAAGTCGATACCGTCGGATTTCAGATTCAGCGCGTTCTGCTGCTGGTAACTGTAGATGTAATAGACGTTCGCCGGCAGCGCACTGCCCTGCGGCAGCCCCGCTTCCGCGGCGGCGATCTGTGCGGGCGTCGGTCCGAGTGTCAGGGACGACCTGAGAGCCACGGAACCTATCGCAAAAACCGGCAGCGGCGCGGTGATCATGCCTTCGTATTCGGCATTCCAGAACGTCGCGCTCAGATGCAGCCCGGGAACCACCGCCGGCTTCACATCCAATCCCACCGACCAGCTCTTGCCGGTTTCAGGCTTCAGCGCCTTGTTGCCGCCGTTGATTTGAATTCCAGTCACCGCCGAGGTGCCGATCGTGCAGGTTCCGGCCGCCGCGTTGCATGCGCCGGCGGGAAGAGCCGCCGCACCCGGATAAGAGCTGGGAATGACCAGGTTCGACACAACGTTGCCGGTAACGCCTGGGAAAGAGCCGATATAAGCCGACTCAGCGGTGATTCCGCTCGCGTTACCGCGGCTGGTCAAGGCCGGGGCAGTAAACGACCTCGCGAAGTTGCCGCGCACGCTCACGCTATTGGTCATATCCCAGGTCAGGGCGAATTTGGGATTTTTCGTCGAGCCGAAATCGCTATAGTCGTCGTAGCGGCCCGCGACGTTGACATCTAGGTGTTTGACCAGCGGCACGGCGTTGTTGTCGCCAATCACGGGAACCAGCAACTCCGCGTAACCTGACTTCACGTTACGGCCGTAGTCCAGGAAGGTCGTGCCCGAGTTGGTTGAGGAAGGACCCGTGTTGCGGGACCGGACGACGACCTGCGACAGTCCGTATTTGAGGTACTCGCCGCCGACGGCAGCCTTCACCTCTCCGCCGGGCAAAGAGAACAGGGAGCCGTCGAATTTGAGGGTCACATCGTCGAGCGTCTGATGCGCCGTCTGCAGCGTCGTCGAGTCCGTGAGCTGCTGAAGAATGGCGGCCGACGTGAGGTTCGAGCCGAGAGGATTCCATACGTCCAGGGCATTGGCGGCGGTCAGTGGGAAATTCGTCACCGCGGTTGTGGAGCCCGCGACCGATGGCGTCGTGGGATTTCCGCCGCTGTTGGTCGTGCCGTTCAGGGCCAGTGTCGCGCAGCTCGAGCACAGGGCGCCGTCGGTCTCGAAGCTGCTGTCGTTCTTGCCGAACGTGACTCCGAGGCTCGCAAGCCAATCGCCGCCGAGTTTCGCCTCGGCGCCGCTGGTCACCATGAACGTCTCCGCGGCGCCCCGGTTGCGTGCCCCGGGTCCGAGCAGGCTGTCGCCGTCAAATCGCACCGTCTCGGAGGTCACCCCGGCAGGGCCCTGGAAGAATGGGTCGATCTGACCGGCGCCGCCGGGCGGCGTGCTGCCAGGACCGTACACCGTGGCCGTCACCGCACCGCGGCTGATCGCGGCCGTGTTCTGATCTTTCGAATAGGCGATATCGGTTGTCAGGCTGAGCCGGTCATTGACTTCGTGCGTCAGCTTCACCAACACGTCGTGACGAATGTCCTCCGGCACCAGATCAGCCACATTCGAGAAATCGCAGAAGCCGTTATTGGCATTGTTAACCACGCCGGCCCCGGTATAGGGAGCGGCGAAGACGAGACTACTGCCAGCCGGCTGCACGCTCGCCGGAGCGCAATTGAAGCTCGCGAAATTTCCTCCGCCCTGCGCCAGGTGATTAGCTCGCGTGAAATCACGGTCCTGGTTGCTCAAGGCACTGCGGCGCGAGTAGTTGTAGGACAGCATGGCGGAGCTCGAATCGTTCGCATCACCCCACAGGAATCCGCCATTCTGTGTGTTGTACTGGTTGCCGAATCCGTACTGCGCGGAGGCCTCGAAACCCTTGAAGTTGCGCCGCGTGATGAAATTGATGACGCCGGCGACGGCGTCCGAGCCATAGGTCGAGGAGGCCCCGTCGGGCAGCACCTCCACTCGCTCGATCGCCAGCGGCGCAATGATGTTCGGATCGGCCAGCGTGTGGTTGATGCCCGTGAGTGGTAGCCGATGCCCATCGATCAGTACGAGGGTGCCGTTACTGGAACTCGCTCCGAGGCCGTGGATGGAGGGCGCGAAAGTGCCGGAGTTGTCAAAGCTGCCAAAGCCGCCCTGGGCGGAGGTGCCGAACCCGGTAATGGCGGGGACGCTCGCCAGGATCTGCTGCATCGTCTGCGCGCCGGTCTCGGCGATCGCCTCGCGGTCGACCGTGATCAGGTTGGATCCCACAGGCTGAGTGCCGCGGATGCTCGTGCCCGTGACGACTACCTCTTCGAGCTTCGATTCGGCGTCGGCGGATGGATCGGGGGGTTTATCAGCTGCGCGCGCGGTCGCCAGGAAGCCGGTGAGAATGCCCAGCAGAGCGCCGAACGCGCCTCTGCGACGACTGATGTACATGTGTCCTCCCCCCTCTATAAAAGGACTTGCGTGTGCGGCGCGCCGGACACGCCAAGCCCCCAACGCCTTGTAAACAGCTATTCAGGTCACGTAATAGATTTCCGGAAAGTTATGTCTGCTGATGCGAGTCATGGATGTTCTGAGGCTTTACTGCTCGCCTCTATAACGGTAAAGTGAGTGTTAACTATCTAGTCCGTATTTGTCAACAAGCGCGCATGAACGATCCGTCGCACATTTCCGATCAGTATTTGGGACCTGCAGATAACGCGGGGGCGCCCTGCCTCCTTGGACTCATCGGGGAGGGCATCCTGCGATCCAAGTCCCGCGAGTTGCACGAGACCGAGGCGGCCGCACAAGGCATCCGCTGCAAATACGAGCTCATTGATCTCGACGAGCGCCGTATCGGGCTCGACAGATTGGCGGACCTGCTGACCGAAGCAGAGCGAAAAGGGTTCGCGGGGCTCAACATCACTCACCCCTGCAAGCAGGCGGTGATTCCTTTGCTTCACGAGTTGAGCCCTGAGGCGCAGGCTATCGGCGCGGTCAACACGATCCGCTTTCACGCAAACCGCCGCATCGGCTATAACACCGACGCTTGGGGATTCGCCGAAGGCTTCCGGCGCGGATTGGGCGGTGTGTCCATTGCGCGCGTGGTGCAGGTAGGGGCAGGTGGTGCGGGGGCCGCAACCGGGTTTGCGTTGCTGGAGCTCGGTGCGCGGCAGCTGACCGTCGTCGACGTCAACTACGATCGGGCCCGATCCTTGGCGGCCAGCCTCGCGCTGCGTTTCGGTGATCGGGACGTTCAAGCCGGCCGAGTGCTGCAGGATGTCATGGCCTCCGCCGACGGCGTCGTCAACTCGACGCCTATCGGAATGGCCAAGCACCCGGGCTCAGCAGTGCCCTTGGGCCTGCTCCGTCCCGATCAGTGGGTCGCCGACATCGTCTACGTGCCGCTCGAGACGGAATTGTTGCGCGCGGCGCGTAAGATCGGCTGCCGGACACTCGACGGCGGCAAAATGGTGGTGTTTCAGGCGGCTCGGGCCTTCGAGATCTTCACCGGTCGCGTGGTAGACACCGAGCGCATGTTGCTTCATTTCGAAAAGATCTCGAGAAGCTGATTTCGGACCGTATGCGCTATACTCGTAAGATCGAATTGGCCGCCTCACGGCAGCCAACGGGGGATGGCCGGCTGGGAGCGACGGCTGGGCTACACGAGATATTTGGATGTAGGCACGCGGTCCACACGATGAGTACAAAAAAAGGAACACGCCGAGCGAAACCCGCGTCTTCGGTAGCTCGTAGAGCGACCATCGATGCGCCGTCCACCCTCGCCCGGGATGCCGACCGTGCCCGAGCCGACATACTCACGGTCGCCACCGAGGAGTTCGCCAGGAAGGGCTTGAGCGGTGCACGCGTCGATGAAATCGCCGCGCGCACCCACACCGTCAAGCGGATGATCTACTACTACTTCGGCAGCAAGGAAGGACTCTACCGCGCCGTGCTCGCTCGTTGCTACGAGAACATCCGGACGCTCGAATCCGGTCTCGACATGGATGCACTGCCCCCCGACGAAGCCTTGCGCCAACTCGTCCGTGCGACGTTCGACCACCACAACAAACACACCGACTTCGTGCGACTGGTGATGAACGAAAACATTCATCACGGGGAGCACATCGCGCATCTGGCCGAAATCAAATTGCGCAACCGCACCGTCATTGCGATGCTCCGCAAACTGATCAGCCGCGGTGTCGCGGCTGGAGTCTTCCGGCCGGATCTGGATCCCATAGAGCTTCACATGTCCATCAGCGCGCTGTCTTTCTTCAACGTTTCGAACCGCTACACTTTTTCCCAAATCTTCGGGCATGACATGACCTCCTCCAAGGCACTCCTCGCGCGACGCGAGGTCGTGGTCGACATGATCGAGCGGTGGTGTCGGCCCGACCGCTAGCGCGGTGACAAACGTACGGCGCCATCCAAAGATGTTTCGTCCCCCGGCACGTTTGCACCCGTCGTCCGCGTTTCATTAGAGTGCTTCCGCCGATCAACTCGCAACACCGGCACTAAACCATCAGCCTCAACGCATGTTCTGCCGAGTTCAGCACATCGTCGCAGTCAGCAGCGCCGGTCAGAGCGGCATGGAATCTCTGCCAACTGCGTCGATAGCGTCGTCGATGCACAGCTGCGCCTGATCGCCTGGAACCGCCGCTACGTGGAAATCTTCGACTACCCCGCTGACATGGTCCATGTCGGACAGTCGGTGGAAACCTCGAGCGGCGGGTCGTGGAGCGGACGGAGGATCTGCAACGCGCCATGGCGAAAGCCGATCGAGCGAATCGCTCGAAGAGCAAGTTCCTGGCCGCCGCGGTCCACGATCTTTCGCAACCCATCAATGCCGCCCGACTCTACCTGTCCGCTCTCAAGGAGGACCTGCGCAACCAACCGGCAGCAGATCTTGCCGGGCACGCCGAACGCTCGCTCGCCTCCGTCGAAGGTTTGCTCGCCAGTTTGATGGACATCTCGCGCCTGGAGTCCGGCAGGCTCAAACTCGAGATCGAGGATGTGCGCCTGGCGCCGGCACTTCCTGTCCAACGCGGTCCGTTACACCCCGTCGGGTAGGATTCTGCTCGGTGGGACAATGATGAAGAAGGCGAGCTGGGGATACTCTCCGCGCCGTGCGGTCATCGGGTTCCGGGCTGCTGCTGACTCGGGTCCCCCTCCCGGTTGACCGTTGGAACGAGGGCGGCTCCAGGAGGAAGCACCCAGGAACGCCTGCGGATCAGATGAACCGCCCAGCGCTTTGACTGCTCGAGCCAGACGCGGGACTGTATCCGGCCCCAGGGGCCGCACGCGGTCGGTGGCGACCTCAGTTTACTGGCCAAAATACCCGCGATCTTATGGGCACGCGCGCTCCAAGTGAAGTTACGGCTGTCCGCGAGCGACGCCGCCCCGAGACGTTGCGCGAGCGATTCATCGGCGGTCAAGGCAACGATCCCGGCAACGAGGTCATCTACGCAGTCTGGTTGGGTAAGAACTGCGTTTCTGGTGTTCTCCAGGATCTCTCGCACATCCGGCGTATCACCCGCGAGGATCGGCCGCCCGGAGCCCATGTAGAGGAAGAGCTTCAACGGGATCACCGTGGAACCGAATTCAGCCAGCGGTTTAATTGATGGGGGAATCAACAGTACATCTGCGGCGAATATGTACCGTGCCAGCGCATCGGACTGCTGCCAGGGGACGATCCGGATATTTTTGATACCGTTCGCGAGGGCCTCGATCGTCCCGTGGCCGCCTGCGCCTACCAGAACGAAGAGATGGTCTGGAAGCCGCTTTGCCGCCTCGATCGCCAGCTCGAGGCCTTTCTTGTGATTGATGCGTCCCGTGTAGACGACCGTCTTCGTATCGCCTGCGATGCCGATTTCCCGCTTCGCGAGTTCCGGCAGAATGTGAGAGCCCAGACGCTGAGGATCGAAGCCGTTGTGAACACAGTACAACTTCTCGGCCGGGATCCCCAACTGAAGATATTTTCCGCGGGTGTACTCGGAATGACTGATGCTGGCCAGAAAGCGAGCATGGCAAAAGATGTAGTGAATCCAAGGACGCAACGGCGGAACCTGGTCAGGCCACGGTCGATAGTGATCGAAAATGACCCGCTGTCCGAAGAGCAGGCAGAGCCAAGCGACCCACAAATTGCGTGTGTACACGAGGTCCGCTTCACGAAACTCGCGCCGAAACGGGAGGGTCAGGCCACAGCACAAGTGCCGCAGCACCGCGGGGCGAAGCGGTGCGCGAGCTCGGATGACCGGTATACCCGCAAGTCCGGCTGCCGCAGCGCAGTTGGCCTCATCCGAAGCGGGCACATGCAGCCACGCCCGGGTAGCGAAGGCTGCCAAGTGTTTAGCGGTCGCTACGAAAACCTCGGCATCCGCCTGGGCGTTGGGGAGTGGATTTTCGAAAGCGAACAGGATCTTCACGGCGCGATCACCAACTGACACGATAGCGGGAACGGCACGCCGGTCTCGGCAGCGAGCGTCCGAATTTCCTTGCGACTGTATTGGACCACAGTGCATCGGCTCGGAATCGGGGCCGTGGGAGAGCTGCGAGTTGCGTAATCACTCGGCACTGTTGACAGACCAGCAGTTAAAGAAGAGTCATTGATGTTACGGAATTTGAATGAAAATGGCCAAATAGCAGTTTTTTCCAAGAATGCGCAGGAAGAGACAAAACTAATCATTTCGAGAGATTGAGGACGACCGCAAGGCGCGGTTCAATTCACCTTCCGGCTCCATTTGCGGAGGGAAATCAGGGTGACGCCAGAGTTGAAGCCGACGGACGTAGGCGGTTGCCGAGTCCGACTTGCCGATTTTTCGACATTGACCGAAGCACTCGAGTACGCGGCACTCAGCCGTGCCGGCTTCAACTTCTATTCCGGCCGCGGCGAGCTCCTGTCCGTACTGCCCTACCGGGACCTCAGGGACCAGGCTGAATCGCTTGCACGCCGGATGATCCGAGCAGGCCTGCACCCGGGCGATCGAGTAGCCATCATTGCGGAAACGAGTGCGGACTTCGTGCGCGCCTTCTGCGCCAGCCAATATGCTGCTCTGGTTCCCGTGCCTCTGCCAACACCCGCGGCATTCGCTGGACGGGTCAACTACATTGACCACATTCACCCCATGATGGCGGCCGCACGGCCGAGCGCCGTGCTGGCCCCCGGAGTCTTCCTCGACTCGGTCCGTCAGGCGGCTGCGGGCCTGGACGTCGAGCTGCTGGGAACATTCGCAGACTTGGAACGGCTGCCAGAAGCCGGCGCGGACCTGCCACCGGTCAACCCGGACGATGTGTGTTACCTGCAATTCTCCTCCGGCAGTACCCGATCTCCAACAGGCGTGGCTGTCACTCACCGAGCGCTGCTCGCAAATGCACGTGGTATTGCGCGCGACGCACTCCAAGTGACGGGAGGAGACCGCGTCACCTCCTGGCTGCCGTTCTATCACGACATGGGACTCGTCGGATGCCTCCTCGTGCCCGTCACAAACCAGTTATCGACGGACTGCCTTGCGCCCGACGAGTTCGCCCGGCGGCCACTCATTTGGCCGACACTCATCTCTCGTAACGGCGGCACCCTCTCCTACAGTCCCTCGTTCGGCTATGACCTTTGCGCCCGGCGAGCGACGAATGCCGAATTGGGACACCTCGACCTATCGACGTGGCGGGTGGCCGGTATCGGCGGCGACGTGATCCGGCCTGGGATATTGTCGCGGTTCGCCGATACCTTTCGCGATTGGGGCTTTCGCAAAGAGGCCTTCGTGGCGAGCTATGGAATGGCTGAAGCCACGCTCGGTGTCAGCTTTGCGCCACTCAATCGCGGGATAGAGGTCGATCGAGTTGATTTGGGTCGCTTGCGACGAGAAGGTCGTGCCACGCCGGCGGAAGGGCACAATGTGCGCGAACTCGTGCTGTGTGGTGAGCGGCTGCCCGGCCACGAGATCGAGATTCGGGATGCGGATGGAACCGTCCTCGGCGAGCGCGAAGTGGGCCGCATCGTGTTTCGCGGTCCGAGTGTGATGACTGAGTATTTCGGTCGTCGCGAGGAAACCGCTCGCGTGCTCTCGAGTGACGGTTGGCTGGACACGGGCGATCTCGGGTATCTCATCGGCCAGTCTCTCGTCGTTGCCGGGCGCAGCAAGGATCTCATCCTCATCAACGGCCGTAACGTGTGGCCGGAGGATCTCGAATTGGCGATCGAGCATCACATCGGCGAAGTACGCCGAGGAGATGTCGTGGCTTTCTCGGTCGACGAACAAGAGGCTGAGCGCGTCATGATCCTGGTGCAATGTCGCACGTCGGATCCGGGGCTGCGCGAGGCACTACGCAGTGCGGTTGCCTCCGTGATCCTGGCAACAGCGGGTCTCAACTGTTCGGTGGTGCTCGTCTCACACAACGCCCTACCGCGAACCTCCTCGGGCAAGATGAGTCGCATGCGAGCTCGCGACCTGTACCTGGCCTCCCTGCTCGGAGAACCGCAGCAGCACGCAGAGGCCGCCAAAATTGCGTCGGATTCGGATCCGGATACTCAGGTGCTGCATTCATCATGAGTCGGTTGGTCGCGATCACGGGCGCCACAGGTTTTTTTGGGCGCTACATAGTCAGGGCGTTCGCCGCCAGGGGCTGGCGCGTCAGAATTCTCGCCCGGCAACCCATCGATCATCCCCAACTCGCAGGCCTACAGTTGGATGTCGTGTCCGGTGACCTGTCGAACAAGGCCGCCCTGAGCACACTCGTGGACGGCGCCGATGCCATCGTCCATGCGGCGGGACTCATCAAGGCATCGAGCGCTGCGGCTTTCGAGGCGGTGAATATCCAGGGGACCGCCAATCTCGCGCGCGCGATCGAGGAACGCCAGGTCGCGGCGCGGGTTCTCCTGGTTTCCTCCATGGCAGCTCGTGAGCCGGAACTGTCGACCTATGCGCGAACGAAACGTGCTGCCGAACAACTTTTGATGGCGGTTCTGAGCCGTCGCTGCGATTTGACCATCGTCAGGCCGTGCGCCATCTACGGCCCCTGGGATCGAGAGACGCTGACGATCTTTCGCGCTGTCGATTACCACCTTTTTCTGCGGCCCCGGATCGCCCACGGCCGGGTCGCTGTCATCCACGCAGAGGATGCCGCGGCGGCCATAGCAACTCTGTGTGACG